>WNFH01002304.1_pt1 | contig 13542 bp, 13 predicted proteins | sample 5400411 | NCBI WGS metagenome assembly WNFH01 (sample SAMN13153347, study PRJNA577476) | soil metagenome | isolation source: 200 cm saprolite under Douglas fir tree site 2 hole 3 | place: USA:California | collected 2015-04-18
CGATGACGATCTGCTGGCTCATGTTCTCGCTCATCTTCTGAGCGACGATCCGGATCATCACATCGACCGCGCTGCCCGCCTGCAGCGGCATCAGCATCAGGATCGGCTTCGCGGGGTATGCTTGAGCCGCGCAAGGCAGCGCGAGGGCGGCGAGCGCCACGCCCGCCAGGAATCGGATCAGAGATCGTCCTTCCGTGTTCATCGCGGCCTCCTCCCGTCCAGCGCAGCCAGGGTTTTCGTTGGACCAATGGTAGGATACGTCAATGCCGGTGGTACTTCGCGCGAATTGGAAAAGGGTGAAGGCGCTTCAGCCTCTTCGCCAGATCGCCCCATTGGAATGACAGCCATGAAAACTCTGCCGCAAGTTACGGACGCCAGGTACGTTTCGGGGTACCGTATAGAGCTGGTCTTCAAACCGTTGATTTCTCGCGCTGGCTCGACGGGCCGGTGTTCGAGCCGCTTCGAAATCGCTCGGAGTTCCGCAAGTTCTTCGTCGCAGGTGGAACGGTGTGTTGGCCGAACGGTGCAGATATTGCGCCGGAAACGCTTTTTTCCGTGCAAGGTGTATCAGAGCGCGCGGCCTAGCGAACGTTAGACCGCACCAAGAACTCGCCTTACCGGGTCGCCATCGCCGACGCCAACGTGCCCAACATGGTGGGCCAGATCTCGGGTTCGCGGCCGGAATGAGAACGCTGGTCGTCGCCTTGGGAAGCGCCGGGGACGTCCACCCTTTGGTCGGGATCGCCCTCGAGCTGCGCGGACGCGGGCACGAGGTGACGTTGTTGACGAATGATTTCTTCGAGTCCCTCGTTCGAAGAGTCGGACTCGATTTTCATTCAGTCGGCCGTAGAGAGAACTATGAGAACGCGACGCGCGATCCCGATCTGTGGAGCCCGCTCAAAGGGCTGGGCGTGGTTTGGCGCAACGTTTTCGCGCGGCGATGAAGGCCGGCGTGCCTCATCTGATCATGCCGATGGCGCATGACCAGTTCGACAACGCCGCGCGGGTCGAGGCGTTGGGGCTGGGATTCAGCGTCAGGCGGGATCAGTACGTAAAACGTATCGTCATCGATAGGTTACAGTGGCTATTGGATTCGGAGAGCGTGAAGGCAAGATGCCGTGAGGTAGCCGACAAGTTCAAGACGAGCGGAGCGCTCACGGAGATCTGTGATCTGGTGGAGGCGGCAGCCTGCACGCCTGCCTCGACTCGATAGTTTATGATTTCGCAATGTCCACGAGGAAATTCGAGATCCTGGTGCTCAACCCGATCTCGCAAGTCGGGCTGAAGCGCTTCCCGGAGAAGGGGTACAAGGTCTCCAAGGACGCCGCGCATCCCGACGCGATTCTGGTGCGCTCGCACGACATGAACGCGATGAAGATTGCCGAGAGCGTGCGCGCGATCGGACGCGCGGGCGCGGGCACGAACAACATCCCGGTGAAGGCGATGAGCGAACGGGGCGTGCCGGTGTTCAACGCGCCCGGTGCGAACGCGAATGCGGTGAAGGAATTGGTGCTCGCCGGGATGCTGATGGCCGCGCGCAATCTGGTTCCCGCGGTCCGGTTCGTGGGTTCGCTCAACTGCGACGACGACACGCTCGCGAAGCGCGTCGAGGCGGAGAAGAAGCAATTCGCCGGCATCGAGCTGCCGCAGCAGACGCTGGGGGTGATCGGCCTCGGCAAGATCGGGAGCCTCGTCGCCGACGCGGCGATCAAGCTCGGGATGAACGTCCTCGGCTACGACCCCGAGATCACGGTGGAAGCCGCGTGGAGCCTGCCTTCGCAGGTGAAGAAGGCGCATTCGATCGAGGAAATCCTCAAGGCGAGTCAGTTCGTCACGCTGCACGTGCCGCTTCTTCCGGTGACGCGGCACCTGATCAACGCGAAGAACCTGGAGCTGATGCACTCCGGCGCCATCCTGCTCAACTTCTCGCGCGAGGAGATCGTCGACGCCAAGGCCATCGCGGCGGCGCTCGCCTCCAAGAGGCTCAAATACTACGTGACCGACTTCCCGGCGCAGCCGCTGTGCGAGAATCCCGCGGTGATCGCGCTGCCGCACCTCGGCGCTTCCACCCGCGAGGCCGAGGACAACAGCGCCGTCATGGTGGTCGATGAGGTGCGCGACTATCTCGAGCACGGCAACGTCCAGAACGCCGTCAACTTTCCCGACGTCGTGATGGGGCGCGAGTCGCCCTACCGCGTCGCCATCGCCAACGCCAACGTGCCCAACATGGTGGGCCAGATCTCGAGCGCCATGGCCGGGGCGGGCTTGAACATCCACAACATGATGAACCGCTCGAAGGGGGAGATGGCGTATACCCTGGTCGACGTGGACAGCCCCGTGAACAAGGGTTTGATCGACGGTCTCGCGCGCATCAAGGGCGTGCTCGCGGTCCGCTATTTGCCCTTATCCTGAACGCATGGACGATATCGCCAAGCACCGCGCAGCGATCGACGCGCTCGACGAAAAAATCGTCGCGCTCCTGAACGAGCGCGCCGCTCACGCGGCCGCCATCGGCGCGCTGAAGGCGAACGGCGGGATCTATCGCCCGGAGCGCGAAGCGCAGGTGCTGCGTCGCGTCGCGCTCGCCAATCGCGGACCGCTCGCGAACGACGCGCTCGCACGGCTTTTCACCGAGATCATGTCCGCCTGCCGTGCGCTCGAGCAGCCGCTTTCGGTCGCCTATCTCGGCCCGCAGGGCACGTTCAGCGAGATGGCGCTCGGCAAGCAGTTCGGCGCGAGCGTCGCGGCGCAGCCGTTCGCCTCCATCGACGAGGTATTCCGCGCTGCGGAGACGGGGACGGCACAGTACGCCGTCGTGCCGGTCGAGAATTCCACCGACGGCGCAATCGGCCGCACGCTCGATCTGCTGCTTACGACGCCCTTGAGGATCTGCGCGGAGGTGGTATTGCGCGTTCAACAGAACCTGATGGCGAAGGGCGCCTCGACGAAAGCGATACGCAAGGTGTATTCGCATCCGCAGTCGCTCGCGCAGTGCCACGGCTGGCTTTCGCAGCATCTTCCGGGCGTCCAGCGCGTGCCGCTCGCAAGCAACGCGGAAGCGGCTCGCACGGCGGCGAAGGAGCGCAGCGCCGCCGCGATAGGCCCGGAGATCGCCGCCGAGCGCTACAGGCTCAAGATCCTGGCGCGCTCGATCGAGGACGATCCCAAGAACCGGACGCGCTTCCTCGTGCTGGGATCCCACGACGCGGGGCCCTCCGGCAAGGACCGCACCTCGCTCGTGATGACCACGCACAACCGGCCGGGTTCCCTGCACGACCTGATCGCGTCTTTCTCGACGTACGGCGTCAACATGACGCGCCTGGAGTCGCGCCCGGCGCGCACCGGGCAATGGGAGTACTACTTCTACGTCGACATCGAAGGTCACCAGCAGGATCCGAAGATCGCGCAGGCGCTCGCCGAGCTGCGCGACAAGGCGCCATTCGTGAAGATCTTCGGCAGCTACCCGGCGGCCGTTCTGTAGGACTGTTCCATGGATCTGTGTGAGCAGTCCCCGTCCTACATTCGCGCCATCGCGCCTTATCAACCGGGCAAGCCCATCTCGGAGCTCGCCCGCGAGATGGGGCTGGACGAAAAAAAAATCATCAAGCTCGCCTCGAACGAGAATCCGCTCGGCGTATCGCCCAAGGCCAAGGCGGCGATCAAGAAGGCTCTGCCTGAGCTCGGGCGTTATCCTGACGGCAACGCGTTCGAGCTGAAGGCGGCGCTGTCGCGGCGCTACGGCGTGCCGGAGGAATGCATCGTCGTCGGCAACGGCTCGAACGACCTGCTCGAGATGGCGGCGGGGGCCTTTCTCGCGCCCGGGCGCGCGGCGGTGTACTCGCAGCACGCCTTTGCGGTCTACCCGCTCGCGACGCAGGCGCGCGGGGCGAGGGGCATCGTGGTTCCCGCGAAGAACTACGGGCACGATCTCGAGGCGATGCTCGCCGCGATCACGCCGGACACCCGCATTGTCTTCATCGCCAACCCGAACAACCCGACGGGGACGTTCGTTACGGGCGGTGAGCTCGAGGATTTTCTCGCGCGCGCGCCGAGGGACGTCGCGGTGGTGGTCGACGAGGCCTACGGCGAGTATCTGCCGCCCGAATGCCGCTACGACAGCGTGGCGTGGCTCAAGAAATTCCCGAACGTCGTTCTCACGCACACTTTCTCCAAGGTGTACGGCCTCGCGGGCCTGCGGGTCGGGTTCGGGCTCATGCACCCGGATATCGCCGACCTGCTCAACCGCGTGCGCCAGCCCTTCAACGTCAACAGCCTCGCGCTCGCCGCGGCGCTCGCGGCGCTCGGCGATACGAAGTTCGTGGCGAAGAGCACCAAGATGAACCGCGCCGGCATGGCGCGCCTGGAGCGCGCCTTCAAGGCGCTCGGGCTCGAGTACATTCCCTCGTGCGCGAATTTCCTGAGCTTCTGCGTGCCGCAGAAGAACGGCAAGCCCCAGGCGGGCGCGATATACGAGAAGCTCTTGCGCCGGGGTGTCATCGTCAGGCCCGTCGCGGGGTACGGGATGCCCGACCATCTGCGCGTCACGATCGGCACGCCGAAGGAGAACGAGAAATTCCTCAAGGCGCTGAGGGCGGCCCTGGACGACTGATGGCGCGCATCGAGAAGCTCGTCGTCGTCGGCGTCGGCCTGATCGGCGGCTCGTTCGCGCTCGCGCTGAAAGAAGCCGGAGCGGTGGGCCGCGTGGTCGGTGTCGGCCGCAGCCCGCGGAACATTCGGCGTGCTCTTGAGCTGAAGATCATCGACGCTCCCGGAGCGCTGGATGCACCGACGCTCGCCGACGCGGATCTCGTGCTGCTCGCGGTGCCGGTCGGTCAGATGCAGCCGGTCATGCGCGCGATCGCGCCGCTCCTTGGCGTAAAGACGGTCGTGACCGACGCCGGGAGCACGAAGCAGGACGTCGTGGAACTCGCGCGGCGCGAGCTCAAGGGCTCGCTTTCGCGCTTCGTGCCCGGCCACCCGATCGCCGGAACGGAGAAAAGCGGCGCCGAAGCGGCGTTCGCCGAACTCTACCGCGGGCGCAAAGTGGTGTTGACGCCGCTGAAGAACAACGAGCCGGGCGCGATCGCGCTGGTCCGCTCGGCCTGGGAGAGTTGCGGCGCGAGCGTCTTCGAGATGAAGCCCAAGGAACACGACGCGGTGCTCGCGACGGTGAGCCATCTGCCGCACGTGCTCGCCTACGCGCTGGTCGACCTCGTCGCCGGCCGCAAGAACGCGAAGCAGCTGTTTTCTTTTGCGGCAGGGGGATTTCGCGATTTCACCCGCATCGCTTCAAGTCACCCGGAAATGTGGCGCGACATCTGTCTTGCCAACCGCGAGGCTCTGCTCGCGGAGCTCAAGCGCTACGGTGCAGGGCTCGACAAGCTGCGCGTGGCGCTCAAGCGCGGCGACGCCAAGACGCTGGACAAACTGTTTTCCGGAGCGCGCGAGGCGCGCGAGCGCTGGCTGAAGGATGCACAATGAGCCCGCGGCCGTGAAGTTTCTCGATCTCGATCCGATCGCGCGAGTGCAAGGCACGGTGAAAATGCCCGGATCGAAGAGCATCTCCAACCGGGTGCTCCTGCTCGCTGCGCTTTCCGAGGGCGAGACTCGGGTGGAGGACCTGCTGGACTCAGACGATACCCGGGTGATGCTGGAAGCGCTCGCGCGCCTGGGCGTCAGGATCGAGCGGCAGTCAGACGATTCGGCGGTCGTACGCGGAGTTGGCGGAAGTTTTCCGGTCAAATCGGCCGAGCTTCGCCTCGGCAACGCCGGCACCGCGTTCCGGCCGCTCGCCGCGGCCCTCGCGCTCGCGGGCGGCGAGTACCGGCTCTCGGGCGCGCCCCGGATGCACGAGCGCCCGATCGGCGATCTGGTGGACGCGTTGCGCCGGCTCGGAGCGCGCATCGAGTATTCAGGCACGGAAGGCTTCCCTCCGCTCGTTGTGCACGCGGGCAGGATCCGGGCCGGAGACAAGGTGCGCGTGCGCGGTGATGTGTCTTCGCAATACCTGTCTGCGTTGCTGATGGCCCTGCCCATGACGGGCACGCAAACAGAAATCGAGGTCGAAGGCGAGCTGATCTCCAAGCCCTACGTCGAGATCACCCTGAACCTGATGCGCCGCTTCGGCGTGGAAGTCGCGCGCAAGGGGTGGAGCTCGTTTGTCGTTCCGGCACGCGCGTATTCGACTCCCGGCGAGATCCGCGTCGAGGGCGACGCCTCCTCGGCGTCCTATTTTCTCGCCGCCGGCGCGATCAGCGGGCTCTCGGGCGGCGGCCCGGTCAGGGTCGAGGGCGTCGGTCGCGCGAGCATTCAGGGGGACGTCCGTTTTGCCGAGGTGCTCGAGCGCATGGGCGCAGCGATTTTGATGGGCGAGGACTGGATCGAATCGGCCGCGGGCACCGAGGCCCGGGCTCGCGGGAAGCTGAAACCGCTCGACGCGGATCTCAATCACATCCCCGACGCCGCGATGACCGCCGCGGTGGTGGCGCTCTTCGCCGAGGGCCCGAGCACGATCCGGAACATCGCCAGCTGGCGCATCAAGGAAACCGACCGCATCGCCGCCATGGCGACGGAATTGCGCAAGCTCGGCGCCGCGGTCGAGGAAGGGGCCGACTCTCTCCGGGTGACGCCGCCGGCGGCGCTCAAGCCCGCGACGATCGACACCTACGACGATCACCGCATGGCGATGTCCTTTTCGCTCGCGGCGCTGGGCGGAATCAAGGTGCGCATCAACGACCCCGGTTGCGTCGGCAAGACATTTCCGGAGTACTTCGACTCGCTCGCGAGCATCTCGCGGCGGGTTTCGGCGTGAGCGCGGTGCCGGTGATCGCTATCGACGGCCCCTCGGCCTCGGGGAAGGGCACGGTCGCGCAGCGGGTCGCCAAGACGCTGGGCTTTCACCACCTCGACAGCGGCGCGTTGTATCGGCTGGTGGCGCTTGCAGCGATGCGCGAAGGCGTTGACGCCAAGGACGAGGCCGCAGTGGCGGCGCTCGCCGTACAGTTGCCCGCACGCTTCGAGGGGGATGAGGTCTTCTTCAAGAATGAGCCGGTGACCGACGCCATTCGCACGGAAGAGTGCTCGGCCGCGGCTTCCTTTGTGGCGGCGCTGCCGAGGGTGCGCCAGAGCCTGCTTGAGCGGCAGCGCGCCTTCCGCCGACCCCCAGGGCTGGTCGCCGAAGGGCGCGACATGGGCTCGGTGGTGTTCCCCGATGCGGGCCTCAAGGTGTTCCTGACTGCGAGCGCCGAAGCGCGGGCGGAACGGCGACATAAACAGTTGAAAGAAAAAGGAATCGCTGCTACACTGGCCGCCCTTTTGCAGGATTTGCGCGAGCGCGACGCGCGCGACGCGTTGCGCAGCGTGGCACCTCTCAAGCAAAGCCCCGGAGCGCGGCTGCTCGACACCACTGCGTTGAGCGCCGAGCAGGCGGCGGCCCTTATCGTGGGCTGGTACCGCGGGGCGAACGAGTGACAAGAGCCGGGCTCCGAAACGACTTGGCTTTTTGTCGTGGATCAACGAACCCCGTCCCCGCGGACGGGCCAATGCAGGTTTTTTTATGTCGAACGCAGCCCCCGCACTAGCTCCGCAGGAAAGCTTCGCCGCCCTCTTCGAGGAAAGCCTCACGCGCAAAGAGATGCGCACCGGCGAAGTGATCACCGCCGAAGTCGTCCGCGTCGACCTGAACTACGTGGTCGTCAACGCCGGACTCAAGTCCGAATCGTTCATTGCCATCGAAGAATTCAAGAACGACAAGGGCGAAGTCGAGGTCAAGCCCGGCGATTTCACGAGCGTCGCCATCGAGGCCCTCGAAGACGGCTACGGCGAGACGCGCCTGTCGCGCGACAAGGCGAAGCGCCTCGCGGCATGGCTCGATCTGGAAAAAGCCCTCGAAGCCGGCACGCTGGTGAAGGGCGTCATTTCCGGCAAGGTGAAAGGCGGCCTCACCGTCATGACCAACGGCATCCGCGCCTTCCTTCCCGGGTCGCTCGTCGACATCCGCCCCGTCAAGGACACCATGCCCTACGAGGGCAAGGAGATGGAGTTCAAGGTCATCAAGCTCGACCGCAAGAGGAACAACGTCGTCGTGTCCCGGCGCGCGGTGCTCGAAGCTTCGCAAGGCGCCGAGCGCGAGGCGCTGCTCGCCAACCTGCAGGAGGGCGCCGTCGTCAAAGGCGTCGTCAAGAACATCACCGACTACGGCGCGTTCGTCGATCTCGGCGGAATCGACGGCCTGCTGCACATCACCGATCTCGCCTGGCGGCGCGTCAAGCACCCCTCCGAAGTGCTCGCCGTCGGCGATGAAGTCACCGCGAAAGTGCTGAAGTTCGACACCGAGAAGAACCGCGTGTCGCTCGGACTGAAGCAGCTCGGCGAAGACCCCTGGGTGGGACTGTCGCGCCGTTATCCGACCGGAACGCGGCTTTTCGGCAAGGTGACCAATCTCACCGACTACGGCGCTTTCGTCGAGGTCGAGCAGGGCATCGAGGGACTGGTGCACGTGTCCGAGATGGACTGGACCAACAAGAACGTGCATCCGTCCAAGGTGGTCGCGCTCGGCGACGAGGTCGAAGTCATGATCCTCGAGATCGACGAGGAGCGGCGCCGCATCTCCCTGGGGATGAAGCAGTGCCAGCCGAACCCGTGGGAAGAGTTCTCGATGAACTTCAAGAAGGGCGACAAGGTCAAGGGCCCGATCAAGTCGATCACCGACTTCGGCATCTTCATCGGGCTGCCGGGCGGAATCGACGGCCTCGTGCACCTCTCCGACCTTTCCTGGACGCTGCCCGGCGAGGAAGCGGTGAGGAATTTCAAGAAGGGCGAGGAGGCCGAGGCGCAGGTGCTGTCGATCGACGTCGAGCGCGAGAGGATTTCGCTCGGCATCAAGCAGCTCGAAGGAGATCCCTTCAACAACTTCGTCGCCGGCCACGAAAAGGGCAAGCTCGTCCAGGGCACCGTCAAGTCGGTCGATGCCAAAGGGGCGGTGATCGACCTGACGGGCGACGTCGAGGGTTACCTGCGCGCTTCGGAGATTTCCCGCGACCGCGTCGAAGACGCCCGCAACCATCTCAAGGAAGGCGACAGCGTCACGGCGATGATCATCAACGTGGACCGGAAGAACCGCACCATCAATCTTTCGGTCAAGCAGAAGGAGCTTGCCGAGGAGAACGAGGCGATGGCCAAGCTCCAGAGCGAAAGCGCCGCCAGCACCGGCAGCACCAACCTGGGCGCGCTCCTGAAGGCGAAACTGGACAACAAGAACGTTCAACAGTAATCGAGGTCCGGCATGACCAAGTCCGAACTGATTGCGAGGCTTGCGACGCGCTATTCGCAGCTCGTCGCTAAGGACGCAGAATATACGGTCAAGATGATCCTGGACGCGATGACGCAGAGCCTGGTGAAGGCTCAGCGCATCGAGATCCGCGGCTTCGGGAGTTTCGGACTCAATCACCGGCCGGCGCGCGTCGGCCGCAACCCGAAGTCGGGCGAGAAGGTCCACGTGCCGGAGAAATACGTCCCGCACTTCAAGGCAGGCAAGGAACTGCGCGAGAGGGTCGACCAGAAATAGGCCGGCGGCATGCGGGCGGCGGCATCGACGAGGTGCCGCCGTTTTGCTTTATCGGAGGCCGCTTCAGTCGTTCCGAAACGGCCTCCTTCAGGACAATGTGCCAAGCATGAAATTCATCGCCCATCTGTCATGGCTGCTGCGAGCGCTGCTGTTTCTCGCGATATTCGCCTTCGCGCTCATGAATGCGGATCCGGTGACCCTGCGCTTCTTCCTCGGGCAAACCTGGGAGACGCCGATGATCGTCGCGCTGCTCCTGTTTTTCGCCTCGGGCGCGGCGCTCGGCGTTCTTGCCTGCCTGTCGCGCCTCGCCCGTCAGCGTCGCGAAATCCTGAAGCTCAAGCGCGAGCAACGCTCACGCGGGGATCGCGCCCCGCCGCCGCAGATCCAGGCCTGATCCCGCATGGAATTCGAGCTCTGGTGGCTGTTCGGGTTCGCCCTCTTCTTCGGACTGGGCTGGCTCGCCGCGCGCATCGACATCAAGCAGCTGCTGTCGGAATCGCGGCAGCTGCCGCGCTCGTATTTCAAGGGCCTGAACTTCCTGCTCAACGAGCAGCCCGACAAGGCGATCGAGGCGTTCATCGAGGTCGTCAAGGTCGATCCCGAGACGGTCGAGCTGCATTTTGCGCTGGGGAGCCTGTTCCGCCGGCGCGGCGAGACCGAGCGGGCGATCCGCATGCACCGCAATCTCCTCGAGCGTTCGGACCTGGGCGCGGACCAGCGGCTTCACGCGATGGTCGAGCTCGGGCAGGACTACCTCAAAGCGGGCCTGCTCGATCGCGCCGAAGAGGTGTTCCTCAAGCTCCAGGACTCCCCGCATCGCGCCGAGGCGCTCGGGTCTCTGCGCGAGATCTATCAGCAGGAAAAGGACTGGATGAAGGCCGTCGGGATCGCGCGCGAGCTGGAAAAGGACTCCGGCCAGTCCGCGCAAAAGGAAATTGCGAACTACTACTGCGAGCTTGCATTGTCGGACACGACGCATTCGCGCCCGGACGGGGCGAAGCGTCATCTGGATGCGGCGCTCGCCGCCCACCGCAAATGCGTCCGCGCCAATATCATTCTGGGCGATCTCACCGCCGGCTCAGGCGATCATGCCGGCGCGATCGAAGCCTGGAAGCGGATCGAACAGCAGAACCCGGCGTATCTCGCGCTGGTCGCGCAGCGCCTGCTCGACAGCCACCGCGCGCTCGGGCGCATGGACCAAGGCCTGACGCTTTTGCGCGGCTACCTCGCGAGCTTTCCGTCGCTCGATCTGCTCGACGTCGCCTTCCAGTCGACGCTCGACACCGAGGGTCCCGAAGCGGCCTACAAGCTGGTGAAGGACGAGCTGCGGCGCAACCAGACGCTGCTCGGCCTGGACAAGCTGCTCGAAGCTCAGCTGATGGTCGCGCCCGTCGAACGGCGCAACGACCTGGAGCTCGTGCGCAATCTCATACACAGCCACACGCGGCGGCTGGCGCGCTACCGTTGCGAGAACTGCGGGTTCAAGGCGCGGCAGTTCTACTGGCATTGTCCGGCGTGCGGCGGCTGGGAAACCTATCCGCCGAAGCGCAGCGAGGAGTTCGAGCTGGCGCCGTGAGGCGCAAACGGGGGCCATGAGTTGAAAGTCACCATCATAGGGACCGGCTACGTCGGCCTCGTCACCGGCGCCTGCTTCGCCGAGGTCGGAAACGACGTGCTTTGCCTGGATCTCGACGAGGCGAAGATCCGCACGCTGGAGGAGGGCGGGCTCCCGATCTTCGAGCCGGGGCTGCTCGAGATCGTCAAGCGCAACCGCGCCGCCGGGCGGCTGCAATTCACCACCGATGTGGAGGGCGCGGTCCGCTTCGGAACCGTGCAGTGCATCGCCGTGGGCACGCCCCCCGGGGAAGACGGCTCGGCGGACCTGCAACATGTGCTTGCCGCGGCGCGCGGCGTCGGCCGGCACATGACCGAGTACCGGGTCGTGGTGAATAAATCCACCGTGCCGGTCGGCACCGCCGAAAAAGTGCGCGGGACGATCTCGGCCGAACTCGGCAAGCGCCGCGTCGAACTGCCCTTCGCGGTGGTCTCGAATCCGGAATTCCTCAAGGAGGGGGCCGCAGTCGAGGACTTCATGCGGCCGGACCGCGTCGTCGTGGGAGCCGACGACCCCCAGGCGGTAAAGATCATGCGCTCGCTATACGCGCCGTTCCAGCGCAACCACGATCGCTTCTTTCTCATGGATGCGCGTTCCGCGGAGCTCACGAAATACGCCGCGAACGCGATGCTTGCGACGCGCATCTCGTTCATGAACGAGCTCGCCAATCTCGCCGAGCGGCTCGGCGCCGACGTCGAGCAGGTGCGCAAGGGCATCGGGGCGGATCCGCGCATCGGGTATCACTTTCTCTACGCCGGGGTCGGCTACGGCGGCTCCTGCTTTCCGAAGGACGTCAAGGCGCTGATCCGTACGGCCGAGGAAGCCGGCGGCGCGCTTCCGGTCCTCGAGGCCGTGGAGCAGGTGAACTCGGGGCAGAAGCGCGTGCTCGCGAGAAAAATCCTCGCGCGATTCGGCGGAAGACTCTCCGGGCGGCGCATTGCGGTCTGGGGCCTCGCGTTCAAGCCGAATACCGACGACATGCGGGAAGCTCCAAGCCGGGTTCTGATCGAGGAGCTGCTCGCGAACGGCGCGACGGTGAGCGCGTATGACCCGGTTGCGATGCCCGCGGCGAAAAGCGCGTTCGCGGCGCTCGCGGGCATCCGCTACGCGGATTCGCCGCTTGCCGCGCTCGACGGCGCGGACGCGCTCGCGGTCGTCACCGAGTGGCAGGAGTTCCGCAGCCCCGACTTTCGCGCGGTCCGGGAGCGGCTCAAAACCCCAGCGATTTTCGACGGCCGCAACCTCTACGATCCGGAGGAGATGAAGCGCTGCGGGCTGGAGTACTATCCGATCGGGCGGGCGGCAGGGACGGACAAGTGAAAGGGGAAAAGCCGGTTTTCTCGGAGCTGCGCAAGGCGAAGATCCTCGTGGTGGGCGACGTCATGCTCGACCGCTACTGGTTCGGCGAGGTGAGCCGCATTTCGCCGGAGGCCCCGGTGCCCATCGTGAAGATCGAAACCGATCGCACCAAGGAAAGTCCCGGCGGAGCCGCCAACGTCGCGGTCAACGCGGCGGCGCTCGAGGCGAACGTGGTGCTGCTCTCGGTGGTGGGCGACGACGAGCCGGGACGCAGGCTCGCGCAGCTTCTGGAGAAAGCCGGCGTCAGGGCGAATCTGCACCGCGACGGCGAAATCGCCACGACGGTCAAGCTGCGCGTGATCGGGGGGCGGCAGCACCAGCTGCTGCGGATCGATTTCGAGAAAACACCCAGCCGCGAAGTGCTTCGCGACAACCTGGACGATTACCGCCGCATGGTCGCCGACCGCGACATCGTGGTCCTGTCGGACTACGGCAAGGGCGGGCTCACCCACATAGCGCAGATGATCGAGATCGCGCGCGCCCAGGGCAAGACCGTGCTGGTCGATCCCAAAGGCGACGATTACTCCCGCTATGCGGGCGCGACCGTCGTGACGCCGAACCGGGCCGAGCTGCGCGAAGTCGTGGGAAGCTGGAAGGACGAAAACGAGCTCACCGCGAAGGCGCAGGCGCTGCGGGAGCGGCTCGGGCTTCGGGCGCTGCTCGTCACCCGCGGCGCGGAAGGGATGACGCTCTACGAGGCGGGCCGCAGCCGGCACGAGCAGGCCCGGGAGGAGCACGAGGTCATCGACGTGAGCGGAGCCGGCGACACGGTGATCGCCACGCTCGCGGTCATGCTCGGGGCGGGGATGGAGCTGGAGGAGGCGGTGCGGGTCGCCAACGTGGCGGCGGGGATCAAGGTTCTCAAGTTCGGCACGGCGGTCGTGCATCCGGAAGAGCTGCGCGCCGCGGCGGCGCTAGGATGAACGGGGCATGTACTACGTAGTCACCGGAGCAGCAGGCTTTATAGGCTCGAATCTCGTGCGCGCGCTGAACGCGCGCGGCG
>WNFH01009188.1_pt1 | contig 13541 bp, 14 predicted proteins | sample 5400411 | NCBI WGS metagenome assembly WNFH01 (sample SAMN13153347, study PRJNA577476) | soil metagenome | isolation source: 200 cm saprolite under Douglas fir tree site 2 hole 3 | place: USA:California | collected 2015-04-18
TTTGACGATGAAAGTCCGACGGCGATCAGCGATCCAGCTCATCCTGCTCTGTGGAGCGGGGGACAAGGGGTTGTCACTGGCAGACCTGCATGGCTCACAAATGAAGCGATTCAACATACTCACCCATCCGACAAAGATGAAGAGGAGGAGCGTCGACGACGTGCTCTCTTACTGGGCCTGCCATTGTTAGGAGGACTGGCAGATAGCCAACCACCAGCGGGTGGGGTTCCTATGGTGCATGGTACTCCGCAATTTGGAGGAGTGCCGATGGTACAAGGAAATCCAACGGTGCCTATGTCGGGCGGATCTTCCTTTGCGCAGAGCTTTCAGAGTGCCGCCTCTTCTGGCGCATCGCCCTATGCCCCGGCTGCCGTTCCTCATACTCCTCTGCCAAATACAGGGGCATGGCATCCCGCTCATCCTGCCAATCCAACAACTGGACCATCAGGGTCGCACAAACCAACCGGGGGTACCGGGAGTAGCGGCAATCCCGGCAGTGGCTGTGGACCTATAGCGTTGATCCTGGTGGTGATCTTTCTGGTTATCATTGGCAGTCTTGGTGGGTTGTATTTCGGATTACTACCCAGCATTTCGGTTGTTGGTAGCCCTGATGTTGCTTCAGGGGGGATACTCCATCTACACGGCAATAACTTTGTACCGGGGAGTGGTATAACGCTCACCTTAGATGCTGGTTTGCCGCTTTTCGCTTCTGCTGCCGCTTTGCAGGAAGAGGCAAGCAACGGTGCTGGTAGCACACCTTCAGTGGCCCTGCCGATGACACTTGCCGGGCAGTTGGCCTCACAGAATTCCGCCATTTCGGCGAGCAGCGGCGGCACATTTGACATCGCTATTCCGGTGAGTACCAGTTGGAGCCTGGGTTCGCACACAATTCGGGCCAGGGAAGCGATCACTGCACGTTCTACGACCCGCAATTTTAGCATTGTCGCAGCCGCCTCGCAGTTGGTGGCGAAACCATCCATCGTGGATTTTGGCAAAATAGAGCTGGGTGGGAAATCCGTCATGTCGGTGGTAGTCAGCAATAGTGGAGTACATGCACTCAACTGGCAGGCAACGAGCGGAAATGCGACGTGGCTTGGCTTACAACCTGCTTCGGGTGCTATTCAGCCCAAAGATGCGCCGCAATTCATCTACGTGACGGCTGACACTGGCCACTTGAAGGTGGGGGTTTACACGGCCACGCTACAAATCACTTCTAATGGTGGCAATGCACAGGTCGCGGTAAACCTGGAAGTCGTTCCGGCGAGCCCGAAGCCGTATGCAAAAATCAACGTGTCGCCCAAAACGCTTGATTTTGGTACTCTGGATGCCGGTAATCAGCTTACGAAGACTGTGACCATTAGCAATACCGGTACTCTAGCTCTCAATTGGAAGGCCGATATGGGCGGCGCGAATTGGGTAACGCTGGATAGTTCCGCGCAAACTATTCAGGCTGCTGGCCTGCCGGATACCGTGAATGTGACGGTTGACACGACCAATCTTGCCGCAGGTACCCAGAATGCCAAACTGAATTTCACATCAAATGGTGGGAATGTGCAGGTGGCGATTACCGTGGTGGTCAATGTTCCACAAACCTATCAGCCGTGTACGTTGCAAGCACCCTCGTCGACAAGCGAGACATTCAATGCCAATATGGGGTCAGATCCCAATCCCGCGACACAAAATCTGACTGTTGGTGTCAGCGGCTCGTGTGCGAGTGGTGTTACCATCACTCCGACAGTGACGAACTCGTCAAAGACGAGTTGGCTGACAGTTACACCTCCCTCGGCAACTATTACGAGCGGAAGTACGACCTTTGTGGTGAAGGTATCTTCCCAGGCTCTCACGCCTGGGACATATAGCGGCTCGATCTCGCTTGGAGCGGTGAGTGGGGGAGTTGCGATTGGTGGCAGCCCTCAGATGGTGGGTGTCACTCTGAATGTGACGGAAATCCCGCCAGTACTGACGGAGAGTCCAGGGACGCTTACCTTTAACCTCTCAAATGGGGATGGATCAACAGCTCAGGGGTTCAATATCAAGAATACAGGTGGTGCGCCATTGCAGTGGAGTGCTGCGCTGGATGCAAATCATCCATCGTGGGTCACGCTGCCAAACGGTGCCGGTTCGACGCTGGCAGCCGGAGCAAATACGACTATCAACGTCAATGTCGATCCTTCTAATCAACAGCCGACAACGTTTACGGATACCGTTACCGTTACTGCAATTGACCCCATCACGGGAAATGCCGTCAAGGGAAGTCCAAAAATTGTAACAGTCACGATTACGATAACGGCACACCCGGTGCTGCAACTGAGCAAGCAGACGGTGACGTTCCAGCCAAATTGTGTCTATACTGCTAGCGATTCAGTCACGATCACGAACACTGGCGGGGGCACGTTGGGATGGACGGTGGATAAGCCTGTCTATGGTACCGGGCAACCTACCGGCTGGTTGACGGTTTCGCCAGTGGGAAATGGCAGTGGTGACGCGACGATTACCTTCAATGCCGATGGGTCAGGGTCACAGATACAATATGGAACGAAGTATACAGCTACCGTGACTATCACGCCCTCGTATGGCTCCCCACAGGTTGTGACAGTCTCGTATACCTATTACTGTATTGGCTAACAGAGGTACTTTAAAAAGGGTTTGACAGTGCAGGGTGCTGATGCCAGGCATCAGCACCCTGCACTGTCAAACCCTTTTTACTAAAGTACCTCTATCTTCCCCTCGATGACTGTTTCGTAGTCATTGATGTAGAATACCCTGGCATAGGGCGGTTCGGGGTAAAAGCGGTGTGAGAAGATGATGTAGTAGAGTTTATTGCGCTTGGCCCATTCGATGTCGCGTTGGGAGGGATAGGCTTCACTTTGGGGGTGGGAGTGATAGTAGGAGTACATCTCGCCGTCGTACTCATCGATGTCGTAGGAGATGCGCAACAGATCTTGAGAGCTGATCTCTGAGAAATCGTCGGGATGCTCGGCGGCGTTGGCGGTTGGGTAGTTGTACACGACTTGACCGTCTTTGCTTGCCAGCAGGCCGCAGGTTTCATTGGGGTAGCCCGCCACCACATGTGCCACCATCTCTTCGTACATGCCACGGGGAATACGCACGACAAACTGTTCGCCGCCTACCATAAAATTTTTGCCTCTAAATCTTCTTCGAGTTCATCCAATGCGCGTGTCCACAAATCTTCGCTCAGGTACTTCCAACCCCCGTCGGCGAGAATGACCACAATTTTCCCCTGCTCCATGCTCGCGGCTACACGCAAGGCCGCGTGGAGGGCGGCACCACAGGATGGGCCGGCAAAGATGCCCTCCTGGTCTTTGAGTTGTCGTGTGCGGCGTACCGCATCTCCACTCATCACCAGTATCTTCGCATCAATTAAGGACTGATCCAGCACAGGCGGCACGAAGCCATCTTCCAGGCTGCGCAGTCCCTGCACGCTGTCACCTTGTAACGGTTCGGCGGCAATTATTTTGATGGCTGGATTGTATTCTTTCAAACGTCGAGCATTGCCGGTGAGGGTACCGCCGGTACCGAGGCCAGCCACGAACACGTTCACGTCGGGCAGGTCATTGATGATCTCCTGGGCGGTTCCTTCGTAGTGGGCGCGTGGATTGGCTTCATTGCCGTACTGGTAGAGCATGAAGTAGCGTTCGTCGCTCTGGGCCAGTTGTTTTGCCAGCCTCACCGCTCCATTGCTGCCCTGAGTTCCATCGGAGTAGATGATGTTTGCGCCATACAGTTCAAGCATCTGGCGGCGCTCTCGCGTCACATTGTCGGGCATGACGGCTGTGAACTGATAGCCCTTCACGCGGGCAATCATGGCCAGGGCAATGCCTGTATTACCACTGGTTGGCTCCAAAAGAATAGAGTCGTGGGTAAGTTTTCCACTGGCCTCGGCCTCTTCAATCATCTTTTTGGCGATGCGATCTTTGATGCTGCCAGAGGGATTGGCACCCTCCAGCTTGGCGTAAATCTGCACGCCTGGACGCGGGCTGAAGCTCTTTAGCTCTACCAACGGGGTATTTCCAATGGTCTCCAATATGCTGCTATAGAGCATGGGTTTTCTCCTGGCCCGCTTAGAGGCCACCCGCCATGGCAGGTAAGAGGATGACCAGGTCGTTAGGGCCGACGCTGGTTTCCAATCCCTGCAAATAGCGTACATCCTGGTCATTGATGTAGACGTTGATAAAGCGGCTCAGGCTCTCTTCCGGCTGAATCTGCTCTTTGAGGGCGGGATATCGCCCGTAGAGGTCAGACAATACTTCAGTAAGATTACTTCCCTGAGCAGTTACCTGCTTTGAGCCTCCTACCGAGGCCCGTAAAACAGGTGCAAGTCGAACGGTTGCCATGATCTATCTCCTTATTGGGCGCGAGATGATATGTCGTGCCCACATGTCAATTTTAATTGGCCGGCATTGCGCAGAATTCCGCGTAGGTTGGCAGGTTCTCTGGGTGCGCGTTCTCACCACAGGCCGGACACTTCGGGTCGCGGTAGAGGCGCAGCTCGCTGAACTCTCCTGCCAGGGCGTCGTAGGTCATCAATCGACCAACCAATGGATCGCCGATACCCAGCAGCAGCTTGATTGTTTCGGTTGCCTGCAACAGGCCGATGATGCCTGGAAGCACACCCAGCACACCGGCTTCGGCACAGCTGGGGGCCAGTGCGGCGGGCGGCGGCTCTGGATAGAGACAGCGATAACACGGCCCATCATATGGCTTGAAGACGGTTAGCTGTCCCTCAAAACGAAAGACACTGCCATGCACGACGGGCTTGTTGGCGATCAGCGCGGCGTCATTGAGCAGGTAGCGCGTGGGGAAATTGTCGGTGCCGTCCACAATCACATCGTAGTCGGCGATGATGCGAGCGACGTTGGTCTCGTCCAGCCGCTCGATATAGGTGATAACTTTCACGTCGGGGTTCAGGGCCTCGATTGTTTCACGCGCTGACTCGGCCTTGAGTTGACCAATACGCTTAGTATTGTGCAAAATCTGTCGCTGGAGATTGCTGTCATCTACCACATCGGCATCGATGATGCCCATCGTGCCTACCCCGGCGGCTGCCAGGTAGTAGGCAGCAGGAGAGCCAAGGCCGCCTGCACCAATCAACAGGACACGCGAATCGAGGAGCTTGAACTGCCCCTGCTCGCCCACTTCCGGTACGAGGAGATGGCGACTATAGCGTTTGGACTGAGCCTCGCTCAAGGTGCGCGGCTGCACAAATGCATATCCGTTGCCCTTCCACGTTCCGAAACCGCCCGCCATGGATACAACATCCTTATAGCCCATTTGCTGCAAGGTGGCTCCGGCCATCAAGGAGCGTACTCCTCCGGCGCAGTAAAGTACGACGGTTTTCGATTTATCGGGAACAGCTTCTTCTATCTGTAATTCGAGATAGCCGCGAGGGACATGGATAGCTCCAGGAATATGTCCTTCGTTCCATTCGTGTTTCTCACGTACATCTACGAGCACAATATCCTGGTGTGTACGATCGGCCTCGTGCTGATCTGCCAGGGCTTCACGCACTTGCGGTGGAGTCCATTCCGGCACTTGCTGGCGTGCTTGACGCATAATTTGACGAGAGGCTTCACCCATTGATCGCTTCCCTTTCACAAAGGAGTTTGTTGATAATGTTAATCAATTTAATTTCTGTAGTAACTAACAAAAGATTACCATGGGCTATTTTTGTTTGTCAAGGGAAAGTCAGCTATACTTTGTTTTATGGCTAACCTTTTGTTAGGATATTTGTAGATGATAACATGAGTAAGCCTTAAGATATTCCAGGAAGGAAATTGTTAATGGGTTGTTGCTACTCTGATAGAGTAATCGCGAGATAGATGCCACACATCTCTTCGGGAGGCCATAGCCATGAGCGAGAAAGCCGATATCATTATTGTAGGTGGGGGAGTGATGGGCAGCAGCATTGCCTACCAACTTGCCAGGCAGAGCGGTGGGCGTGTCGTCTTGTTGGAGCGGCAGGCTATCTGTAGCGGTACAACGGGCCGCTCAGGAGCGATTGTCAGGCAGCACTACTCCAACGACTTCACTATTCGCATGGCGAGAGATTGCCTCGTCGTCTTTCAACACTTTGATGACCTGGTTGGTGGAGATTGTGGATTTATGACGACGGGCATGGTTGTGTTGACGAATGAGCAAGGAGCAGATGCTTTGCGTGTTAACGTGCAATTGCAACAGGAGCAAGGGGTCAATACGCGGCTTATCGAGGCGAGCGAGGTCGAAGAGGTTGCTCCTGGCTATAGCGGCGAGGGTGTAACCCTGGCGTGTTACGAACCTGATGCTGGTGTTGCTGACCCCATGGCGACAACATCCTGCTTTGCCAAACGTGCCCGCGGTGGGTATTTCATTGCCGGTCATACCAACACGTCATCCCATGCTTGCCCTGCGCCGCCCCAACGATTTTGGCGGTCGCCAGGGAATTCACGCGGTGGGACTTGACATCGCGCGCCAGATTTATTTGCGCCCAGACCTTGGGGGAATGACATTGATCGGCTCAACTGAGGACGTGTTTACGGCGAGCGACCCCGACAATTATGCACAGGGTCTCTCGGAGCCTGAGCTCGCGCATTTACGGGAAAGGGCAGCTGGCAGTATTCCAGCTCTTGCGCGGGCCGTGCCTCGCGGAGGGTGGGCAGGTATCTATGACGATACGCCCGACTACCATCCCATCCTGGATCGCCTTGCGCCATATGAAGGTTTGTACTGTGCGGTGGGGTTCAGTGGTCATGGTTTCAAGCTTTCGCCCCTGGTCGGTCAGTGGATGGCTCAGCTTATTCTGACCGGCACTAAGGCGGTTGATATGCAGCCTTTCGCCTTTGAGCGGTTCGTACAGGGTAGAGTGATACAAGCACGCTTTCCATCTGGAGTTCTGGGCTAGAAGAAAGTATTTTATGGTAGAGATTAAACCGGAGTAGACAACGTCATTTCTAAGTAGGTTCGGGTTCTGTATTGCTCCCTGTAGCTGCAGGCATATAAACAATGCAAAACTCGAACACTATCAAGAGAACCTCAAATTATGGAGAAACTGTATGCCACCGCCCAAAATTGCTATGATCGGTGCAGGGAGTGTGGTTTTTACCCTGAACTTACTTGGAGATATACTCTCGTTTCCAGAACTTGCCGGGTCGGAAATTGCCTTGATGGACATCGATCCTGAGCGATTGCGTATCGCTGAGATCATGGCCCGCAAGGTGGCGCATACGCTTGTCACGCAACCAAAGATCACTGCCTATGCCGAACGCAGAGCTGCGTTGGATGGAGCGGACTATGCCATCAATACCATTCAGGTTGGAGGCGTACCTTCCACGCTGATCGACTTTGAAGTCCCGAAACGCTATGGTCTCCAACAGACGATTGGAGATACGCTGGGCATTGGTGGCATCTTTCGTGCCCTGCGCACTATTCCCGTGATGCTTGATATGTGCCATGAGATGGAGGAGGTCTGCCCCGATGTGACCTTCTTGAATTACGTCAACCCCATGGCTATGAACACCTGGGCGGTATTGCAAGCAACGAGTATCAAGACGGTGGGGTTGTGCCACAGCGTGCAGGGGACAGCCTTCCAATTGGCCGATTACATGGGGCTTCCACGAACCGAACTGACCTACCGTTGCGCGGGTATCAACCATATGGCTTTCTACCTGGAGCTACAGCATAAAGGAAAAGATGTCTACCCTTTGCTGCGTGAAGCGTCGCGGCGAGAGGAGATCTGGGAAAAAGACCCGGTGCGTTTTGAGCTATTCAAACGATTGGGCTATTTCGTGACAGAGTCAAGCGAGCACAGTGCTGAGTACAATCCCTATTTTATTCGCCGCGACCGCCCCGACCTGATTACGCATTTTTCCATTCCCATTGATGAACTCCTGCGACGCTACTCAGTCCAATCTGCATGGTGGGAGCTGGTACGCCAGCAGTTGCTCGATGGAACGGCGGAATTTACCCCTGAGCGCAGCAGTGAATACGCCGCGCTGATTATCCACTCGCAGGAGACAGATACTCCGCGTGTGATCTATGGCAATGTGCAGAATACTGGCCTGATTAGCAATCTCCCGCAGGGCTGTTGTGTCGAGGTGCCGTGCCTGGTAGATAGTAATGGCATACAGCCGACAGTGATTGGGACGATACCGCCCCAGCTAGCGGCTCTGCAGATGACCAATATCAATGTACAGGGCCTGGTGGTCGAGGCGGTATTGACGGGCAAGAAAGAGCATGTCTATCATGCAGCCATGTTCGACCCGCATACCTCGGCTGAATTGACCCTGGATGAGATACATGCGCTGGTCGATGATTTGTTCGAGGCGCATGGTGATATAATTTCCATACAGCGCCCAGGGGTTGGGTGCTTTCAGTGGTAGGTATTTGGTGAAACCGCCTGGGGATGGGCGTGACCGCGTAGGGGCGGGAGCAGAGATGAGGTGGAGTGGGGGTCCTTGTGGCCGCCCGCGGGTGGGGAGCGCGCGGGAATGGCAGTGGTGAAGGACACAACGGGCACGGCGGGCGGCCACAAGGGCCCCCTCCCAACCCCACTCCACGCCCGCCCCTACGCGACCCTCAATGGCGTTCCAAAAAATCTACACTTGAGAGGGGGTTGGGTGCGGGTGGATACCAGCATATTCCGGGAGATAACTGTGAAAGACTTTAATCAGGAGCAACTTGACCAGCCGCAATATGAAAATAGCTCGCCGGTTGAGATGACCGACCTGGGATTGCCCCATGCTGATGGGGGAAGTTCCACGATGCTATCGGCTCATCGTTTTCTGGTATGGCAACGCTCTCTCAGCCGGAAACGCATACGCTTTGTGACTGCTCTGGGTATACTGCTGCTGCTCTTATTAGTTGTGCAACTTAGTTTACATACGATCATGCCGTTTTTTGTTGCGCTGCGCAATAACATAACACCGAGTACTGTGAAACAGTCCCTTCCCATCAATATCAAACCCTCGCTAGTAATTTTCCCACAGCACGATGGCTATGCCTGCCTGGCGGACACCTCGTGGTCGCTGGATAGCAAGTTGGTTGCAATTGTTGGCTATCAAAAAAGTTGCACGCTGGAGAACAATGTGTATGAGTTGGGGCAGGTAGATATAGATGATGCTCTGACGGGTAAGGTGACGGGAAGATTTCAACCTGACAGAGCTATCTTGTCCGCTTTACATACGCAGTTCTCTAAGATACAGGGCAGACCTGTTATCTATTATAATCACATCCTCTGGTCTCCCGTTGGAAAAGACCTGGCTCTAACCTTTAGCATCGATTTTTTGTTCCAGCCTTTGTCAGCGCAGGTAGCCAACCTGGACGGAGTCTTGCTCAAGGAGTTGGATAGTGGGGATGAAAAGGTATTGCTGCAAATCCTGCCTGCTAACGCAACGCATACCGAGTGGGACCTGGAACGTGGTAGGGCGGTGGATACTTCAACTGCTAACGGAACCTCTTCATCTTCTCAGGTGTATCATTGGGCTGCCAATGGCTCGCTCATTGGCAATATAGTAGACAAGCGACTGCAGGATAGACCTACCTCCGCGGCGGCACCAATTGATGCGGTTGGTAATCCTGATGGAGGCGCCGCCTTCACCATCTGGCAACCTGGATGGGTCGCGCTGATAACACAGGCTGGGCAGGGATTGGTTCATCTTCCTGGAGTTTACACATGGATCACGGTCTTTGCCGCCTGGTCTCCCGATGGCCGATATCTTATAGACAATGTTTATGTTGATGGCAGGTTGGATATGCCGGGACAAGCGACACCCGGTACACGAACGTTGACCGACTTACAGATGGATCAGTTACCGTCATTTCCTGTAAGAGATAGAGGGCTGCAACATGTCTTAGCGACGCTTACAGGGACACCTGGGGTTCTCAGTGGAGAGGCTATCTCTTGGCATCCTGGTGGCCACAGCCTGGCCGAGTATGATGCTGGAACAGGAGACCTGGATCTGTTTGATAGTACGACGGGATACCAGACGGCTTCGTTGCTGTTACCGACCAGTGCCACCTTTTTGGGCACTACTACTGTGTTGCACTGGTCCCCAAATGGCTTGCGCCTGTTCTTGTTTGATCCACAGATTGGGAATCTGGTGGTTTGGAATGTGAAATGAGCCTGGCATCTGGTGCCCGCAAGAGGTGCCACTATATTTCGCTGTATTTCGTGCTTAAAAAACTCGCTCATTCAGCCCCAATAGGGTATACTTGCTTCAAGAAGATGCAAAGTGCTTACCGGGTATGCAGTATACCAGAAGCACTTATAGTAGAGAGCATACTTTGAAATTCCTCGATGGGAAAAGAGCCTACGTGGCTAGCACATGGACGCCATAGACAAACCGATGGACGGAAAGACAGGATGGGACGACTGATCTATGCGTGAAAAACCAGGCATTGCAGATGAACACCTTCGAGTCTGTTTAACAGGAACAGTATGATCTCTCAGCCGTCACGCTTGATTTTCTTCCTCTGGGACTTGATACTCACGCCGGGGTGTATCGTGTGGTGAGCGAGCATGGAACTCCCTATGTTCTCAAAGCAAAGTATGGAACACTTTACCAACCAAGTTGTCTCGTTCCTCGCTATCTCAGGGATCAGGGGATAGCATCAGTAGTAGCTCCCTTTCCCACGAAGAGGAATGCGTTATGGACCCAGGTAGGAGCATGGGCAGTTATCGTGTATCCCTTTATCGACGGGGATACCGGCTGGAACCTGGGCATGACTGATGGAAATTGGCAAGAAGTGGGAATGATCCTCAAGCAGATTCACCGGGTCATTCTGCCTTCTGAAGGTTTTGGGTCACTGCGAAAAGAAACCTTTGACCCGACGGAGTACTCTCGTTGGGTGCATGCATTTGAGACACAACGAGCATATGCTGAGGGTGGAGGTGTGACAGAGCGTGCTCTTAGCTCCTATTGGGTGGCGCACCGGCCCACGATTCACACCGTGGTGACCGCCATGGAGGAACTGGCACGTCTGCTCCGAGAGCAATCAGGACCCAAGGTCATCTGTCACGCAGATCTGCATCCAGGCAATATCTTACGTGATCAAACCGACCACCTGTTTGTGATCGATTGGGATGATGTGATGCTGGCCCCCAAAGAGCGAGATTTCCTCTTTGTCAGGGAGGCAAAAGCAGGTGGCTCAGCACTTCAAGAAACACCTCTTTTTTTTCAGGGGTACGGAGAGACGGAGATTGATTGGATCACGCTCACATACTACCGATGTGAACGAGTCGTTCAAGATCTGATCGAGTGCGCTCAACAAGTGTTTTGCAGGGATGATTTGGAAGAAGAAACGAAGGCTGATGCTGTCAAGGTGTTTGAGGACATCTTTGTGGAAGGCGGCGAGGTCGATGCAGCATTTGCAGCAGCAGCACAGGTACCATCAAACCTCACCCTCCACAACAGGGAAGTATCTTGACGACACACAACTGACTGAGACAGTGCCGTTATGCTTGATTGAGCATCGGATACAAGCCACAGAAGATAGCAGTTGAAGGATCTATGGATGTTGACGACAGAGGAGTTTCACGCCTGGTGTGGGCGCCTTCAGCTCTCAAAAGAGACCGAAGCAATCATTCCCAAGATTCGGGTCATCAACAATCAGGGCAACTGTAGAAGACGAATGGACAGGCAGGATTTCCGCTTCTCCAACGGCGTATTTTACTCCATCCGACTCACAGGTTCCACTAATTTAGACGATTGAGGTTGATGGGCTGATCAAGTAGGTTTTCATGAACTCCACCGTTCTCTTAATAATTTCGCGCGAACGTGTAACATCGTCCAGCACATCAAAAGCATGCTGTCCGCGTGGGTGTGTCATAAAATCGAGCGCCGCATTCTTCACGCTCGCCTCTTTTATGAAATGGTCAATGGAAGCATTGAGTGCGGGGTGATCGATACCTGCTTTGGCAATCAACATCGGAGCCAGCTGCTCGGCGTGCTCCTCCAGATAGGTAGTTGCTGAAAATTCGCGCACCTCATCCGCTGTCAATTCCCAATCAGCCTGAAGTTCCTGCAAGTCTAGTGGGCCATAATAGGCAACCAGGCACCTCACAAATGCTGGAGTGCCAAGCAGTGCTGACCGGATACCGAGAGGAACACCGGCGGAACACGTCCAGATAGCCAGCCTCTCCTTGTCAATCCGCAACTCCTCGGCTTGCTGACGCACGTATCTCACCAGGTCATCAACATCGCCTGCAACGTCTCCCAAAGTGATGTGCTCATCAGGTGAGCGATGGTTGAAAGTGACGGCAATGAGACCGCCAGTAGCGATCAACTGCCCCCACGATACGTATTGCCCACTATTCTTGATATGCTTTACAAGCTCGGCTGGTCCTAGACCATGCACAAATAACACAGCCGGACGCCGTTCCCCATCTCGCAACTCCGCCGGATAGTAGACATCCAGCAGCAGATCCACCCCATCCACCGTCTTATAGACACTATTCTCAACCACCCTGGCCTGCTCCATCCCGGGAATCTCATAAACAATCCGCTTTTTAAGCAATTCGTTGAAATCTACCATTGCCAATATACTCCTTCTTTGATGGTGTCAACACGTGGCTATCTTTCTAGAAAGACTCCACCATTTCCCATTACAAGCATCTGTGAAGCTCCTTCGCCAGCATATTATACGTCAGAAATGAGGTGAAATATGAGAAAAGTCGATAAAGATACTTGGTTGACAGCTACTTCTAACCACCTAAGCAAGCAGGCACACTTAATATGTCCAAGAACCCGTTATGGCAGAAATCCATCAGGTATCACGGCAAACCACACATTCGCAGGCTCTAAAACGACCTCTTGAAATTCTGATATTTATCTACTATACTATAAGCAAGCGACCGCAGTTCTTAATGGTTGTGTTGTATTCGTCATCCACTTGATGTATTCCCCGCCCCACCCTTGGGACGCGATAAATCGGGCCCCTACGCATCGCTTCGCTCTTTTCACTCGATAACCTCATCCTGAAAAACCCTTATGCCCCGGAAAGGCTTCCTCACATGGTAAGCACACTTGATGGCCCGTTGACGACTGCGCTTAACAAGGTCACGCGCGTTCCCTCTCTCACCCTCACTATCGAAGATCATGTTGTTCACTATGGCTCTTATCAGTCTCCTGGCACGGCTGATGCCTGGAACGATGCCTGTATTGCGGCTGACAATAGTATTATCAGAGTGCAGGTGACGCGCGGCGGCTTTGGCTTTACCTCCAATTTTCAGTACCAGCGCATCACCGACCCCACGCTGGCCGGGCAATGGAGTAGCTGGACAACTTTCACATTGGGACATTATGATGCACAGCGCGGTATCGACGACGTGGGATTGGTACTTGAAGGCATGTAAGCTATATCAGGGTGAGCACAATTATGCTCTTCCAGAGCGGCGGCGGCGAGCGGCGGCAGCCTTTTGTCGGCGGTCGCGGCGGTGCTGGATGTTTGACGCTCGTTGCTCTGGTGCTTCATCGTTATCGTTTGCCTCAATGATGCGGCTACTGCTCACACCATTCCTACTAGCTTGAGATGTAGTAACCGGGCGG
>WNFH01002186.1_pt1 | contig 13529 bp, 10 predicted proteins | sample 5400411 | NCBI WGS metagenome assembly WNFH01 (sample SAMN13153347, study PRJNA577476) | soil metagenome | isolation source: 200 cm saprolite under Douglas fir tree site 2 hole 3 | place: USA:California | collected 2015-04-18
TCCTCGGTCGCCGTCGTGCGTGGCTTGGTCAACAAAGGTTGCATCATTGGTTAGCGTGTCCATGCCCGTGGGGGCTTCGGTTCCACCCTGCCCCTGGGCCGGTCGCGACATCCACATCGGCAATGCGAGGGCGGTCGCGAAGAGGAAAAAAACTAGAAGTCTAACAAGTCTTGCCATACTCACCTCCTAGGAGACTTGGAGTGCACTTGCGTGCAACGACAAAACCTACAGCTTGCTGAGCAGCAAACCGCACTGGGTTGGCTTGGGAAAGCTGGTCTGGTTCACAGAGCCAGCCGGAAAGTTGTTTTAATGCCTTTGCGATTGGAGCCACGCCAAAAAAAGGAAGGGCTGGCAAAAATGGAGCAATCAGGAAGCTCCCGCAACAATCTCTACAAGGCGGGCGAACTCTATTATGGAAGCCGTTTAATGTCAATAGTAATATCTACGTTTGGGCGAGGAATATTTTTCACTTTGACAGGCGTACGGAGCGGGGGGAACGTGAGTCAGCGACGGCAGCTTTTTCCGTACCTTAATTTGCTCGAATGCTTGTTCGAAGGCGCCTTCGACGTCATCGCTCGCGACCGGGTCGAGTGCCAGCTCAATTCCCTCGCTCCGCAATGGCGTCGCTTGCCCGGCTCGCTCTTTTCAGCTAAAAGAGTGTCTCGCAATGAATCCCAAAGAAAACGGATCTGCGCGTGATCAGCGCGTGGTGCGGCTGTACGAACAGCTCGTTGAAATCGAACAGCGACTGATTCCCACAGGGCTGCACGTATTCGGCCGGGCGGCGGAGCTTGCGGAAAAGGCGGACCTGCTGCGGATGGTTGCGTCGTTCGACAGGCCTGAGCACGGTGCGCGCGCCTTACCTAAACTCGTTGCGGAAGCCCTGGGCATCGATCGCTACGACGCGCTCCTTAACGAAGCTTCGTCAACTGAGACCAGAGACGTGGTCGACGGCATCGTGGCGGAAGCAGTTCGAGAGTTTTGCGAAGGCGGCGCGGACACCGCGGCCCGTTGGCTGAATGCCAGGGCTGGTGTCGAGAGTGAAGAATCGCTACCCGTTTTCCTGTTGCTCGCGAGGATTGCCGAGGAGCTCGATTCCAATTGCGAGCTTGAGTCGCTGATGCGCGCGTTGCGCGGCGAATACATGAGCCCAGGTCCCGGCGCCGACGTAGTCCAGAATCCGAACGTGCTGCCGACGGGTCGCAATACGCATGCGATCAATCCTTATTCAGTTCCTTCTCAGTTGGCCTTCGCGCGCGCTGAACTCACCGCCGATGCTCTGCTTCGTCGTTGTTTTGAGGAGCGCGGCCGCTATCCGCGCGCCCTGGCGCTGGTCCTTTGGGGTTTGGACAACATCAAGACGCAAGGCGAAGGCGTCGCTCAAGCGTTGTGGTTGCTCGGCGTGCGCCCCGTTCGTGATGCGCTGAATCGAGCCACTGAGGTTGAGGTTATTTCACTTGACGCACTGAAGCGGCCGCGCATCGACGTGGTCATGACGGTCTCGGGAATCTTTCGAGATTTGTTTGCGCCGACTATGGCGCTGCTCGATAAAGCAGTGCGCCGAGTTGCCGCGCTGGACGAACCCCTCGATATGAATTACGTACGGCGAAATGTCGCGGAGAAGGTCGACGCGGGCGGTTCGGAGTTTGATGATGCAGTCACGCGCGTGTTTTCAAATGCGCCGGGCAACTATGGCACGAATGTGAATTTCATGGTGATGCAGTCGCAGTGGGAAACGGCGGACACGCTGGGCGATCTCTTCGTCACGCGGAAGTGTTTTGCGTACAGCCGTGATTCAAAGGGACGAACGATTGAGGGTCGCGAAGCTCCAGAGTTGATGGATGATGCATTGTCACGCGTCGAAGCGACCTACCAGAATATCGATTCATTCGAGGTCGGCATTACCGATGTCGATCATTACTTCGAATATCTCGGCGGTATTTCCAGGGCAGTCGAAAAACGCGCCCAGGCGCGTCCGTCGATCTATCTCTCGGATTCGCTTTCACCGCAGACGAAGATTCGATCACTGGAAGAGACAATTCGGCTGGAAACGCGTGCGAAGACCCTGAACCCAAAGTGGTACGAGGGAATGCTGAAGCATGGCTTTCGGGGTGTGGCTGAAATCGAAAATCACGTTTTGAATACTTTCGGCTGGAGCGCGACGGCCGATGCTGTCGATCCGTGGATTTATACTGACATTGCGAAGACCTTTTTGTTGGATGCGGAGATGTACAGGCGCTTGCAAGAACTAAATCCGTACTCAGTGCAATCGCTGACGAAGCGCCTGCTGGAAGCGCACGATCGCGGATACTGGAATCCGGATGAGGAGATACTGGAAAGGTTGCGGGATCTCGTTGGTAACCTCGAGGGACCGTCTTGAGCAAACCGCTGGCTAAAACATTTTGGGAGATGTTCGTCCTGGTGTTTCGTGTGGATTCGTGGATCTCTCCCATGCAAGCTTTAGCACTTGACTGCTATGGTTAAGTAGATAGGAGTTCAATGACGGACTACGGCGATCCACGAAATAACACGAAACGAGACGAACGTGGCGGAACTGATCCTCAAAGACGAGGTCTATCAAATTGTCGGGGCTGCGCTGGAGGTTTATTGGCAGCTCGGTCGTGGCTTTCTTGAGCCGGTTTACCAAGAGGCACTCGAAATGGAGCTTCGAAAAAGAGACATCCCATTTGAATCTCAATGCCGCTTAACGATTCACTACAAGGGCGAATCCCTGCGCAAACAATACATCGCCGACCTGATGTGCTTTGGCCAGATCATAGCGGAGCTAAAAGCTTGTGACCGATTGACCGGGGCGGACGAGGGGCAGATCCTGAACTACATGAAGGCCACGGGGAAAAGCGTTGGTTTGCTCTTCAACTTTGGAAGCGCAGTTAAGCTCGAGTGGAAGAGATACGTCATCTGATGCATTGTCGAATAAATAAATTACCTGGAGTGTTTCGTGTGGATTCGTGGATCGTGCTTTCCAACCAACGGCACCGACGATCCACGAAATTACACGAAAGTGATTTAGTTGCTTTCGTGTGTCTTCTTTCATGGTTCGTGTGATTTCGTGGATTGTTCGCCTTGGCTAGCAAACACGATCCGCGAAATGACACGAAAGAGAACGAAATCACAGGAAGTGAAGATTCAATGAGACGATAAGACATGAGAATAGTAGTTCTATATGTCGGTTCCAGTATGCTCGCGCCGCTGCGTAATGCCGAGCACGAGATCAGGTGGCAGTATGGGCTTGATCTGGACGTGGCAACTCACAACTTTGGCGCGTCGTTTCCCGACGACCAGTGGCGCGTCATCGAGGATGACTTGCGGAAGAGCGACGTCGTTTTCGTTATTCACGTGATGGATGGCGAGAATGCTTCTCGCCTGCTGAGATTGCTCGACACTCGTGAGACGAAGGGCGGCGCGGTGGTGGTAATCAACTGCATGCCTGAGTTGATGAAGCGCACACGCATGGGTAAGTTGGACTTCGGTCGATTAGCTGGGATTTCACGCAAAGGCGCAAAGTCGCAAAGTAAGAACGCGCGAAATGCAGCAGGGCAGAGTGATGAAGAAGCGAAGGCGACCAGTTTGCTTGGTTCAATCGGTGCGTGGATTAGCAAGCAGGCGCGTGGCAACGGGAAGAAGAATGGTAAAGGGAATGGCCATGGTCGCGCGCAGTACCTTGAGCTGACTAATCGTTTGCCTTCACTGCTGCGATTTGTTCCCAGCGCCGGCGCCCTGCGCGACGTAAAGAATTACCTGACGCTGTTCTGCTATTTCCTCCAGCCCACACCGGCGAACATTCGCTCGATGCTGCTTTATGCGCTCAAACATTACGTGGCTGAGGAAAAGTTGCAGCGCGTTAAGATTCGGCCGCCAGAGACGATGCCGGCGGTGGCGATTTATCATCCCGACTCAGAGTCGCTGTTTGAAGATTTCGAAGACTATCGCCGATGGTCCGAGGCGCGAAGGCAAAAGGAAAAAATAAAAAGGCCAAAAGAAGAGATCACGCTCGATCCGGCCTCAACTATCGGCCTGTTGTTGATGCGCCCACAGATTGTCAGCAACACGCGCAAACATTACGACGGTTTGATTCGCGCCATTGAAGGTGAGGGGTTGAACGTGATTCCGGCGATCTCGACCTTGATGGACAATCGCGAGGCGTGCGAGAGGTTTTTCATTGACCGGAGCGAAGCGGGAGAAGGCAGAAGGCAGAAAACAGAAGGCAGAAAACGAAAGGCAACCGACAACGGAAGCCTGACTGGTAACCGCGAGCGTAAGCCGCGCGTCAGCCAAATCGTTTCGCTGACCGGCTTCAGTTTTGTCGGCGGGCCGGCCATGAACGACAGCGACGCGGCGGCCGAGTACCTCAGCGGGTTGAACATTCCCTATCGATCCCTGGTGAGTCTGGACACGCAAACGATCGATTCGTGGCGCGAATCGCCGGCCGGTCTTAATCCCGTGCAGACCGGAATGCAAGTGGCGATTCCGGAAATTGACGGCGCGACTGAGCCGTTTGTGTTCGGTGGAATTCCGGAGCGCGGAGTCGAGCCGGCGCCGCTGGAGGTTCGTTGCCAACGCGTCGCGCGGCGTTTGAAGCGTTGGCAGCGATTGCAGACAGCGCCCCGAAGCGAAATCAAACTTGCGCTGGTCGTCTATTGTTTTCCGCCGAACAAGGGCAACATCGGCACGGCCGCAGACCTCGACGTACTGGCAAGCGTTTGGGACGTGCTCAAGAGTTTGCACCACGACGGTTACCAGGTGCGCATTCCTGAAAGCGTGGATGCCCTCCGTTCGATGCTGCTGGGAGGAAGTGCTGAGACCGCCGGCGCGACGGCGAACGTTGCTTACCGTATGAGCGTTGATGAATACGCGCGGCGGTGCGCCTTCGCCCCTGACATCGAAGCCGAATGGGGACCAGCGCCCGGCGCAATCAATTCGTTCGGCGGCGAGCTGCTGATTCAGGGCATACAGCTCGACAATGTTTTCATAGGCGTGCAGCCGACGTTCGGCTACGAAGGCGATCCGATGCGCTTGCTGGTGGCGAAGGGCGGCGCGCCCCATCATGGATTCGCGGCTTTCTATACTTACATGAAAAACGTTTTTCAGGCCGATGCAGTCGTGCACGCTGGCACTCACGGCGCGATGGAGTTTATGCCAGGCAAGCAGGTCGGACTCTCAGAGAGCTGCTGGCCCGATCGTTTGATTGGCGAGCTGCCGAACATTTACATCTACAGCGTCAACAACCCGTCGGAAGGGACGATTGCGAAGCGCCGCTCGTATGCCGAGCTGATCTCTTATCTGACACCGCCGATTGAAAACGCCGGACTGTACCGGGGGCTCGCTGCGCTCAAGGAATCGATCGCGGCTTATCGTCAGGCTACCGATGAAGGGGAGCGACAGAGTTTGTTCCAATCGATCGAAGCGTGCAGTCGTGAGTTGAATCTCAACTCACCGGGTCAGTCAGTCTCGCTTTAAAATCTTCGGCGCGCAGCCGATGCCGGAATGCTTCGACACCGTCAATCAGCAGAACCGGAATCTCATAGCGGTATTGCGCCAGCAGATCCGAATCGGTTTCGATGTTGACCTCGGCCAGCGCATACAGTTCGGCGCAACCGGCCCGCTGAATCTCTCGTTTCATTTCATCGCAGAGATGACAGCCAGGCTTGGTGTAAAGAACCAGTTGTGCTTTTTCGGCCATGCATTACTCCGGACAATCTTCGCGGTTCGCCTTCCGGCATAATCAGCTTGCCAATTCCGCTGCGAAAGTTGTATAAAAGTCGGCTGCCGGGCCATTTTATAATTGTTTTGGCCGTGGTCGCACTTCTAGTGAAAGAAAATAAATTCGGTTTTCGCAGAGACACCCATCCCTGTGTTGGCGGGGGATTGTATAATTGACGAACAATCCCGCGCAGAAGTGTGCGCGCTTTAGTGATCCGCAAAGGCGGAGGTCATTTTAGAAGTGGATAGCAGTCCAGACAACCAGACATCCGTGGCCGCGCCTCCTGAAGCGAAGGCCCCGGCCAAGCCCGCGCCGAGAGCTCCGGCGTCGGTCGTCGAGTCCGCCCCTGAGCCGAGCGTTTTCAAAACTCGCCGGCGGATCGTGTGGTACAGCATCGGCGCGTTTTTGACGACCTGTTTCCTGATGTTCGTGCGGTTCTTTCTCCCGCGAACAATCTTTGAGCCTTCCAGCACCTTCAAGATCGGCTTTCCCGGCGACTACGCCCTGGGCGTCGATACCAAATACCAGCAGCAATATCGCATTTGGGTGGACAAGACGTCGGATCGGCTCTTCGTTGTGTATGCCCGCTGCACCCATCTCGGCTGCACGCCTGACTGGAAAGCCAGCGAGAACAAATTCAAGTGCCCGTGTCACGGCAGCGGCTATGACAGCGAGGCGATCAATTTCGAGGGCCCCGCGCCCCGGCCGATGGATCGCGCGCATGTCGAGATCGATCCGGAAGGACAAATAGTCGTGGACACGAGCCGCCTTTTCAAATGGCCAAAGGGCGACCGGAACGAATTCAACGACCCCGGCGCATACATTCCGCTGTAGCGTCAGAACCGCCTGTGGCAGCGGGGCGGGCAAAGAATGGACGAGCCAAAAGATCAGAAGGAGACAAAGCAACTAACCGGCGAGAAGTCTGATGCCGGTTTAGTTGAGCGCGCAAAGGAGACCGCGGGCGCGCTGAAGGATCGTGCCCTTGACGAAGCCAAAGAGTACAAAGACCCGCAACAGACTCAGCTTTGGAAATCGATCTTCCGCGTCTCGCACGAGCGTTCTGATCCGCGCAATCGCAGCCTGGCAATCCTCTCGAACGTCTTTCTTCATCTTCATCCGGCAAAGATCAATCGCGACGCGGTGCGCTATCAATACACCTGGGGCATGGGCGGGATCACGTTCTACCTTTTCATCGTGCTGACCTTCACGGGCGTGCTGCTGATGTTCTATTACCATCCGAGCAAGATCGTTGCGTTCCGGGACATTCTCTATCTCGAACACGACGTGCCGTTCGGAAAGCTGCTGCGCAACATGCATCGTTGGGCCGCGCATCTGATGGTGATTACGACCTGGCTGCACATGTTTCGCGTGGTGCTGACGGGTTCGTACAAAAGGCCGCGCGAATTCAACTGGTGCGTCGGCGTGGTGCTTCTGGTGCTGACGCTGCTGCTTTCGTTTACCGGATATCTTCTGCCGGACGATCAGTTGGGTTTCTGGGCGGTCACGGTGGGCACGAACATGGCCCGCGCGACGCCTATGCTCGGCAACGAAGGGCCGTTCGGCGCGCAGTTGGGACTGACGCCGTATAACGACGTGCGTTTTGGGCTGCTCGGTGGCTCGATCGTGGACGCGAATGCACTACTGCGCGCCTACATCTGGCACTGCATCGGCATACCGCTGGTGGCCTCGATCTTTATGGCGGTACATTTCTGGCGCATTAGAAAAGACGGAGGGATTTCCGGGCCGGCGCCGGTAATGCTCGAATCGGAGATGAAAGTTCCGAAGAAGAAATGAGCGCAATCGTCAATCCCAAACCGAATTCACGACGCAATCAGCTGATCGGGCTGTTGGTGGTTGTCGTCTTGCTCGGCCTGTTCATTTATTCCGTTCAGGATTGGCATCAGCTCTGGAAGATTGCTTCAGCGCCGGACAACATTCCGATCGTGGCGATGCTTTTCCTGGTGCCTTTCTTTACCTGGCTGGGAATCAAACAGGCCCGCGCTAACGACCAATTGATTGTCGAGCTGGAGAGCGATCCGAAGGCAGCCAAGACTCATCATCGGAAAGCGGAACCGTGGCGGCCGGGCTGGGCAAAGGAGCTGCACGTCTGGCCTTATCTCGTGCGCATCGAGTTCCTTGCCGCAGTAATTGTAACGGTGATCCTCTACCTCTGGTCGATCACCTTGAACGCGCCGCTCGAAGAACCTTCCAATCCTAATCTCACGATGAACCCGTCGAAAGCGCCGTGGTATTTCCTCGGCTTACAGGAGATGCTGGTCTATTTCGATCCGTGGATCGCCGGCGTCGTCATGCCTTCGATCATCATGATCGGTTTGATGGTGTTTCCGTACGTTGATTCAAATCCGCTCGGCAATGGCTATTACACGATCAAGCAGAGGCGTTTCGCAGTGAACATGTTCGCCTGGGGCTTTTTGATGTGGATTCTGCTGATTTTCATCGGCACGTTTATCCGCGGGCCGGGCTGGATCTGGTTCTGGCCGGGCCAAACGTGGGATCACAACACGGTCGTTTTTGATCGCAACCGCGACCTGCATGAGATTGTCGCGACGATCCCCGGCCTGGGCATTGTCGGGAGCAACTGGGTCGCGAAAGCGATCTTCGGTCTGATCATCGTCGGTGGGTTTTATGTGATTGGCGCGCTGTTCTTCCATTGGCTGATGAAGCGCGGGCAATTCCGATTTAGTTATCTGGTATCGCCAAAGAAACTGCGGCAATGGGCGACGGTGGCGGATGAATTCGAGCTGAAGCTGCTGTCAAAGACGAGCATCTTGCAGTACATGACGTTTCAATTTTTTGCCGTGAGCGTTTTGCTGGCGATGCCGGTGAAGCTTTTCCTGCGGCTGGTCTTTACGATCAAATACGTTTGGGTAACCCCGTGGTTCAACGTCTGAGGTAGTTTATCGATGCTCCCTCTCCCTTTGGGAGAGGGCTGGGGTGAGGGCCTGGCAGAGGCTTGTAAGCTTCACCTCTTTGTTCCTGGTTGCGTGGATGCGGGAGAAGAAGGGTTAGGGGTAAGTTGCGTCTCTAAGCCCTCTCCCAAAGGGAGAGGGAATTTCGAAGGAAGTTTAATCGAACATGCCGGAACCGATTGAATCTCTGGTCAAGAAAGAAGCGGAGCCGCAACGCGATCCTATCGTCAGCACTTCGACGAGCGCGATCATTCTGGTGTGCACGCTGCTCTTGATCGGAGTCTCGGCGTGGGCGCTGTACGACGAAGCATACGGGCAGCGGCCCTGGAAGGGCATTCAGCGCGAATTCGTCAAGCGGTACACGACGTATCTCAAGAGCATTCGCAAGGACGCCGGCAAATCCGAAGCTGAAGTAAAAGAGACGCCCGAATACCAGCAGCTTGAGGCCGACGCGAAGGCCGCCGACGAAAAGGTGCGCGATCGTCGCAAAGAAATCGACGATCAGTATGCGAAAGTCCAGGCCAGGCTCGACGCGGTCACAGATCCTTTCCAGAATCAGCGCGGCCGCATCGTCGTGATCACCTTCAAGCTGGAAACTGCGCCCAGCAACTTCTGGAAAGACTATTACAAACATCAGCGCGACGCGAAAATGAAAGAGGTTGTTACCGTCGATCTACCGGCGGACAATGGAAAAACCACGCGCGAGCGAATGAATTTCGACCAGCTCGAAAGCTCGTTCAACGGACTTCGTGAGAAGAAGGCAAAGTTACTGGGGGAAAAGGCCGAGCTCCTCAAGGAGCCGAGCGAGCTGGCAAAAAAGCGGGATGACTATCTCAAGAACCACGTCAGCGGCCTGACGCAGAAGAGCATCGACGACCTGATCCGAAAGAACGAGAACTCTTTCGACTACACGATCCTCAGCCACCAACTCAATGTCAATGAATACAGCATCGTGGACCGCTGCGAGATCTGCCATCTCGGCACCCGCGAACCGCTGACGCTCACGGCGGCAAACATGGCGCCGGGTGGCCCGGGCAAAAAACCGGACGAGCTGGCCAACGCATTTGTCAGTCACCCCCGAAGAGAACTGCTACAGATTCATAATCCTGAGAAATTTGGTTGCTCTGCCTGTCACAACGGCAATGGCCGCGCGACCACCACCGTGGAAAAAGCGCACGGCTTGAATCCATTCTGGCTGCACCCGCTGTATCACAAAGAGAACACCGAATCCGGGTGCCAGATGTGCCACGCGAACGACCGTGTGACCCAGGGCGCCGACGCGCTGAATCTCGGCAAGGACTTGTTCTATCAGCGCGGCTGCATGGGCTGTCATCGAATGGAAGCTTTCGATCGCGAGAGCGACGCGCTGACAAACACGCGCCAGCAAATCACCCAGCTTGAAGAGCAGATCGCGGCCAATGAACGCCAGGCGAAACAGGACGAAGCGTCGAACGTGGAAGATGAGAAGGAGCTGCGACGGTTGAAAGACGAAGCCGAAGCCTTGCGGGTGACGAACAGCCAATTGGCTGCGCGCATCGACGAGCTGAATGTACAGACCCGCTATCTTCAGCAGGATCAGAAAAAGATTGGCCCGAACCTGAAAGACGTCCGGCTGAAGCTACGGAAAGAATGGATTCCGCTCTGGCTGAAAGACCCGCAGGCATTTCGGCCCGGCACAAAGATGCCGACGTTCTGGCGTTTCTCGCTCGACGAAGACGGAAACGATGACTTGAAAGCCGTGGCCGCATATCTTTGGCAGCAGAGCTTCGACGGCAAAGTTCCGCCTCAGCAGCAAGGCGACAAAGCTCACGGCAAGGACTTGTTCGAATCGCGTGGTTGTCTCGCGTGTCACTCAATCGGCGAAGAGGACAACAAGGTCGGCGGAACCTTCGCGGCGAACCTGACTAAGGTGGGCGAGAAGGCCAACTTTGATTACATCGTGCGCTGGATTTACAACCCGCGCGAACGCTGGGCGCCTTACTGTCCGAAAGAGAAGCGCGACCTGACCCCGGAAGATTACAGCAAGCACGGCAAGCCATTTATCTTTGACACCGAACTCAACTCGAAATGTCCGAACGACGGCGCGGAGTTACAGGTCCAGAACATGACCGTGATGCCGAACCTGCGTCTGTCGGAACCGGACGCGCGCGACATTGCGACGTATCTGTTCTCGCTCTCATCGCCGCCATCGTACGGCGATGCTTCATTCATGGATGATCCGAAGCTGGTCGAGCAAGGGAAGGCCGAGATTAAGCAGTACGGCTGTGCCGGGTGTCACGAGATCAAGGGCTTCGAGGAAGAGCAGCGCATCGGTAAAGAGTTGACGATGGAAGGCGCGACGCCGCTCGAACGACTCGACTTTGCGTTGCTGACACAGGACGCCGAATATGGACGCGAAGTGTTGAAGGATGCGAACGGCAAGATAATCGATCTTCATCCCAAAGAAAAAGAGAAGGAATGGTACAACCATCGCGGCTTCTTTGAGCACAAGCTGAGCGACCCGGCGATCTACGACACCGGCAAATCGAAATACCTGGAGCCGAAGGATCGTCTGCGCATGCCGCGGCCGTATTTGACAGAGAAATGGCGCGATGGTTTGACGACGCTGCTGCTTGGGAGCGTGGGCCCTGAAGGCGCGAACGTGCCGGCGTCGCTCTTCTATAATCCGCAGGACCAAAGACGGCAGGACATTCAGAACGGCTGGTGGGTAATCAAGAAGTACAACTGCATGGGTTGTCATATCGTGCAGCCGGGCCAGCAGGTGCCCGTCTTTACTAACTCCCCAGACCCGGCGATGGCCGCGGGCGCGGTGCTGACGTCGCTGTCGTTTTATTCAAGCCAGAGGGAATTTCTGCCGCCGCAGTTGTCGAGCGAAGGCGCGCGCGTCGATCCGGATTGGTTGCTCCGGTTCTTGAAAGACCCATCGATGATGCAGGCGAACGAGAAACCGAGCACACCAAGTGCGGCGCCGGCCGCAACGGCTTCGCCGGGAGCGAAACCCGCGGGGAGCGCCAACGATCAGAGCGGCGGGCGCCTGCAACCGCAGCCGGGCGCGAATCGCAACGGCGTGCGGCCTTATCTGCAAGTGCACATGCCGACGTTCAACTTCTCGCCGAACGAGTTGCGAGTCCTGGTGCGCTTCTTTATGGCGGTGTCGTCGCAGAATGAGCCCTACATCAAAGAGCCGATGGAACCGATGACCGAGTCAGAGAAGTCGATCGCCCGGAACATCTTTGTCTCAGGCACGCCCTGCTTGAAATGCCACATTACCGGTGAGCCGGCGCACGATGCGAAAGCGATTGCGCCGAACTTCCTGCTCGCCGGTCAAAGACTGAAACCCGATTGGGTGTTCCGCTGGCTGCTCGATCCCTCTCAGATTGCGCCAGGTACAGCTATGCCGACGGGCCTGTTTAAGAAGGACGGCGAGCGTTGGATTGTGAATCTGCCGAATCCGCCGGCGGACGTCAGCAATTATCACAACGATCATGCGCGGCTGCTGGTGCGCTACATGTTTCTGATGACGCCGGACGAACAGCGGCGTCTGCTGTCTGCGTCACCCGCGCCGGCGACAGCGCCCGCGGCTCCGCAGCCGCAGAGAGTCGGTCGCAACGGAGTCAGAGCCCCGGCGAGTCAGCGTAGCGACCGGGTCGGTCATCATCCGGCGAGACGCCCTGGATAACGAGGGTTCAGAGTAACGCCGCCTTCGGTCGGTCCCTTCAAGTTAAGAACCGAAGTAAAGTTGGTAGTCTAAACACTCGTAGGGTATGCTGGGTGCCAAATTAGAACTAATTCAATTGGAGGAATCAGAAAGATATGTTTAGTAAACGCGCAAGATTGTGGCTGGGGTTGATAGCGGCGGCGAGTCTGTTGTCGCTGGCGTCGTCATGCAGCCCTAAGACGGAGACACCTGGTGGCGACGAAACTTCGACGTCGACGGCTCCACCGGCTTCGAAGGGAGATGAGGGCACAATTTCCGGGAAGATCTCGTTCACCGGCGCCGCTCCTGAAGCCAAGAAGATTGACACGTCAGCGGACGCGGCGTGCACCAGCAAGAGCCCAAACCTCACGACGGAAGACTGGGCCGTGAAGGACGGCAAGCTGGCGAATACTTTTGTCTACATCAAAGACGGGACGATCGATGGCGCCAAGAAGATTGGTGATTACACCTGGCCCGCTCCTTCAGCGGCAGTAGTGCTTGATCAGAATGGTTGCCATTACAAACCGCACGTGCTGGGAGTGGTGGTGAATCAGAACATCAGCATCACCAACAGCGACCCGACCACGCATAACATCCACTTCATGCCGGCGAACAATCCTGACTGGAACCAGTCGCAAGTCAACGGTGCAGCAGCGCTTACACATAAGCTGGCGCACGCCGAAGTGCTGGTGCCGGTCAAGTGTAATCAGCATCCGTGGATGAAATCGTACGTTGGCGTGTTGAAGCACCCATTCTTCGCGGTCAGCGGAGAGGACGGCAGCTTTATCATAAAGGGCGTGCCGCCGGGCAAGTATACCGTCGTCGCCTGGCATGAAGGCGGAGCCAAGGGCACAGAGAAGACCATGGAAGTTACCGTTCCGGCGAAGGGCGCAGCCACCGCTGACTTCTCGTTCGGTGCGACTGCGGCGTTGCGGGGACAGCCGAGCTCGCTTGAGATGATGCCGGCGCTCGAAGTGCCGATGGGTATGAGGCACTAAGAATTGCGGATTTCGGATTGCGAATTGAGGCTTGGAAAGCACAGCGCTTTTCAAATTCGCAGTTCGCAATTCGAGATTCGAAATCTTTATGTCCAAGGGTGTTCATCGCTTTGCGCTGCTGGTGGCGGGCGCAACGTTCTTTCTCATCATCGCGGGCGCTAATGTCACCAGCCACGACGCGG
>WNFH01002192.1_pt1 | contig 13513 bp, 14 predicted proteins | sample 5400411 | NCBI WGS metagenome assembly WNFH01 (sample SAMN13153347, study PRJNA577476) | soil metagenome | isolation source: 200 cm saprolite under Douglas fir tree site 2 hole 3 | place: USA:California | collected 2015-04-18
CTTATTCGTGCTACGGCGGACGCATCTCAATGCGGAACGGCCCTATCGCGCTATTGGTTACCCGGTGCTGCCAGCGATCTATATTGTGATGGCTTTGTTTATTGATGTCGTACTATTACGCTACAAGCCGCAGTACACGTGGCCGGGATTGATCATCGTGCTGTTGGGGATTCCGGTGTATTACCTGTGGTCGCGGCGCTTGGGTGCAGCGACTACGGCATAACCTGCCAAGGAGAAACCAAACGCATGGCCAACCTGTTCGTAACCAAACCGCTCGACATGATATTAACCGAGTCTAAGGAAGAGGGCGAGCACGCGCTAAAGCGCGCTCTCGGCCCGGTGAACCTCATAACCCTTGGAATCGGAGCAATCATCGGCGCCGGAATCTTCGTGCTGACGGGCGCGGCGGCGGCCCAGTACGCAGGCCCAGCCATCGTGCTCTCCTTCGTCCTGGCCGGGATCGCCTGCGTCTTCGCCGGACTCTGCTATTCCGAGTTTGCCTCGCTGATTCCCATCGCCGGGTCTGCTTACACCTATGGTTATGCCACGTTAGGCGAGATCTTCGCCTGGATTATCGGCTGGGACTTGATCCTCGAGTACGCCTTCGGCGCGGCGACGGTGGCTTCGGGGTGGAGTGGCTACGTCAACAGCTTCCTGCAGGATTTCGGTATTCACCTCCCACCCTCACTGACCGCCACGCCCGGAACCGAAATGGTCATGTATAACGGGCGCTGGGAGCGGCTGGCGACCATCATGCCGACGTTGCACGCGCATGGCGTGGATCCCTCGGCACTGCCCCATGTACAGGGCACATTTAACCTGGTGGCCTTTCTCGCGATCTGCCTGGTAACCTTCGTCCTGGTCATCGGGATCAAGGAGTCGGCCAACCTGAACTCGGCCATCGTCATGGTCAAGGTCGCGATTGTGCTTGCTTTTATCGGGATCGCGGGAATGTTCCTCGCCAAGCACCCAGAGGTCGCCGTCAGGAACTGGCATCCTTTCGTTCCGGACAATACAGGCGAATTCGGGAAGTACGGCTGGTCGGGGGTGGCGCGTGGCGCGGCTGTGATCTTCTTCGCGTACATCGGGTTCGACGCCGTCTCCACCGCGGCGCAGGAGTCGAAGAACCCACAGAAAGATATGCCTATCGGTATTCTCGGCTCGCTGGCTATTTGCACTGTCCTCTACATCCTTGTGTCAGGTCTGCTGACCGGCGTCGTCCCCTACACCGCGCTGAACGTTCCTGACCCGGTGGCGGTGGGCATCGACGCAACCGGCGTGCGTGTAGGGAGCTTCCTGGTGAAGCTGGGTGCCATTGCCGGCCTGGGCAGCGTGATGCTAGTCATGTTGCTGGGTCAGTCGCGGGTCTTTTTCTCCATGTCGCGCGATGGTCTGCTGCCGCAGTGGGCAGGTGCGGTGCACCCACGCTTTCGTACTCCCTGGATCTGCAGCATCATCGTCGGGATCTTCGTAGCGATCTTTGCTTCGCTGATCCCCATTGGCATTCTGGGCGAACTGGTCAGTATTGGCACATTGCTGGCTTTCGTCATCGTCTGTGCTGGGGTCTGGGTGCTGCGCAGGAAGCGTCCTCAGCTGGAACGCCCGTTCAAAACGCCCTGGGTGCCATTTGTGCCCATCATGGGGATCCTGATTTCCGGCTTGATGATGGCCAGCTTGCCCCGGGACACCTGGCTGCGTTTGATCATCTGGCTAGTTATCGGGATGGCGATTTACTTCGGCTATGGCCGGCACCACAGCCGGGTGCAAGCGGCAGTCACGGCCGAGCCCAGGACTCCGAAGGTTATGGCTGATTGAGTTTTCCCGCATCTCGCAAAATGGGCCTTCCGCACCTACGCGGAGGGCCTTTTTGCTTTATAGTCCTTGGTCGTTGGCCGGGCCCCTTCGGTCAGGCTGAACACAAACCCGAGCCGAGCTTCGCTCGGCCGGACAGCCGTGGCGGCTGTCCCCACGCGGTTATTGCCAACGACCAACGACTAGCGACCGTCATGAAAGCTTTCCGCAATTTGCGGCTGATTGGAATCGCGCTGGGGTTTCTGACCCTGATCGGGATGGCGGGCTTTCACTTTATTGAAGGCTGGCCCTGGTTCGATGGGTTCTACATGGTGATCACCACGTTCACCACCATCGGATACCAGGAGGTCCATCCGCTCTCGCGCGCCGGACGCGTGTTCAACGTGGCGCTCATCCTCGCTGGTGTGTCGCTAGTGTTGCTCAGCATCGGGTTCCTCACGCAGGCTTTGCTAGAATTCGAGCTGCGAAGCTTCTTCGGAAGGCGGAGAATGGAACGCGATATTGGCCGGCTCTCCGATCACTACATCATCTGCGGCGCGGGGCGCGTGGGGCGCAGCGCGGCGCGGGAGCTGGCGCGCAGGCCAGTGCCGTTTCTCGTTATCGAGCAAAATGAAACCAAGGCCGCGCACCACAGTGGGGAATGGTTGACCCTGATCGGAGACGCCACTCAAGAGGCGACCCTGCGCGAGGCGCATATTGAGCGTGCCCGTGGGCTGGTGGCAGCCACCACCACGGATGCGACGAATCTGTACATCGTGCTCACCGCGCGCGGGCTGAATCCGGGCTTGAAGATCATCGCCCGTGCCAGCGAAGAGGATGCGGAAAAGCACCTGCTCACGGCCGGCGCTGATTCCGTGGTCTCACCCTACCTTTTCGCGGGCCAGCGCATTGCGCAATCATTCCTCCGGCCGCACGTGGTGAGTTTTCTCGACACCGCTACTACTCACCTGGGGATGGATCTCGAGATTGGCGAAATCTGCGTGGGGCGAGACTCCTCATTCGCCGGCAAGACGATTGAGACTTCGCGCATCCGGCAGGACCGTGGCGTAATCATCCTGGCCATCAAGCGCGAGCAAGGCATGCGCTTCAATCCCTCGCCGGAAGACCGCATTGAACCGGGCGATTACTTGATTGCCATGGGCGAACCTTCGCAACTTCGCCAACTGGAACAGATGGCGTCTTCCCAGGTATGAACCTCTCATGCAGATCGTCACAAGGATCTCGTGGGGGCCGGGCGCCCGGCGAGCCTGCCCTGAGCGAAGTCGAAGGGTTGGGCCGAGCGCAGCGCTGCACCCGAGCGATAATTGATTCAAGATGAAAATCGTTACCGCTGCCGAAATGCGTGAAGTAGATCGGCTCACCAGCGAGCGCTTCGGCATCCCTGCGCTCACTCTGATGGAAAATGCGGGCACCGCAGTGGCGGAATTCGTTATGACGCGATATCCGTCGGCGAAGCGCATTGGGATGATTTGCGGAAAAGGGAACAATGGCGGGGATGGTTTTGTGGCCGCGCGCAAGCTGCACGAAGCGGGCAAGGAAGTCTGCCTCGTTCTACTTGCAGATCGCTCGGAGCTGCGGGGGGATGCGGCAGAGATGTTTACGAAATTGCCAGTCGCACCCGTGCTGGCGCGCTCGCGCGAAGAGCTGAAGGCTGAACTGGCGCGCGCCGTGTTCGATGCCGACGTCGTGGTCGATGCGATTCTGGGAACGGGTTTCCGTCCGCCGGTGAGTGGGCTTTACGCCGAGGCCATCGCCGCGCTGAACGCAAGTGACGCACCGAGCGTCGCCGTGGATATTCCCTCCGGCGCTGATGCGGACGTTATGGGCGAGCAGACGGGCGCCGTGGCGCGAGCTGATGCCGTCGTGACCTTCACTGCGCCGCGCCCGGCACATATCTTCGGGCTACTGACCACCGGGCCAATTGTGGTCGCTCCCATCGGCTCGCCGCAAGAAGCAATCGTCTCCTCGCTGCGGCTCAATGCAATCACGGTTCGTGAAGTTGCGCCACTTATCGGACCTCGGCGCGCAGATGCAAATAAAGGAAACTTCGGACACGTGCTGGTGATCGGCGGATCGGTCGGGAAGGCAGGAGCTGCGGCGATGGCAGGCATGGCCGCCCTACGTGCGGGTGCAGGTCTGTCCACAGTTTGCACGCCAAAGTCGGTACTGCCAACCGTAGCCGGCTTTCATCCTGAGGTCATGACCGAGCCGCTGGAGGAGACCGAAGCAGGCGGCGTCTCGATGCGCGCTTTGGACCGGCGAGTGGATACATTAGTCAAGGGCAAGACGGTTCTTGCCGTCGGTCCAGGAATTTCCCGACATGCCGAGACAGCGGAGTTTGCGCGCACCGTAGTGAAGAAATACAAAATTCCTATCGTGCTGGATGCGGATGGAGTCAACGCTTTCGAAGGCCATGCCGCGGAACTGAACGGCAGGGCACGCTCGCTGGTGATCACGCCTCATCCGGGCGAGATGGCGCGCCTTGCGGGTTCAACCGTCGCTGCCGTGCAACGCGATCGCTTGAATGTGGCGCGAACGTTTGCCCGGGAGCACGAAGTGATTGTCGTGCTTAAAGGCCATCGAACTCTGATTACGCAGCCCGATGGTGAGGTTTGGGTGAACACGACCGGAAATCCGGGCATGGCGACCGGCGGCACGGGTGACATATTGACCGGCATGATCTCGGGCTTCATCGCCCAGAATCCGGATCGAATTGTGGAGGCGATGATCGCCGCGGTTCATCTCCACGGCCTCGCCGGCGACGTGGCGTGTGAGAGCATGGGCGAACATTCACTGGTCGCGACTGATCTGCTGAAGGCTCTGCCGGAGGCATTCCGTCGCGTGCGGGAAGCGGCGCAAGAGAAGCTGGTTAGGATCGGCTAATGCAGCTAGTCCTTCTCCCTGTCCTTTGGTACGTTAACGAGTTCGGTAACAGTTTCATCCGCTTGCCAACCGGGCAGTTAACAGAAGTCGTTCGGTGAGCCGCGCTCGAAATCGGACCAGTTGCTTTCGTAACCTATCTTGAGGTGACCCGGCGTGACATAGTTGATTTTGGCCATGACCCACTTCCCTCAACCTCATCCACAGCAGCGCGCCCCGCGAGTCCACCTTGGGGGCTCAGTTTCCGCCATTGTCATGCTGGAAGATGGTGAGCGCGCCAAGGCCAAACTCCAAACCATCTCCGTGACCGGCGGCCTGTTGCGGCTGGCAAGGTCCCTGGGCCAGGGTGATTTCGTCGAGATCGCCTTCCGGACGCAATCCGGCCCAGTACACGGCATGGCCGAGATGCTGAGTCCCGTGCTGGCGGCTAATGATGGTGCTCTGCAGCCCTTCCGCTTCATCGCACTGGGCGACGACGATCATCGCACGCTGCGCATGGTAGTGGACTCGGTCACCGACAAGAGCTTTCAGGGAATTCGGTCCAGCCAGTGGTCCTTGCCTAAAGGGTCGTGAGACTTGCTCTGAGTTGATGCTGCCTGTTCTCCCGCGAAGTCTCGCTATACTGGTCTTTCGACCAGGATGATCACGCAAGAATTAACTACGCACTCGGCAGAGGAGACGATTGCCCTGGGGCGCACGCTGGCTGAGATGCTGGCTCCACCCAAGCTGGTGCTCCTGCGGGGTGAGTTGGGCGCGGGCAAGACCACGCTGGTCAAGGGCATTGTGGAAGGCTTCCACGCTGCGTCCGAAGAGGACGTCACTAGTCCAACCTTTACTCTGGTACACGAGTATCGCGCGCCCGGGATCAACCTCTACCACATTGATCTTTATCGTGTAGATACTCCCCGTGAGCTTGAAACGCTGGGTCTCGACGACCTCGTCGCTGAAAACAGCGTTCTCCTGATAGAGTGGGGAGAAAAGTTCGCGCGCTTCGCGCGTGATCGCGACGTGGAGATCGCCTTGGAGACAGTGGGGCAGAATGACCGGCGCATCCAGATTAGCACCAGGTAGGTCCAGCACCGGTTGCCAAGCCCGTCCACTCTTGGAAGGTCGTATGGACGCCAAGTTTCTTGTCGCGGTCCTCGTATTCCTATTGATAACTGCCCATGTTTGCTACTCTCAGAACAACCAGCAACCCTCTGGTGCAGGCAGAGGTTCCCCGCAAACAGATTCTTCCAAAGAGCGGCCATCCCAGAAGAAGAGAATGTTCGGGATGATGCCCGGTTACGGAGTAGTGGATGAAGGCGTTTACCCGCCTCCACTTGTGCCCAGCCGGAAATTCAAACTCGCTTTGCAATATCTCGATCCTTACACATTTGGTTTTGTAGCTGTGGAAGCCGGAGTCGGCCAGGCGGTCAACAGCCCGAAGGAATATGGCCAAGGTGCCGAAGGCTACGGCAAGCGCTACGGCGCGAACTTGGCGGACGGATTGATGAACAGCATTTTCGTGCTGGGAGTCTATCCGTCGTTTTTGCGCCAGGACCCGCGATACTACCGCCGAGGGCAGGGAACTTCCTTCAACCGCGCGGGATACGCCCTGAGCCGCATCATTGTGACGCGGCAGGATTCTGGACGGAAAGCTTTCAATTTTTCGGAGGTCCTCGGCAACCTGACGTCAGGGTCCATTTCAACCGCGTACTACCCCGAGAGCCAGAGGAATTTTTCCGAGGTTGCCCGGCGCGCGGGAGTGCAGATGGGTTTCGATGCAGGCTTCGATCTGCTGAAGGAATTTTATCCAGACATCCAGCGGAAGTTTTTCGGCAAAAGGCGTAAGACGACAACCGGCAGGGCATCACCGGCCTCTGACCATTAATCGCTGAACCTCGGCTCCTAAAACCCCATGATGTTGTAGCCGCAGTCCACGTGGATAACTTCACCCGTGATGCCAGAGCTGGCATCGGAAGCGAGGAACACGCCGGTGGCGCCGACTTCATTCACGTCCACATTGCGCTGCAAGGGAGCACGCTCGGCCTGCGACTTCAGCATGTCACCGAAACCAGAGATGCCGCGGGCGGCGAGAGTCTTGATGGGCCCAGCTGAGATGGCATTCACACGAATCTTGCGTTTGCCGAGATCGTAGGCGAGATAGCGCACCGTGCATTCGAGCGCTGCCTTGGCCACGCCCATCACATTGTAGTGCGGGACAACCTTTTCCGCGCCGTAGTAGGTCATGGTGATGATGCTGCCGCCATCTTCCATGAGCGGCGCAGCGGCGCGGGAGAGCGCGACCAGCGAGTACGCGCTGACGTCATGGGCAACGTGGAAACCCTCACGCGTGGTGTTGACGAATTCACCCTTCAGTTCGTCCGCGGGAGCGAAGGCGACGCTGTGCACCAGGACATGCAGCTTGCCGTACCGCTCTTTCAGTTGGCCAAAAAGACGGTCGATCTCGGCGTTATTGGAAACATCGCACATAAAGGCCTCTGCGCCCGGGAGTGAGAGAATCAAGTCTTTGGCTTCCTGCTCCAGCCGCTCGTTCTGGTAGGTGACGGCAAGCTTGGCGCCTGCATTGTGCAATCCCTGCGCTATGGACCAGGCGATCGAGCGCTTGTTGGCAACTCCGAAGACAACGGCATTACGGCCTTCGAGGCTGGATGACATGCATGTCTCCTAATGAAATTTGGAAGGGAAAGGATAACAGCTTGGTACGGTAAGTAAGAAGTCAGAAGTAAGAATGCAGAAATTAGAATTGCGATATCTCCTACCAAGTCCTTTCACTTCTGCATTCTGAATTCCTACTTCTGCATTCTGGATTACTCTGCCGGGCTGGCTTCGCGGACCGCGGCTGCCGTCCCCACCGGCCAACTGGCACTGAGGAAGGCCAATGCGTAAACCATGCCGATAATTCCGAATCCAGCGATCAGGTTTAACTGGGCCACCGCTCCCACCAGGAATCCCAGGAAAATCTGCAGCACCGTGCCGGCGAAAAAGAAGGTATTCTGCACGCGTCCCATGAAATGCTGCGGCACCTGCTCCATGATGCTGGTGTTTATGGCGACACCGCTCACACCCCGCCCCGAGCCCATGATCCCGTAAGCGGCCACAGCGATGGCCAGCCAGGGAGAGAGCGGCACCAGGATCATGCAAATCGTCAGCAAGCCCATGGAAATGGCGACCGATCGCCGCGCGCCCAGCCAGGCGATCACCTGGGGTGCATACAAGGCGCTGAGGAAGGCGCCAGTCCCCCATCCTGCATTCAGCCAGCCGTAGCCGACGGCGCCGGCGTGGAATACTTGGTCGCTCAGCGGAGGCGTCACCACGACGGCGGTCAGCATCGCGCCCAGGAACAGAGCCCAACTGATGCCCAGCAAAACCACATTTCGTTTGCCACGAAGAAATTGGATGCCTTCTCGCATCTCGCGCAGGAAGCGCTGGAAGGCTGTCTCGGCGGCCACAATGTCGGCGCGAAGCTCTGCGGGCCGGGGCACTACGTGGCGGCCTTTGCGCACAGCGAAGTAACAAAGAAACGATGCGACGTAGGTAGAGAAGTCGATGAGCAGCACACCGCCCAGGCCGATGTGGTTGTACACGAATCCGACGATGGATCCGGCGATCAGCCAGCCGCCCTGGACTCCCGCCAACAGAAAGGTGTTGGCATGGACAAACTCTTCGTCCGGGGTCAACTCCTGGATCAGAGCGGTGATCGTCGGCCAGAACATCCAGAAACCCGCCGCGACCAGCGTATTCATCAGGTAGAGTTCCCAAACCTTGACCCTGCCGGTGAAAGCAAGAATGGAAACAGTGAGGATGATGATGGCGCGGGCCGCATCGAGCATCATGACCAGCCGGCGACGGTCTTCGCGGTCGATGATGACTCCGGTAAACGGGAGCATCAGCATGGCCGGAATCGTCTGCAACACGGCAAACGTGCCCAGCGCCATTTCCGAGTGCGTAGCCTGCAGAATGTACCAGGCGACGGCGGCGGCGTTCATGCCGCTGCCCAGCATGGAGATCAGGTTGGCGCTGAAGACGTAGCGCAACGCCCGCTTTTGCAGGATGGCACGCATCGCTTCAATGTAAATGGAAACTCACGGGATTTGAAGTAGCGCTCTCCGGTCCTCATGGTTAATGCCACGCCGTTCGCCCCAACCACAGAGGGACACAGGGGGCGCCGGTTCACTTCTGAGTTCCGGCAGATCGGGTTCCGACCTCCGAAATCAGGAGGGCCACCAGGATCAGCAATTCGGGCTCGATGGGATGGCGGTAGCGAGCGTGGGGAAAGACAAAGTAGTAGACAGTGGGATAGGAGAGCACCAGCCACAAAAACAGCCATGCGCCGGCTATCTTTTTTCGGAGCGCTCGCCCCAGTCCCCAGATGGCCAGGACGGAAGATGCCAGAAACAGCGAACTTCGAAAGTCGACCGGAGCGGTACTATTCGTATCGCGTGGAACCCCGGCCCAGTAGTAGAAAAATCTCTTCAGGCTGATTACGACGAAGCGCCAGGGATGTTTGCGGATCCATGTGAAGGCCTGGCGCTTGCAGTCTTCCGCGTAGGCCAGTTCTCCCAAGCGGCGGAAAGTGTCAAATTCCACCACGTTCAGGTTGGGCTGCAGGTACACCCTTGACCAGCCGTCGGCATAGGGTCCGTTCCCGAGGCGGAATTGCAGGCCGAAATCATCGCGGAGGAAGACGAGTCTCCCGAAGGTGCGGTAATTTCGCGCCAGCCATGGCGTCAGACATAGGAAGAAAATCACCGATGCCAGCGCAATCCCCGCTATCGATCGCAGGCCGCGTTTGTGGCGCTGATACCACACCCAGAGCCCAGAAAACGGCAAAAAGGACAACATCGCCGGATGGGCCAGTGCGCCAATGCCCCAAAGTGTACCGTATACGGTCCATGCCTTCCAGCCATTCCACTCCTCCAGTTCCAGCGACACCAGGAAGATTAAGCTCAGCAGCAACGGAGTGAATGTGGTGTCCCACACCCAGTGGATCGACCAGTACATCGCATACGGAAGCAAGGCCCAAATCCAGGCTGACCACACCGCCACCTTTTCGCCTATGGTTTTCCGCGCAATAAGAAAGACAGGAATGCAGGTCAAGGCAGTAAACAGGCTGTTGATGCTGAGCAACACCCACGCTGAGGCAAACGAGTAAATGCCAAGAAGCTTGAAGACTCCACCGATCAAATATGGGTAAAGCGGCGGTTCCCACGCGGTCGGGCCCGTGGAATCGCCGTAGGGATTGCTGAAGCCCTGCCCCAGGGCGATCGACCGGCCCACCCGGCCCATCTCGAACCCAAAACCGAAATGATCATCTTCGGTTCGAAAGCGGTATTGGTGGAAAACACCAATCGCTGCAATCTGCAGGCTCAGTGACACCAGGATCATCCAAAAGAAGGAAGTGCGCAGCGTCGCGGGCATTGGCGCCGCAACAAACCGCTTCGTGAGTGGAGGGCTTGCGTTCAACGGGGTGGCAAGCGGAAGAATGCCACCGGGAACGGCGGGTTCTCATCGTGTTCCAGCGATGGAAACAACCTGTGGTGACGCATAAAGCGGAAACGGAAAAGAGTCCAAATGGCCATCCAGTGGTCCGAAGGCCGGAGTTTCTTGCCCCGCTCCTGGCTGCGCGGCGTGTAGGAGACGGGCACCTCCCAGATTTTTTCGCCTAACCTGCACAGTTTTGCGGTCACTTCCGGACAGAATTCGAAACGGTGACACTCCAGTGGGATGTCTTCGAGCAGGGAACGGCGAAACACCTTGTAGCACGTGGCCTCATCGTGGATGCCGGCCCCGTACAGCAGGTTTGTTAGATGGGTGAGGAGCTTCGCCCCCAGGTAAAATCGCAGCCCCCGCTCCGGCCGATCGGGGCGCACGCCGTAAACCGCGCTCGCTTGGCCCTCTTCCAGCGGTCGCAACAGGGCAGGATAATCCTGCGGGTCGTATTCCAGGTCCGAATCCTGGATCAAAATGTACTCCCCGCGAGCGTACTGCAAAGCGGTGCGGATAGCCGCTCCCTTTCCGCAGTTCTTCGCATGGAACAAAACCGTTACTCCCTCCGTCGGAGGTTGGTCCAACAATTTTTCTCGCGTCCCGTCGGTCGAACCATCGTCCACGACCACGATTTTTTTGGGCACGGGGGAAGCCTTGATCGCTTGCAACAGTTCTTCCACGTGCGCCACCTCGTTATAAATGGGCACGATGACCGACACGTATCCCTTCCAGGCGGCTGCGCTGTTTGCAGAACTCTCAGGCTGCATTTGTGCGGCTACAGACCGAAGATTCATGGATGCGACTCGGAAATCCAAGCCAGCAAATTCAGTCAATGGAAAATAGCATACTAACATGTGGTTTGAGGAGTCGGGGTCGCGCAACGGATTGAGCCCGTGGCTCAGACAGCTGTTTTTTATCTCTGCCTTGCAGCAGACCCCGTTTCGGAGCTAGCATTCGCGCTGCTGGGACCCGTTGTCACGGAGGTGGTGCATGAGACGCAGTCACTGGCCGGTTTTGATAATAGTAATCTTTCTTCCCTTGCTTCTCCGAGCGCAACTGGACAAAATCGTAATTCCCGCGGGGACGCCGGAGGACCAGGCGCTGCAGGCGATCTCCAACGAACCGGATGGGCAGAAAAAGCTGGCCATGTACGAAGACTTCGTGCAGAAATTCTCATCGAATCCGGCGGCGGTGGCCTACGGCAACTGGCAAATTTCGCAGTATTACCAGAACGCGGGCGATCTGCAGAAGGCGCTGGACTATGGCGATAAGGCGTTGGCCAGTTCTTCCCACAATCTGGACATCCTGGTCTCGCAGGCCGGTATCGCGCAGCAGATGAAGAACAACAGCAAGCTGATGGACTACTCAGTGCGGGGTGGCGAAGCCTACAACTCGATCAGCAAGCAGGCAAAATCGGAAGGATTGAGCGACCAGGATTTCGCTACTCGCATCGAGGAGGAAAAGAATTTTGGGAAGAGTTCCTACGAGTCTCTGGAAGCTGCCGCTTACAACGCGATCGCTGGGGAAAACAGTGCCAAAACACGCATGAGCTACATCGAGCGCTTTACCCCGGCCTTCCCCAAGTCGCGATTCGAAGAGCAGGTCACGTCGTATGCCATGGTGTCGTTGTCGGAGCTCAAGGACACGCCACGGCTGCTCTCCTACGGGGAAAAGAGCTTGGCGGCGAATCCCAACAGCCTGTCCACTCTCCTGCTGTTGGCCAACACCTACGTCGAAGACCCCAAGCCCGGCAGCATGAACAAGGCCGTCACGTATGCTCAGAAAGTGATCGCAGTGGCCAAGGCCGATGCTCCAGACGCCGACCGCTCTCGCAAGCTCTCGGCGGGAGTCGCGCATTACACTCTGGGCTATGCTTATTTGAAGGAAGACAAGACGGTGGCCGCGATTCCCGAGCTCAAGACCGCATCCGGACTGCTCAAAGGACAAGACGATCAGTACTATGCCGTGACTATGTTTCGCCTGGGTTGGGCCTACGCCAAGCTGAACAAGGTTACGGAAGCGCGCGAGGTTCTAGTGGAAGCGGTGAAAATTCCTGGGCCGGTGCAGCAGCCGTCGCAAGACCTTTTGGCCAAAGTGAACGCGGCGAGGGCGAAGGGGAAATAAAATCGTACTTTGAACGGCCGCGGAGGGCGCCTTTCCAATCGTGGATTTCTGATTGTCAATTGACTGAGTGGGCTGCGTAGAAATTGGAAATCGGCCATCGGAAGCTCTTCCACCACTGCCGATCAGTTCACTCGATCTAAGATTATTTCACCAGTTCATTCGAGAGCAGGTGGGCTTTGAAGGCCAGATTGTGGGCACGCTGCAGATCCCCGGCCTCCACTGCCGCTTTGGCCTGCTCCATGTACTTGCGGATCTGGTCCACCGTGTCTTGTTGACCGGAGCTGAGCTCACGCCCCGACATCTTCTTCAGGTTTGCGTCCGTGGTGGCCAGCAACTGGGTAGTGTTCTGGCGTTGGTGGGAAGCTTGTTCCTCGCTCAGGCTGGGATTAATCTGCACCGCGGGATCGGATGTGCTGCCGTCGCGCACAACGGTCTTGGTTGGGCCCGGGCCCGGTTGTGCCGTCGGTTTGTGTTTATTGTGCTTTCTGGTCTTCTTGCCGGTGGACGACGTGGTCTTGCCAGTCGGGTTCTTGGCAGCGGAATCGGGCTGCGGTTTTTCTGGTTGCTCGGAAGAAGCCGGAGCAGGGGCAGGGAGCTGTTGCGGGGCAGCAGACTGGTCGGGTTTTGGTTCCTGCTCAGCGGGCTTTGATGGTTCCTGTGAAGATGTTTCCTGTGGAGAACCGGCGGGCGGAGCTTCCTGGGGTTGGGTCTGCTGCACTGCCGTAGCTTGTGCGATGGGTACTACGCCGGCAAGCCAGGGGCCCAAGATCGCAGACAGAACGAGAATTGTGGCCAGAGGCATAGCTGTCGATTTGATGCCCAGGGCGGCCCAGGCGACTAAGCAATTCTACCCCTCCTACGACGAGGGTTACTCTGTTACTTTTCACCGTATCTAGTTCCGCGTGGCCGCTTCTTTCAAAGAGTCTACCCGGGACTCGGCCGGCGGGAGGCGGAGTCGGAAGGTTGTACCCTGGCCCTCGAGAGATTCGAAATCCACCGTGCCGTAGTGCCATTGCAGAATCTGGTAGGTCTGTGCCAGCCCGATACCAGTGCCGCCTTTCTTGGTGGTGAAGTACAGCTCGAAAATCTTGTCCTGGATTTCGTGCGGGATGCCGCCGCCTTGGTCGTGAATCTCGGTCACAACGACGTCCTCCTCTCGGCGTGCGGAGATGGCCAGCGTCCCGCCGTTGGGCATGGCCTGCAC
>WNFH01002200.1_pt1 | contig 13503 bp, 13 predicted proteins | sample 5400411 | NCBI WGS metagenome assembly WNFH01 (sample SAMN13153347, study PRJNA577476) | soil metagenome | isolation source: 200 cm saprolite under Douglas fir tree site 2 hole 3 | place: USA:California | collected 2015-04-18
GCTTCTGCCGCCAAAGGTCAGACGCGTTAAAGTATCGCGTTGCCACTCGTACACCCAGATGTCAGTCCTTTTGCCGTCATTGATTTCCACGGCCAACCGCTTCCCGTCAGGGGAGAGGGCAGGGTTGAGGTAGCCGCCCCGGGCCGATCCGCAAAAGCATGCTCAATGATGGCCACAATCTCCGACCGCACCGCAGGGGCCGAGCCCGTGTGCTGCATCTCCACCATCACCGCCATACGACCAGGAGTGTACGCCAGTCCACCGACTTGAATGCGCTTGACTGGACCCACTGCACGAGAGCAGACTTGTTTCATCCGGAAACCACAACCGCGTCGCTCGTCTCCAAAGCGGAGCGTATAGAGGCCGTAGAAGTCAGTAGCGGTCCGCTAGAACGCTCCCATCCGAAAGGAGTCCCGTATGAAAAAACTGCTGTTAATTTCCTTCGTGCTCGGGCTAATGATGTCCCTGCTCTCACTTGCTCAGGACACTACGAAGCCGAGCGAAATGAAGCAGGACACCGCGAAAGCCTCGAAGGCGTCCACGAAAGAAGTCACTCTTGCCGGCAAAGTCGGCGATGACGGGAAGACGTTTGTGGACAAGGACAACAAGAGCTGGACGGTAACGAACCCCGAGGCGTTGAAAGGCCATGAAGGACACGAAGTGCACCTCAAAGCCCACGTTGATGCTGCCAAGAACGAAATCCAGGTTGTGTCCGTAAAGATGGGTAAAACTGAGATGAAAGAGGCTACCAAGGAGGACGAAATAAAGAAGTAACGTTCAGTGAGATGTTTCTCAACACCCAAAAAGAAGTCCGTCGCCGCGCCCGCGGCGGGTTCCTTTCACCTCAATCCGAACGAAAGGAGCATATCCATGTTCACACGCGTAGTGGAACTCACCACCAAGTCGGGAACGGCACGAGAACTCACCACCCTCATCAACGACAAAGTACTGCCGATACTGAAAAAACAGGCCGGATTCGTGGATGAGACCCTTCTGGTATCTGATACAGAACCGAATCGTGTCCTAGCGATCAGTTTCTGGAATACCAAAGAAGATGCTGAGCGGTACCAGCAGGAGCAGTACCCTACCATCCACGAGATGATACGGCCTCACCTTGACGCAGACCCCGTGGTTCGAACCTTCAACGTCGACACCTCAACCACGCACAAGATCGCCGCCAACAAAGCTGCCTGAAACAACCATGACCGCGCACAAAGGGCGAGCCCGAACGTGGCTCGCCCGAGCTTGCGCTCTTTAAGACTAAGGAGGAACACGCATGGCTTCCAAGAACGTAGAAACCCTCCGTGCCGCGCACGAGAGCTGGAACAAACGCAATTTCCCAGGCGTCGTCAAGAACGCCGCCGAGGGCCTCGTCTACACTGACAATGCTCGCGCCATTACATTGAGCAGCCGGCACAAATTCCGGGAATGGACGGAAGAATGGGCGAAAGCCTTTTCCGACGGCCGCATCACCAACCCCGAGTACATTGACGCCGGAGATATTGTCATCGCCCGATTCACCGTGGTCGGCACAAACGACGGATCATTCGGTTCAATGAAGCCCACCGGACGCAAGATGTCTTTGCCGTTCTGCGAGATCTGTCACTTCGACAAGAAGGGAAAAACGGTGTCAGGTGGCTGCTACTACGATCAGTACACGCTCCTGACCCAGCTCGGGCACATAGAGGCGCTCGCCACAGCAGCCTAGCCGAGCACTATCCAACCTCAACTACCGAAAAGCCGCGCACCCGCGCGGCTTTTACCGTCCAACACCACACAAAATCCAGGACCCAAACCTCACGAAAAATCCGAGTGGAAGCAAGCCTCTGTCCAGAGACGCACCCTACCTTCCACGCCGCATTGTGGAGGGCAGCGAGTCATTCTAGACACTACCTCAAACCATACCGTGGGACGGAATGGTCCTTCACCTTGCTGAGAAGACGAGCGCCAGTACAACCAGCGCGGCCAATAGCAGGCTCGCTATAAGCGAAAACGTCGCCTGCAATGGGTGCGCCTGGAAATGGCGGTCTCGCTCTGTTCTCCAGTGCATCGGGGTTCGCATTTCAGCCTCCTGGCCGACCCAATCATATATCCCAAAAAACATCGGAACACCTGCCACCTCGCCTTCTTCGCAGGGTAGCGAGCACCCACCCGCTCAAGGTCTCTACTAACCCATGCCCGCCATCTGGCGGACTACTTTTTGTCGTTTCTGCCTCCGGCGCTCCACCTAGACCTCAGTCGGAAATCAGAACGAGAAAGTGCACAGGACCCACCCGTTGGCCAGAACCCACGGTTGACGGCCCAGGGCGACTCTCCCGCTTGAATCTCACATCACCAAGGCATACTGTAAGAGAAGCTTGGGGGAGGTGGCACATGGCATACGTCATTGCCGAACCCTGCATCGGAATAAAGGACACCGCCTGTGTCGATGCCTGCCCTGTAGATTGCATCCACCCGAAGAAGAACACGACCTACGACGATGGCCGTCCGGGTTTCGATGATGTCCCGCAGCTTTACATCGATCCCGTAGAGTGCATCGACTGCGGCGCCTGTGTGCCCGTCTGCCCGGTCTCAGCGATTTTCGCGCTGGACGACCTGCCCGAAAAGTGGAAGCACTACACGGAACTGAACGAAAGCTACGTCAAGGGCGGCGCATTCACGCCCGCGGAGTTCGCCAAGCACGAAGCGACGAAGTAGTCCCAAGAACCGTCGGCCCATCACCGAGTCTCCCAAGCCTTTCGGAGCCTCGGTCTTTTTGTCTCTTGCCACAATCCAAAAACACCTATCCATGACTCCGATCGACATCGCCCTCCTCTTGCCAAAAGCTCATCGCTTCCTCATCGCCAAATTGTGACCCCTCTAGGACCGCCAAGGAGTAGCCTTCCTTATTCGGTGTGAGCAACCAGTGAGATGTAGGGGCCAGGTTCCGAACGCTCGGTTCCCGGGCACTTCTATAATCCTCATGACAGGTGTTTGTGTCCCAACCGCTGCGCCATTCCGCTTTGCTCGCCGATCTTTACGAGCTCACCATGGCGGCCGCTTATTTCGAGAACGACTTTCGCGCCACAGCCAGCTTTGAGCTGTTCGTGCGTTCGCTTCCGCAGGAGCGCAGCTTCCTTGTTGCAGCTGGCCTCGAGCAAGCCCTCGAGTACCTGGAAAGTGTTCGCTTCGAAGCCAGCGATATCACTTACTTACGTCGCCAACCGGTTTTCGCCCATGTCAGCGATGCATTTTTCGACTACTTGAAGGATTTCCGCTTCACTGGGGAAGTCTGGGCCATGCCGGAAGGAACACCGGTATTCGGCGAGGAACCGCTGCTGCGGGTCACGGCGCCTATTATCGAAGCACAGATCGTGGAGACATGCCTGCTCGCCACGCTGACGTTTCAGACGATGATTGCATCGAAGGCGGCGCGAGTAGTTGCCGCTGCAAAAGGACGTGATGTCGTCGAGTTTGGGACACGGCGTGCTCATGGGCCGGAAGCCGGGGTGCTGGCCGCGCGTGCGGCGTACATCGGTGGTTGCGCCGGCAGTTCCAACGTGCAAGCGGGCGAGCGCTTCGGTATACCCATCTTCGGCACATTGGCGCACTCCTTCGTGATGGCCTACAGGAACGAGGAAGAGGCCTTCCGCCGCTTCCAGAAGCTCTTTCCCGAACACGGAGTATTGCTGGTGGACACGTATGACACGCTCGCCGCAATCGAGAAAATAATTCGCGCGGGCCTGCGCCCGAAGGGTGTGCGCCTCGACAGTGGCGATCTATTGGAACTCTCCAAACAGGTGCGTGATCGGCTGGACCAGGCGGGGCTCCACGACACGCGAATCGTCGCCAGCGGAGATTTGGACGAATTCTCCATTGCTGACTTGCTTGTCCGGGGTGCACCCATCGATGCGTTTGGGGTGGGCACCGCGCTCGCCACCTCCAAAGACGCCCCCGCCCTCGGCGGCGTGTACAAACTCGTGGACGTCCAGTCCACCGAGGGGCCGTCCTATCGCGCGAAATTCAGCGAAGAAAAAGCCACCCATCCCGGGCGGAAACAGGTTTTTCGGTTTCGCGCTCCCGGCAACAACTTCTGCGGCGACATTATCGCCTGCGAGGGCGAAAGCTACGAAGGAGCCACACCGTTGCTTGCATGCGTAATGCAGCAGGGCAAGCGGCTCAGACCTTCGTCGAGCCTGGAGCAGATTCAGGAGCACGCTCGCCGGGAATTGCGAAGATTGCCCGAAGCATACCGGCGCATACAAGATCCCGAGGCTTATCCGGTGTCCTTCAGTCAGCGGTTGGAGAGACTCTTTGAAGATGTTCGCGGACGTTTGGCTGGGTAGGCTGGAAGCCAGAGAAAACATGATCACTGGGGCGGAAAATCTGTGATTCCATATGACGGTCTACGAAGTAGGAAGCGGCCTTGAATTCATCCGGAAGAAATATCGGAGCAACTGAACTCAGAGCCTAATCAGCTCTGCAGAAACTGCGGCTTCTCTCATCCATCTCAGAGACCATTTCACCAGATGCGAGCCTTTGCCCTCATTTGGGGCACACCGCGCCGTTGCGTTGACTCCCCGCTCTTCTAGCCGGGATACCTTCCTGTAATATAGCCTTCCAACTCCTGAATGGTTTGTGCCTGACCAGAGATAATCCACTTCACCAGGTCGCCAATTGAAACCACGCCCACCACGGCGTCATCCTCTCCCATGACCGGGAGATGGCGAAAATGGTACTTGGTCATGATGGCCATGCACTCGTCTATCGTGTGTTGCCGAGTCACAAAAACGACTGGGCTGCTCATGATCTGGGAGACTAGAGTCTCCTTGGAAGATCGGCCCTTGAGGATCACTTTGCGGGCGTAGTCACGCTCAGAGAGGATGCCGACTAGTTTGTCGTCGGAAATGACCAGTAACGCACCCACGCCCTCCTCGGCCATCCTCTCTATGGCTTCATAGACGGACCGATCGGGCGTTACGAACAGTACTCTATTGTCATGCTTGCTCTTCAGCACCAATTCAATCGTGTCCGTAAGTTTCGCGAGGCCCTCACCCTTTAGTCACTTACCGGTGCGCCAATCCCACCCTGGGTTGCCTTTGTCGTCGCGGAACACCAGGGTATCGACGCCCTTCACCAGTTCTCGTGACAGGATTCAACACAGAGCTTCAACTGTTTCAGCATGGCGCTTAGGGGAGCCGGAGGCGCTGCCGTTCACTACATCAACTCCTCAATGAACGCGTGGGTCACTTCGGGTGGTATCTGTGCGTCCTTATGCACGAGCGGGCCCGCGTTCAGCACCGGCTCGGCTCCGTGCAGAGTGGGCACATCGGTGCGCTCAAAGAATTTTCCGATAGGGATCTCTTCACCCCAGAGCAAAGATTTTTCCATGGCGGCCACCCAGTTCGCAGGATCGTAAGCGGGATCGTCCTCGAGCTTTTTCAAGCGCGGACGGAACCACTGGTAGGTATTGTCGAGGTTATAGGTGACGCATGGGCTGAAGACATCCAAGAAGGAGAAACCCTTGTGCTGGATGCCCTGCTTGATCAGCTGCGTGAGATGCTTTTGTTCGCCGCTGAAGCCGCGGGCGACGAACGTGGCTCCGGCGGCCAGAGCCAGCGAAATCGGATTCACCGGCGCTTCGATGTTCCCGAAGGGCATGCTTTTCGTCTTCATGCCGATGCTGCTAGTGGGAGAGGTTTGGCCGGTGGTGAGGCCATAGATCTGGTTATCCATGACGATGTAGAGCAGGTCAACGTTGCGGCGCATGGTATGGACAAAGTGATTGCCGCCGATGCCGAAACCATCGCCGTCGCCGCCAGTTACCAGCACGGTGAGATCGTGATTCGCCAGCTTTACTCCCGTGGCCACCGCCAGTGCCCGGCCATGCAGGGTGTGCATGCCGTAGGTGTTGATGTAGCCCGGGAAGTTAGACGAACAGCCGATGCCACTGATGGTGACCACGGTGTGGTTCGGGATCTGCAGGTCGACCAGAGCCTTCTGGACGGCGGCCAGCACGCCGAAATCCCCGCAGCCGGGACACCAGTCGGGATCCACTTTGCCTTTCAGATCGGCCATCGCCAAGTGCTTCGGATCTGCTAGAACCGTAGCCATGTTCCTTCTCCTCAGACCATGATTTCATGTGCGGGGACAGAAAGTTTGGACTTCCCGCCCAACTGTTCCTTCACCGATTCGACGATGTGGTGCGGCATGAATGGTTCGCCATCGTACTTGCGGATGTATCCGCTCGGGACGTAGCTGGTTTCGCTACGCAGATAACGGGCGAACTGGCCGCTGTAGTTGTTCTCTACGATGATCGTGTGCCGCGCGTCTTCCAGAATGTCAAGAATCACCTCGCCGTGCAGCGGCACGAGCCAGCGAATCTGGAGCTGGTTGGCCGAAATATCTTGCTCGCTGAGGATCTCGCAAGCCTCCTCGATCACTCCTTTGGTGGACCCCCAGCCGATCAACGTAACATCGGCATTACGCGGGCCCCACAAGGTGGGCGGAGGAACCGCGGCCTCGATGCCGGTGACTTTCCGCATGCGCTTTTCCATCATGGCGCGGCGCTTCGTCGGGTTAGTGAATTCGTCGCTGATCAGGACGCCGTCTTCGTCGTGTTCGTCCGTGGCAGCGGTGTGGGTGTGGCCGGGAACGCCGGGAACGGCACGTGGCGAAATACCGCTTTCGGTGATCTTGTAGCGCAGATACGCCCCGTCGCCATTGGCCCCGGAGGCGGAGGAAGGCGTGGTGATCAGCTCGCCGCGATCAATGAGGGGATTGAAATCCAGATCCTTCGGGTCGAGGCTGAGCCTGCCTTCCGACAGCAAAAGATCGCACAGCACGATCCCTGGGCACTGAAAGCGATCGGCAATGTTGAAGATCTCGGGGATAACTTTGAAGCAATCGCCAATATCGAGCGGGGCGGCGATCACACGAGGATAATCTCCGAAAGCGGCGCCCAATACCTGCCAGAGATCGCCCTGCTCCGTCTTTGTCGGAACACCTGTGGACGGGCCAGCCCGCTGGCAGTTAATGACCACCACCGGAGTTTCCATCATGGCCGACATGCCGAGGCCTTCGCTCATCAGAGCGAAACCGCCGCCCGAGGTAGCGCACATCGAGCGAACGCCGGCGTGGGCGGCCCCGATTGCCATATTCACCACGCCAATCTCGTCTTCCACCTGTCGGACCATGATGCCGGCTTTGCGGGCGTGGGCTGCCATCCAGTGTAAAACGCCAGTCGAAGGGCTCATGGGGTACGCGCAGTAAAATTTCACCCGCGCGGCCGCGCCGCCCATGGCCATCGCGACGTTGCCGCTGAGCACCGCGTAGCGGTTCTCCGTCATGGGAAGTGGCTGGGCGAAAGGCTTGAAATTCGCCGTTGCGTAGTCGTACCCAGCCCGTGCGATTCCGATGTTTTCGGACACCACTGCTTCGCCTTTCTTCTTGAACTGCTCGATCAGGACGCTCTCTAACGCCTGGAAGCCGATGCCCATCATGCTGAGACCGGAGCCCAGCGCCAGCGTGTTCTGGGCCACCTTGTTCCGGGTGATGTCAGCCAATTTTGAAACTGGAAGCGGGCAGAGCTGTACGCTCTCCGCGGTGGTTCCTGGCTTGATCGCGTCGGCGTTATAAATACATGCGGCGCCTTCGGTGAGCAGTCCCAGGTGGCGATTCATCGCATCTTGGTTGAGCGGGATCAGCAAATCGACGCGGTCACCCATGTTCGTGACTCTTTCCGGGCCGGCACGAATGGTTAGAAAGGTGTGGCCACCGCGAATGATTGATTGATAGGCGTTGTAGGCATTCAGGTGCAGGCCGCGGCGACTGAATATCTTCGCGAAAATGTCGCCCGGGGTGGCGACACCTTGACCTGCGGCGCCTCCGATACCGATAGCGAAGGTCTGCCTCATAGCGTAATCTCCAAGCGAAGGCCGAGAGCCGCCAGTCCTCAGTGGTCAGATGTGCCTGCGGCCCTCGATCGGCTTTGACAATATTGGGCCAACCGCAATCCAGCAGGCTTCCCGCCGCGCTGGACAGGCTCATGTGGAGTTCTGCATCTTACCCGGGAAACGGCTCAACCGGATTTCTATTTCGCCATCCTGGGTGCCGACAAGCATACACCTAAACCCGTGGTTCCCGGCACATTCATGCTTTAGCGACGTCAAGTGACGGCCCGGATTCGGTTTCGGCCTGTGTAGATGTAGCTTTCCCTGACACCTTGGCGATCGTTCCCGAGTGACGGGCAATCCGGAAATAACTGAATTCTGTGAAGAGTGGGCGACAAAACTGGATGAGTAGTGGCCTACCCTTCATCTTTGGGTTGTGAACCCAACGGTCACATGCCACTCAGGATGTTCCGGACCTGGCACACTCCAAGCACGCAAGCGCGGTGTGAGCTCCAGCAAACTGCAGGTTCTGCTGACCGACAGTCAGTCCGCCAATCAGCTCCGGTCACCTGAGGACGGCTGGCATACGCGAAGCGTTGCGAGAGAGCAGCCTTCTCAGACCTAGTTCAACCTTAATACGCGCAGCGTCAGCCCATGGTCCGGGCCCATGTTTGCTCGGGCTTTGCGCGTATTCAAGTAACGGGAGAACGGTTCCGCAACCCAGGATCGCGCCGCTCTATTTTCTCAACGCTGCGAGGAGCATACTCCAGGCCTTTGCAGCTTGCGAGTGCCGAGCCTTTTCAGGAAATCCCATTTCGGCGTAGGTCAGTTTCGCCCCATTGGGCACGAAAATTGGATCCCATTGGAACTTATATGCGCCTCGTGCGGAGGTCGCGACGCTTCCCCTCGTCTCGCCAGTGAAGGTATGCAGGCGTTTCCCGTCACAATAGCCGACGACAGAAGTGGCCGTCGCTGATCGGATATCGTCTGGTTTGATAAAAGTGCAGAGCTTATCCCCAACCGTATCCCACACCACCTTGGACAAACCGCCTGGAAGCCCACTGAGTGCGTCAATGTACAATCCGCCGTGTTCAACAACACATGGTAGCCCGACCTCTTTGAACGCCTTCAAGGCTTTGTCACGAACGATTACCTCCAGGTCGATGTTCAAGATTTCCTGAATGCCATGGCGAATAATACTTAAATCCACTCCGGATGCACGCAGATAATGGGTGACTTCTTCAGCCTTGAAATCATTCACTGTCACAAAGTAAAGCTTCACCCCAGTTTCTCCCACAACCCATCCATGCTCCTGTCACGATCGATAGGATCGAGTTCAACAATTAACACATCCCACTTCGCAAGCAGCTCACGTTCAACCTCTGTTGGGCCGAAGCTGGTCATTATCGCAGTTGGAAGACGCTCAGAAAGCTTGTGCTCACGCCGCAGCTTGCTTAGTTTGTAAAGCATCAGTCGGATGTTTAAGTCACTGAAACTGTATCCAATGAACAAAAGCGACTTCCCCAGCATGTCAGCCCGGAGTTTAATATCGAGAGGGGACTCGAAGTCCAAGCGGTCAAAGTAGTTGGTTTCTGTTACAACCAAACTCTTGTCATCGGAGAAAGTGCCGTGGAACTTAACGATCTGCGCCACATCCGAAGGTGCTTCTTGAATGTCGTCGATGCTAGCGATCGTTCTAAACACCTTTCCCCTCAACTTGAATGACCTTTCGATGATCTCGTCAAAATTCGTCGTGTAGATCAGGGGGAACCCCAAGTCAACCAGCTTCATGTGAGACTTCGAAGCGAGAATCTGGTCGTCTGCCGGATTGAACAACTTGTCCATCTTGCTTCGAAGAGGACCGATGCTTCCCTTCACTGCAACGTAATACTCCGCGAGCTGCAGAAAAGTGCCGCTCAGCTTGAAGACTTCGGCATCCCATCCAAGCTCGTTCGCGATAAGGTCTATCAGCTGTGACCAGGAAGGAATGTTAAAGCGTGCCGACAGACCGGCACCAATGAATGGTACTAACTTCGAGGTCGCAAAGAGGTCGTGGCAGATTCGGAGTGAGTCACTACCGCTGCTGCTTGCCATTGGGTCCTCGCTCGCATTTGACGTAAATGCCAGCAGTCGATGGGTCGCTACCGGGCCGCCATATCGAACGACTTGGTTGCCCAAGTCATCTCCAAACACCGGGTCATCCCACGCACAGAAGAACTCACGTTGTGATTCTACATCTCTTCGCAATTAGCCTAGTCAAAGAATGCGTATGACGAATTCCGTTGTTGGGGTGCACTTCCGTCAAGTCTTCGTCCGACTGGTACAGCAGTTGCCAGTCAGAATAGAGATCTAGGTACTTAGCGTGGTCCAAGAGAGTCGGGACAAAACCAGGATGAGCACACAGCTCTTGCCGTCGTTCGTTGAAGGAGCATACAACATTCAATCCGTCAGTCTTTGTGGCCATCTTCAATCTTTCAAGAACCGCTGTGACTTCAGGCTCAGAGGCCATGCAGTGTGGCAGCCCGTACGCGATGACAATGTCGTAGCTCGACGGCGGCAGGTCGAATTCCCGTATGTCCGCAATTTCCCATGACACGTTGGCAATGTCTCCAAAACAGTTTCGAGCGTGTTCGATGGCGATTACGGAGATGTCAACCGCACGCACCGTCGCACCTCTCTCGGCAAAGAATGCGGCGTTCTTGCCCTCACCACAACCGGCATCGAGAACGTCAAGGCCCCGAACATCGCCGAGCATGCGGGCCACCTGCTTGACGAGCCTCCCAGGCTCTCTGCCCCAAAAACAGGCGCAGCTTTTGTAACCGTCCTCGTAGCCGCCGTTCATTTGTGACTACGACGAGAGACGCCGACATTCTGCATTAGCTTGCCAACTGCTTCTTTGTACATTGACTTACCCATCCAGTTGTATAACACAGCGTCCGCAATCCCGATCATCTTCTTCACACCCTGCTCTACTGGAGCTTCGCTCAATCGGAGAAAGTCGGCAAACGTCACGGCCGGTCCGGCCCGCTCGGAGTAGAACTGAAACGCGACATTCGGTGGAGCATGAACAAAAATAATCCCGACTCTGCGATCAGCAAGCCGCTTAAGTTCGTTCAGTGTAGCGGGCTGGCGAATGCCATCAATCAGAATGCGTCCTTGTGAGCGATGTGCTTGGGCGTTCAACAATGCCGACGCTAGTTTCTTTGGGCCATCGCGTTGCTGTATGAAGCGCCAGGCTCGCTTCTGGAATTCTGCTCGGTCGGTCTCCGGGACAGGCGGAGTTCCCAAAAGTTGGGCGACAATCAAACCACTATTTATCTCGGTGTAGCCAAAATCTCGTTTCAGCAGTTCTGTTGCCAATGACTTTCCACTACCGATGCCGCCGACAAGGCACAGTAGGCCAGGAGGTCTAAGAGCTTCCTTTCTCCGCACAATATAGGAGGGCTGAGCTCTGACCGAACTCGGAAAGAACCCCGTTAGACAGAGCTGCGACCAGTATTCGAAGTCTTTTAGGTCAACATCGAGGGCATTGAGGTCAACCCACCGCAATTGGGTGATGGATTTTTCGCCGCGTTGCGGCTTCTCCCATAGTGGATCAGTTGACGCACCATATTTCAGTACGACTGCAAAATGGCGCCGGCCAGTTGGAGAAGAATCATCGTTGAGCAGGCCAAGCACTCTCAGCCCATCGCCTCGCCGGAGTCGATCCTTGTCCTTCTCAGGCAAAGCGAGTTCCTCGAACAATTCGCGAACAGCGTTGTCGCGTATGACCTGGAGCTCATTCCCGACGTTATAGAGTGTGCGGTCGATTTCTGCTACATGGCCACCAAAACCGATACAGTTTGACCCGCGCAGATAGTCTTCAACTCTACTGAACGTGCCCCTCTTGAAGGCGAGAATTCTATTACGACGTGTAACCAGTATGTACGTGAGAACTTGTTTGATGTCCTGTCGCTGTTCAGCCTCGATACGGTCTATGTACGTGCAAACAGAGGGCCTAAAGAGCTTTCGGGACGCGAGGCTCCACGACTTCTTGATACCCTGAAATCGTTGATTTACACCCAAGACTCTTGAAGGAAAGACCATCACCTGCTCTCGAGGCGGAGTAGCTCTGTAGCGCTTCGCTTCGTAGGCCTTGGTCGGATCCTCAAGCAGCTCTCGAAGATAGAACCGACCAGGAGCTGTGCGCACAAAGCGGGACCGGTTGCCCTTCCGAACAATATCCGTACTGATCTTGGACTTCATCGTTTGATGCGGAGTTCTCCCGGCCAAATTGTCCGAGAACAATTTCTCGTCGGTCGCAAGATCAACCAGTTCGCGCGCACTGATCGGACGCTTGTGCTTGCGTAGCAGTGTCTCAGCGACATCGAGAAATTGACTCACAACTGCACCCTTTTTGCTGGACTGACTGCTATTCAAGCGATTCACTCGTAACCGCGGCGGAAAAGAGTAGTAGCTCTCTGCAGGGGCCTCGGTATTTCACATTAGCTGCCATTTGCGATGGTCGCCGGACTTCTACAGCGCGGAAGAGTCGCGGCGCGTAAAGCTTGCGAACCTCGTGGTGTACCGCGTTCGATACGATAACGGCTACGCCGTTGCTCGCCAAGTCATTCAGTAGCGAGGCGAGATCAACTTGGTCTTGCCACGAGAATATTTGTTCGTTGTAACGCCGGAACCCATTGTTGTCGTGTCTAACTGTGTAGGGCGGATCCACATAAACCGCGTCTGTGCTGCGGATGTTTCTCAAAGTGTCCCGAAAATCGCTGATGGAAAGCGTGGCGTTCTGTAGTGCTACCGATGCGGCGCGGATGTTTGCGGGATCACAGAGTTTGGTTCCTGGCTTGCACCCGAACGGCACATTGAAGAATCCTTGTTGGTTCACGCGAAACAACCCATTAAACGCAGTTCTGTTTAGGTAAAGCATTCGAACGGCCCTGTCCAATGGGGTGGTAGGAGCCGATCTGCGCATTTTCTCGAAATCAGTGACATTGATTCTGCGATGCGAAAGCGAACGGACCACGTAGTCCGGATGTTCCTGGATGGCTTGAAATGCGAGAATAAGCTCCTCGTTAATGTCTGCGAGAATCGCCATGGCCGGCCGGACGGCAAAGAACACTGCTCCGCTGCCGAGAAACGGCTCCACGTAGCGGCCACCCTTTTTGATCTGAAGGAGACCTGCGATTCGGGGAGCTAGCCAGCGCTTCCCACCCGCCCACTTGAGGAAGGGTTTTGTCATGTATTTTCAGAGAACCATCAATCGGAAGTATAGCGGTACGACTTCGAGCAACGAACTCAACATCGTGCGCAGGCCATTGGTGAGCATGGTGCCTCGCTGGAAATGGCCTCCGGCCAAATTTAAGGAGGCGGCCGATGAGGTTTCCAACTGGGGAACCTAGCACACTCCGCGCACACAGAGTCGCTCTAAAGAAGCGGAAACATTGGGTAGGAGACTGATCGGCCGTCAGTCGAGGACTGAGTTTCGATACTCTGGTCGGCCGTCTTTGGGTTCGGAACCCAAAGATGATGAACCAGGCACCCTGACCGTTCGCACCAAATGCTTCAACTCCCGGTTTGCCGACCAACCGGGAACTCCATTCGTGGACACTAGGGCGTTTCTGAGTACTGATCTTCA
>WNFH01010657.1_pt1 | contig 13503 bp, 14 predicted proteins | sample 5400411 | NCBI WGS metagenome assembly WNFH01 (sample SAMN13153347, study PRJNA577476) | soil metagenome | isolation source: 200 cm saprolite under Douglas fir tree site 2 hole 3 | place: USA:California | collected 2015-04-18
CAGCGCCGCCTTGGTGCCCCACTCGAAATCGTCGGCGGTGACGGTACCCATGAAGGGCATTTCGAGATGGGTATGCGGATCGATGCCGCCCGGCATCACGTAACAACCGCCGGCGTCGATAATTTCGGCGCCAGCGGGGGCGTCGACGGCGGCGCCGACCGCGACGATCGTCTCGCCGTCGACAACAATGTCGGCGCGCCGCGAATGATCATGGTTTACGACCGTACCGCCGCGGATGATGAGAGGGGCCATAGGAACTCCGAACAGACAATTCGAAAACCGGCATTGCGTGTCCGCAATGCTACCGTTCCCGGCAGCCTAGCCTGCAATTCTCGCGGAAGCAGCGAAAATTTCGCCAGACCGCGCCGTGCAGTCGCTCAATCCGCAGGTTTAGGGGGAACCTCCCAGATCATCCGACGTTCATGACTGATGGTTGCCTCCAAAATAGCATTGGTGATGGTTTTGGCTGCGATAGCGAGTGGTCCCGCTCGCGCCGAAAGCGGTCTTGCCTCATTCTATAGCGGCGGGCGCACCGCAAGCGGCGAAGTAACCGGCCCAACGGGGCTTACAGCCGCTCATCGCACGTTGCCTTTTGGCACAAAAGTGGTGGTTACCAACCTTCGCAGCGGCAAGTCGGTGGTCGTGCGCATCACGGATCGCGGCCCATATCGCCATAGGCGCATTATCGACGTTAGCCGCGCCGCGGCGCGCGAACTCGATATGATCAACAGCGGCACGGCAATGGTCAGCATCGTGCCTCAACACAGTGCCGACAGGCCAATCTGTATAGGCGAGGCTTGGCTCAAGGGCCTGCAATTGCTCAGTTGGCCGCGATGAGCAGGAGTCATGAGTGTTGTCCGAATTTCTCTTGGTCGCTTCGATGCGTCAAATTACCGGATTGTCCGAACGTTGCTTGATGAAAGCCAGGCTTCGCTGAAGCCGGCAATTGGCGGGTCCTGCCACTCTACCCTTGCGCTTGTAAGCAGCCGGCGACACGTCGATTGTGGTATCGGAAGCTCCGGCCGATCACCAAGGTGTCGCGCGAGACTAGCCTAAGGACGTTCGCGGCGTCTGGCGGATCGCCATTGGATGACCTCTCGTGCGCGGCCAAGCTTGATGACATGGCCTAAATCTTGAATGCCCGAACTCGCGAGCGCACACAATGTGGTCGGGAGGCGGACATGGATTTACCATCGAGTGCCCCGGTCGGCGGCTTGATCGATCGTTCGGCGACGCATGTTGTTCCGAGCCAATCGGAGGTCGCCCCCGACCAAGCCAAATACCTTCATCATGCCGGCAGCCCCTGGTTTTTGGCATTGACCGCGCTCGGCGTCGTTTACGGCGACATCGGCACCAGCCCGCTTTACGCGTTTCAGGTTGCGCTCGCCGGCATAGGCCATTCGCTCCCGACCGCGGCCGAGGTTCTCGGCATCGTCTCGCTGATCTTCTGGGCGCTGATGGCGATGGTATCGCTGAAATACGTCATTTTCGTCCTGCGCGCCGATTACGACGGCGAGGGCGGCATCCTGGCGCTGCTGTCGCTGGTGGCGGCGGAACGGGTCGCCGACGGAGCCAAGCTTCCGATACTGGTTTTGCTCGGCGTGATCGGCGCCTCGTTGCTTTATGGCGACGGCGTCATCACACCGGCGATTTCGGTGCTTTCGGCCATGGAAGGGCTCAAGCTTGTCGCACCGCGATTTGAACATTTCATCGTGCCCGTCACGCTGGCGATCCTGATCGGGCTGTTCGTGATCCAGCGCAAGGGGACCGATAGCATCGGCCGGCTGTTCGGTCCCGTCATGGTGGTCTGGTTCGTTGTCATTGGGGTGCTGGGAGCAGCCAACATCTGGGCGGCACCGGCGATTGTCCAGGCGATCAATCCGGTCGAGGCCGCGCGTTTCCTGATGGCCGACCCCATCGTCTCGTTTGCGATCATCGGCGCGGTGTTCCTGGCGCTGACCGGCGGCGAGGCGCTTTACGCCGATATGGGCCATGTCGGTCCGACCGCGATTCGCCGGGCCTGGTTCGCGCTGGTGCTGCCGGCGCTGATCCTGAATTATTTCGGCCAGGGCGCGCTGGTCCTTGCCGATCCGACTTCGGCCGACAATCCGTTCTACAAGCTGGCGCCCGGCTGGGCGCTGATCCCGATGGTGGTGCTAGCCGCGCTCGCCACCATCATCGCTTCGCAATCGCTCATCTCCGGCGTGTTCTCGCTGACGCGGCAGGCCATGCAGATGGGACTGTGTCCGCGCGCGAAGATCGTGCCGACATCGGTCGATGAAGCCGGTCAGATCTATATTCCCGCCGCCAATTGGCTATTGATGACCGGCACGTTGCTCACCGTGGTGCTGTTCCGGTCGTCGGAAAATCTGGCGGCCGCCTATGGCATTGCCGTGTCCGGCACCATGCTGATCACCACGATCCTGCTCTACCGCGTGGCGGTGTCGCGATGGCAGTGGCCGCCCACCGTCGCGATCCCGATTATCGCGATCTTCGGCGCGATCGATGCCACGTTCCTGGTATCGAATTCGATCAAGATCGTCGAAGGCGGCTGGTTTCCGCTCATCGTCGGCGGGTTGATCGCGGTCCTGATGCTGTCGTGGCGCAAGGGCTCGTCGGAAGTCAGGCATCGCCTCCACGAGATGTCGGTGCCGCTGAAGGAATTTATCGATTATGCCAACAACACCTGCATCGGCCGCGCGCCGGGAATGGGGGTATGGCTCACCAAGGTCGAGCACGGGGCCTCGCCGATGCTGCTGCGGCACATCGAGCACAACCGGGTCTTGCATGCGACCGTGGTTTTGCTGACGTTCGTGTCCGACCGCCGGCCGCGGGTGCCGTTCCACGAGCGCCATTCGGTGCATCGGCTCGGTCACGGTTTTTATCGAATCCAGGTCAGGCTGGGATTCATGCAGACGCCGGATATTCCGCTGACCCTGATCAACTGCAACAGGCTCGGCTTCGACGCCGATCTCGACCACAAGAACTACTACATCGCCCACGAGACCATCGTTCGCCGCGCCGGCGCCCCGGATTTCTTCAAAATTCCCCACGACGCCATCATCGAGGTGGGATTTCGGGTCGAGGTCTGATTGCAGGCGGCCTCGCACAAGCTCATGCGGGCCAACGGCTCCGGATCAAAGCCAGCGACGCGGGGGTCCGGCCAGTCTCATGCCGATGATCAGAAACTCGACGATCGCCAGCGTCAGCGTCAGGACGGTGATCACCATCATCACGCTGCGCGGCGTGATGATCGGCTCGGATTCGCTTTCCATGATCTGCGCCGGCATCTGCGCCGGCGCGGCCTGGACGATATCGACCCAGCGCGCGCCAAGGGGGGACTGCGCCGGCTCGATGTCCACCCAGCGGTCGAGCCACGATGTCCGCACCGGTTCTTCATCGGCAGCCAACATCTGCGACATCGATTCATGCCATCTGGGATGATCGATTTTTGGCTTGGCCTGATGCTCGGTTTTTTCCCGAACGTGATGAGTGGATTTTTCCCGAACGTGATGGACCTGGTGATGCTGGCGTGTCGATGTCGCGTCCCAGCAATGGCCGGCGCCATGCCAATAGATGTGAGCTGAACCGAAATGCCGGTGCGCTTCGGTCCTGGTCATGCAGGACGGTGAAGCTTCCGATGCCGTAGCCAGTATCGACACAAATACAACAAATACCGCGACACGCATCGGTCGCTCCTGAAATACGCTTTACTCAACGAAATCGAATCACTTGGTAAGCTTTGGCTGACTTCAAGGCGAAATTTGGAAACCGATTGCCGGTTATGCATGGTTTAAGGGACCGAATGTCCGCCTGTTAAGGTCATCGACTGCCACATTCACGATCTATCGTGGCGGCACCATCGCCGTCACTGTCTCGATCGCACCGACTCGAATTGTTACGTACTACATGCTGGATTGTAGAGCGGCCGCGCCAATCGTTCCCCGGATGCTGCGCTGCGCCACCAGCGCGTTTACGCGCGTCTTTGACGCGCCATTAGCGCGTTTACGCGCGTCGTTGACGCGCCATTAGCGCGTTTACGCGCGTCTTTGACGCGCTATGACTTGCGGCGTGGTGCGCTGCTGATCCGGGGCCCATCGCTGGCTCTGCTATGGGTCCCGGCTCTGCGGTGCATCGTAAGGACGCTGCGCCGCGTCCGGGACACGAGCGGAATTTGCTCTCGCTGCCGTGCGGTGATTTGCCCGTCGGGCGGTTTGTTGACAGGGGTGTCCAGCCCTCTTTGCAAAAATATTTCTGTTTCCGTACCCCCCAAATCACATCTAGAACTTCTCGCATCCCACCCCACAAGAGGGGCGTATCATGATCGTCACGGACGTAGGGGCGGGATGCGGTGGACGCGGCAGCGTTTTGCGCGCGATGGGATCGCAGGGCAGGTCGAAAGACTTGTGAGCGATTACCGGCACGCTGACGAGAGATGCTGGCTGCGGACGGCAAAATCGTGTGGTCCTGACGCCCCGACGCTGGCGTCAAGTTTTGCGGAAGGCAAGTCGGCCCTACCGGGTGCGGACAAGCCAGATATCCGTGAGATGACGGTGGCAAGAGAGCCCGGTCACCGGGGAGAGCACGAAATAAGCCGTTAAAACCATTGCGTGCGGGAATGCCGGGTGTCCGGCGTACTCGTGGTGACTAACGCGTGTGCTTTCTACACTGCACACGCGGCTGCGGGTGCGCGGCACCCGGCATTCCCCACGCCCTCTGTTTTCTTGGGCGGAAGATAAACGCACGGCTCGGGCGCATCGCGTCGCGGGGTCGCGAACGCATGTCTGGATTTGTCGTCACTGCGAGGAGCGAAGCGACGAAGCAAAATCCTCTTGCATGGCTGCCCCGTTTTGGCCGCTCAACCCTTGCGCTTCTGGGCCATCGGCGGCACATTTGAAGCGCGGCATGGTTCGCCGCCAAAAACGACATGTTAGGGAAATGCGAATGGCAGCGACGCGGATCGACTGCGATATCCATCCCGCGGTGGGCGGCACCCGCACCACGCTGTTGCCTTATCTCGACGATCACTGGAAGGAACAAGTGGTGAGCCGGGCGATCGATGGCCTCGATCTCACCAGCTATCTCTTGCGATGGTGCAGCGCGGGGCGTTCGGCCAGCTCGGCGCCAGCCACGCGATCTGCAATGTGCTCTATGGCGCGCAGGCGGTGTTCGATCCCTATATGGCGGCCGCGTTCTGCAAGGCGATCAACGACTGGATCGCAGCCGAATGGCTCGCGCGCGATCCACGGCTGCGCGCTTCCATCGTGGTGCCGATGCAGGCGCCCGATCTCGCGATCGAGGAAATCGAGCGCCGCGCCGGCGACAACAGGTTTGTATCCGTGCTGGTGCTGGCGCAAGGCGAGACCCTTTTGGGGCGGCGGCATTACTGGCCGGTCTATCAGGTGGCCGAGAAACACAAACTGCCGATCGCTGTTCACGCCGGAAGTCAGTACCGGATGGCGCCGAGCTCGATCGGCTGGCCGTCCTATCGCTACGAATATTATCTCGCCGAGGCGCAGGCGTTTCAGGCCCAGGTGCTCAGTCTCATCTACGAAGGCGTGTTCCTCAAATTCCCCGGCCTCAAGGTGGTCTTGATGGAATCCGGCGTGAGCTGGCTGCCGGCCTTCATGTGGCGTGCCAACAAGACCTGGCGCGGCGTGCGCGTCGAGGTGCCCTGGATCGATCGCGAGCCGGCGGCGATCATGCGCGACCACATCCGCCTGACCACGCAGCCGTTCGACGCGCCGCCCGATGCGGCCGGCGTCGCCGACATCATCGACATGATCGGCTCGGACAAGATGTTCTTGTTCGCGTCGGATTATCCGCACTGGCAATTCGACGGCGACGACGCGATACCGCCGCATCTGCCGGCAAGCCTGGTCTCGCGGATGTGCGCCGACAATCCGCTTGAAACCTTTCCGCGGCTTTCTCTCGCCGCATAAACCTTGATCCGAAGGAGGATCGCATGAGCGACGTCATCGACCGCCCGCTGCTTGAAGCGGAAGCCCCTTCGAAGGACCGGCTGCGCATCATCGACTGCGATGTGCATCCGAGCCTGCATGCGCGCTCCGACCTCAATCCGTTCCTGTCAAAGCGCTGGCAGCAGCATATGAAGACCTTTGGCGATCATCTGCGCACGCCCTATATCGGCACCACGCCCTATCCGCGGTCCTCGCCGCTGATCGCGCGCCGCGATGCCTGGCCGCCGACCGGCGGCCCGCCCGGATCCGATCTCGCCTTCATGCGCAAGCAGCACCTCGATCCGCTCGATATCGAGTTCGGCATTCTGCAGGTGCTCGATATGTTCATCTTCTCGCAACAGAACCTCGAATTCGGCGCGGCGATCCAGCGCGCCGTCAACGACTGGCAGCTCGCGCACTGGACCAGCCGGGAGCCTCGGTTGAAAGCCGCGATTCTTGTGGGGCAGGACGATACCGAGGCAGCCGTCGCCGAGATCGATCGTTGCGCGAAAATTGGCCAGTATGTGCAGATCAATGTCTGTCCGCGCGCCAACGAACCGCTCGGCCGCCGCCGCTACTGGCCGATCTATGCACGCGCGCAGGAACTTGATTTGCCGCTCGGCATCCACGTCGGCGGCTATGGCGGCCACGCGCCGACCGGCGGCGGCTGGCCGTCCTATTACGTCGAGGAGCATCAATCGAACGCGCATTCGGTGGCGGCGCAGCTCTCCAGCCTCGTCATCGAAGGCGTACCCGAGCGCTTTCCGCGCCTGAAAATCGTGTTCATCGAAGGCGGGCTGGGCTGGATTCCCGCGACCACCTGGCGGATGGACCAGCATTTTGAGCGATTCCGCGACGAGGTCCCGCACCTGAAGCGGCGTCCGTCCGAATATGTGACGCAGCATTTCTGGTTCACGACACAGCCGATCGACGAACCGGATGAAGCAAAACATCTGCGATCCCTGATCGAGTGGATCGGCGTCGATCGCCTGTTGTTCTCGTCGGATTATCCGCATTGGGACTTTGACGATCCGCGGTTTGCGTTCAAGACGCCGCTGACGGAAGCCGAGCGCGCAAAAATCTTCAACGGCAACGCCCGCGCGTTGTACAAGCTCTGATCACAGCAAGTTTTTGATAACATGGCCCGCCACATCGTCGCCCGCACCACAGACATCCCGCCCGGCGGCAACAAGGTGGTTGCCGTCGATGGCCGCGACATCGTCGTGTTCCATGTCAACGGCGAGTTCTTCGCGCTGCTCAATCGCTGTCCGCATGAGGGTGCGCCGCTCGACAAGGCGGCATGCGTGGCGCGGCTGACATCGCCGGAGCCCGGTGTCTATCAGCGCTCGCGGGTCGGCGAACTGTTGCGCTGCGCCTGGCACGGCTGGGAGTTCGACATGCGCAACGGGCAGTCCTACTTCGATCCCGCCCGCGTCAAGATCCGCACCTATCCGGTCGTGATCGAGGACGGCGAGACGCTGGCAAAGGGGCCTTATTTGGCCGAAACGTTCCCGGTTCACATCGAGGACAGCTATGTGATTGTCGAGACTACATAAGCGCGTCATACACGATTTCTGCCGTGCGGCGCCAAATCGTGGGATCGTGAACTTGGTCGAAAGCGCCGCGCCGATCCTCGGCTTCAACGGCGATTTTCGCGATCGGTGTCAAAAAACTGCGATGCGGGTGTTATAAGGCTGCTCCCGTGGCGATTTTTCATGACAGGTACAGCGGATGTCGAAGCAGTCGATGCGCGAAGAGGCCGAACGCCTGATCCGCGAAACCATGGAACGCAAGGCCATTGTGGTGAAGCAGGGCAACACCCGCATCGAGGCCACCTGCGGAAAATGCGGCGCGCCAAATCGGGTCTCGGCGGCCAAGGGCGCGACGCGGGTGAAATTCGCCTGCAAGGAATGCGGCCACAAGCAAGAGACGCTTTGAAATTTGGCCCGCCGCCGGCTTACTTGAAAACTTCGCAGACGGTCTGATGGTCCTGCCGGACGAGCCCGGCGTGGCGGGCCGAGACGGTCTGCCACCATGCATCCAGGGCCGCGCGGTCGCAGCGCAGCTTGACGCTCATGCCGTCGGCGAACCTGATCCAGTCCGCGAAGCGGTGGCTCGGCACTGCGATCACCACCGGGACGTCCGCGCTCAAAGCGCGCTCGACCAGAAATGAAAGGCCTTTTCCTTCGCGCTCCTGCCGCCCGAACCGGTTGACGATCACAAGATCGGCGCCCTGATCGATCGCGCTGGCGACTTGGGAGCCTGCGTCCAGCAACTGCCCGACATCCAGCCGGCAGCCCGTCGCGCAAGCGCCGAGGTTCTGGAACAGCTGCAGCTCTTCGCCGGTATGGACCAGCATGGCCGACAATTTCGGTGCATCGAGGCAATGATGGCCGAGTTGCACCAGACCGACCGCGCGATAGCCGCTTGCGTTCAGGTCGGACGCAAATTGGCGCAGCACTTCGTCCGGATTCTGATCCTGCTCGTAGACCAGCGCCGCGAGGTCGCATTGCGAGTCAAACATGACGCAGCTTCTCCATCTTGCGACGTTCAAAAAGTGTGACCGCGGCGGCAGCGCCGCCGCGATCATCCATGTCACGTTACGTGCGTGCCTCGTTGATGATCTGCAGCTGGGTGAACTCCGCAAGCCCTTCCTCGGCGAACTCGGTGCCGATGCCCGACTGCTTGGCCCCGCCGAACGGAATATGCGGCGCCATGTCGAGGTGCTTGTTGATCCATACCGTGCCGGCTTCGATCTGGCTCGCGACCTGATGCGCCCGTGCCGTATTCGACGACCAGACCGACGCGCCCAGCCCGTAATTGGTGGCGTTGGCGCGGCGGATCACGTCGTCATTGTCGGAATATTTGATCACCGGCAGCACCGGCCCGAACTGTTCCTCGTCGACCAGCCGGGAGCCTTCCTTGATGTCGCGCACGATGGTCGGTTGAATAAAATAACCGGGGCGATCCATCGCAGCACCACCGGCAATGATATTGCCGTTCTTGCGGGCGTCTTCCAGAAAAACCTTCACCTTCTCGTACTGCATCTTGTTCTGCAGCGGTCCGAGCTTGGTGCCCCGAGCCATCGTCCACGACCGTGCTTTTGGCGATCGCCACCAGTTCGTCGCAGATTTCGTCATAGACCGACTCGTGCACATAGAGCCGCTTGATGGCGAGACAGACCTGTCCTGAGTTCTGGAACGCGCCTTCGAAGATGCCGGGCGCGACCTTCTTCGGATCGACATCGTCGAGCACGATGCCGGCGTCGTTGCCGCCGAGTTCCAGCGTGATCCGCTTCAGGGTTTGCGCCGCGCTCGCCATGACCTTCTGGCCGGTCGCGGTCGAACCGGTGAACGAGATCTTGCGAATGTCCGGATGCTTCGTCATGGCGTCGCCAAGATCGTTGGCATCGGTGATGACGTTCAACACGCCCTTGGGCAGGATGTCCTTGACCAGTTCGGCGAATTTCAGGGTGGACAGCGGCGTGGTCGGCGCCGGCTTCACGACCAGCGTGTTGCCGGCCAATAGCGCCGACGGCAATTTGAAGCTGAGGATCAGCAGCGGATAATTCCAGGGGATGATGGCGCCGACGACGCCGAGCGGACGGCGATGCGCCTCGACGCGGCGGTCACCGCTGTCCTCGATTACCCGCGTCGGCAGGTCGAGCGAACTGAGATAACGGAAGAAGGCAGCCATGCCCATGACTTCGCCGGTGGCGTCGGCAAGCGGCTTGCCTGTTCGCAGGTCAACAGCCGCGCCAATTCGCCCACATTCGCTTCGATGGCCTCGGCCATTTTTGTCACCAGCTTGCGGCGCTCCCCGATCGGGGTCGCGGCCCAGCCCGGAAAGGCGGCCTTGGCTGCGGCGACAGCGGCGTCGAGCTGGCTCTTGGAGGCGCGCGGGCATTGCGCCAGCACTTCCTCGGTCGCGGGATTGAGGACGGGCATCGTTTGATCGCCGGGAACCATTTTCCCGTCGATGAGAAGGTTGAAATCGCTCATTGGCTTGCTCTCCCTTTCGAACGGACCGCTTTGGAGGTCTCGTTATATTTTAACGTATATCACGGATTTGGCCGGCGGACTACGGCCCGCTGGCTCATCGATCGGCCCAAGACCGGGCTGGACGTCGCTGGCAAGAACGATATATTCAGAAAAATATAACGCATAATTGTCCGGAGCTTGACCATGGAGATCGACACCCAGGCCCTCACGACCTGCGAGGTTGCCGCCGATGGTGGCGCGATTTCGCTGGGTTTTGTCGATTCCACCGGCACGCCAGCGACGATCCGGCTGTCCCTGAACCAGGTCGGCGCGCTCGCCATGACGTTGCCGGGGTTGATCGACAAGGCGCTGCAGACACGCTTTGGTGATCAAAGCCTGCGCTACGCCTACCCGCTGGCGTCATGGGTGGTCGAGCAATCGACCGATCCGACGCAAGGCATGGTGACGTTGCGGACCGTGGACGGATTTAGCGTCTGCTTCTCCATCCCGCGCCAGCAGCAGAGCGAACTCGGCGAGGCGCTGGTCGCGCAGCCTGCGCCGAAAGCGACGTTGCGGGCGCACTAGTGGCGTTTGCGGTTTATAGTGACGCGGGTTCAGTTTTCACACCTCGTCATTCCGGGGCGCGCCAACGGGTCCGCGCAAAGCGCGGCCCGATGACAGGCTCCGCGCGAGCCCGGAATCCATAACCACGACAGGGAGTATGGATTCCGGGCCTGCGCCAAGTGGCGCATCCACGATGTGCAATTGCACATCGGGGAATGACGAAAATTGGAAAGACTTAACGCGTGCATGGCTGATGGCAATAATGGTTGCGCTGGCTGCATCATCCGCGTCGGTGGATTGCTTCGCTTGGCTCGCAATGACGGGTCTTAAGAATCCTTCACGAACGCCGCAAACGCCTCCGCATAATCCGGATGCCAGCGCGACAGGGCAGGGCGGTTCTCGACGATGTCGCCTGCCGCCCAGAGGATCCGCCGCTCGTCCAGGCGTCGCGGCACGTCGTTATCCGGGCACAGGATGTAGAAATCGTCGGCGTCCAGCCGCTCGATCATGAAGTCGATGGTCTGCGCCGGCGTCCAGGCCCCGGCCGGCTTCTCGGTGCGGCCCTTGGCGGTCAGCCCGGTGAATACAAAACCCGGAATCAGCAGGTGAGCGCTGATCCGGCCGCCGGCGGTGTTTCGCAACTCGTGTTGCAGCGCCTCGGTGAAGGCTTTGACGCCTGCCTTGGAAACATTATACGCGGGATCGCCCGGTGGCGTCGTGATGCCCTGCTTCGAGCCGGTATTGATGATGAGGCCGGGCCGCCCGCGTTCGATCATGCTGGGTGCAAAGACCTGCGACCCGTGAATCACGCCCCAGAGGTTCACGCCGATAATGCGCCGCCAGTTCTGCAACGGCCCGAACATCTCGCTGCCCGGCTGGATGCCGGCATTGTTCATCAGGATATCGGTGCCGCCGAACCGCTCGCGTACGGCGATTTCAAGTTCCGACACGTCTTCGATGCGGCTGACGTCAACGGCCGTCACCATGACATCGGTTGCGCCACCCGGCGCCACCGACGACAATTTGGTCGCTGCTTCCGCAAGACGGTTGGAATCCAGATCCGCGATACACACTTTCATACCGAAACGAGCGAACCGGATGGCGGCAGCAAGGCCTAATCCGGACGCGCCTCCGGTAACAACGGCGACATTATTGGCTGACATGGCGGCGTGGGGCACGTGAGTTCTCCTGACGCGGTGAGGATTGTCCCGCCGAACAATCGAACAGATCGACATAATATTTCCGTCATTCGGTATGTTTACGGGGCAGCGTGTCCGCTATATATATCTGGATATAACGTTCTGACGATCGATCGATATCAAGGGAGTGCAGATATGGCTGTGACGCAGGCAATACCGATGACCCGTCATCCTTATGCGGATGGTTCCTACAAAAAGATGCTGATCGACGGCAAATGGATCGACGCCGCGTCCGGCAAGCGCTTCGAGACCCATAACCCGGCGACCGGCGAATTGCTGGCGACCGTTGCCGAGGGCGATGCCGAGGATATCAACCGCGCGGTCGCAGCCGCACGCCGCGCCTTCGAAGGACCGTGGAGCAAGGTCAAGCCATATGAGCGGCAGGCTCTGCTGCTCAAGCTTGCCGATCTGGTCGAGAAGAATTTTGATGAACTCTCGACGCTGGATACGCTGGATATGGGGGCGCCGATCAGCCGCACCCGCGGCACCAAACAGCGCGTGCTCGGCATGCTCAGATATTATGCAGGGCAGGCGACCGCGCTGCACGGCGAGACCATCGAGAACTCGCTGCCCGGCGATATCTTTTCCTACACGCTGAAGGAGCCGGTTGGTGTCGTCGGCGCGATCATTCCATGGAATGGCCCGCTCGGCGCCAGCGTCTGGAAGATCGGTCCGGCCATCGCCACCGGCTGCACCGTGATCCTGAAACCCGCGGAAGAAGCGCCGCTGACGTCGCTGCGGCTGGCGGAACTGGCGATGGAAGCCGGCATTCCGCCCGGCGTCGTCAATGTGGTGCCGGGATATGGCGAGACCGCGGGTGCTGCGCTTGCTTCGCATCCCGGCGTCGACAAGGTCGCTTTCACCGGCTCGCATGTCACGGGACAATCGATCGTCAAGGCGTCCGCGGGCAATCTCAAGCGGGTGTCGCTCGAACTCGGCGGCAAATCGCCGGACATCGTGTTCGCCGACGCCGATCTCGATGCGGCGGTGCCGGGTGCGGCGATGGCGGTGTTCGCCAATTCGGGCCAGATCTGTAGCGCCGGCACGCGGCTGTTCGTCGAGCATCAGGTGTACGACGAATTCGTCGGCCGCGTCGCCGAATACGGCAAGAAGCTGCAGGTCGGCAACGGCCTCGACCCGAACACGCAGATCGGGCCGCTGGTCTCCGAGCAACAGCTCGATCGCGTCACCGGCTATCTCGATGTCGGCCGTAAGGAAGGTGCCACGGCGCTGGCCGGCGGCGCCCGATTGACCGAAGGCGCGCTGTCGAAGGGCTACTTCGTGCCGCCGACCGTGTTCGCCAACGTCCAGGACAACATGCGGATCGCCCAGGAGGAAATTTTTGGGCCGGTGATCTCGGCTATCTCGTTTAAGGATGGCGATGAGTTGATCCAGCGCGCCAATGCCACGACTTTTGGATTGGGTAGCGGCGTCTGGACCAGGGACGTCAGCAAGGCACATCGCGTGGCAAAAGCGCTTCGCGCCGGCTCGGTCTGGGTCAATTGCTATCAGGCGATGGACCCGGCGGTGCCGTTCGGCGGCTACAAGATGAGCGGCTACGGCCGCGAGTCCGGCAAGCAGCACGTCGAGGAATATCTCAACGTGAAGGCCGTCTGGATCAAGACGGCGTAATGCATCGCTCCCCGCGCGCGGTGCCCCTTCGCCTGTCCCCGCGTGCGGGGAGAGGCCGGAATTCAAACGCAGTTTGAATTCCGGGTTAGGGGGACTCTCCGCGAGTCTAACTCTCGCCATTTTCGTGGAGGCAGCCCCTCACCCCAACCCTCTCCCCGTAAGAACGGG
>WNFH01002201.1_pt1 | contig 13502 bp, 12 predicted proteins | sample 5400411 | NCBI WGS metagenome assembly WNFH01 (sample SAMN13153347, study PRJNA577476) | soil metagenome | isolation source: 200 cm saprolite under Douglas fir tree site 2 hole 3 | place: USA:California | collected 2015-04-18
AGCCGGAAAGTCACTTCCACATTGATCTGGACTGAAACGGGTTGGCCGTCTTTGCGGGCAGGCTCGAAGCGCCAGGTGCGCACAGCTTCCAGTGCCTTTTCATCGAGCCCCATGCCCAGCGAGCGCGCGAGGTGTATGTCGCGCGGGCGGCCATCTGGCCCCACCACCAGCCATAGCACGACTGTGCCCTGATACTTGGCTTTGCGAGCTTCGTCTGAGTATTCCGGATCGGGTGAGTAAATGGGCCGAGGTGCGCTGACGCCTCCGCCCACGCGGTAGAGACCACCTCCGATGCCACCCCCGGCGCCCGGGCCCACGCCTGGGCCACGTCCAGAGCCCACGCCACCGCCGCTGCCACTACCGATCCCGCCTCCAGAACCGGTGCCACTGGAAGGCGGCCCCAGAATGCCGGAAAGCGGATCACCGGCTGCGCCCAGTTGGGCAATTGAATCTGCGGCCGCCCTACCACGGTGGGGTCAGCGATCAGTTTCGGATTCTCATTGCGCACCACAACCACCGGCGGCGTGATCTGCTCACGCGCGAATTTTGGCGGCGATCCTTTCGACGCTGCCAGCTTGTCGCTATCGCCGCCGCCACCGCCGCCACCCGCCTGGGTAGCAGAAGGAGACAGGATGTAAGGACTTACATCCGTGACCAGCCCAACCACCTGCCGCTTGATCTCCTGGCGGTGTTCTACGAACCAATGGCCGGACCAGATGAACAGCACCGTAATCAGGACATTCGCGGCGTAAGAAGCGACAAAAGCGCCGGGGCGGGTTTTGTAGACTCCGCAGCCTTCCCCAAACAGGGAGGGCAGGACAGTGACCTGCGGAACCGCAGGCGACTGCGCCGGAATCGGCGGGCTCTGCGCAACCGGCATGGATACCTGCCGGGACAAAGTATATTCCTGCGGCGAGGGAACCAAAAAGCTAAACCGCAGTGATGGCGGGGCCCCGCCGAGCGCAATTTGCAGCTTCCAATTGCCAATTTTCAATCTCAAGTTCCTGGTACGAAACGAATCGGCAATTGGCAATTGATAATTGGAAATCCCCCGGTGTCTGCGTGGTGGATTTTTCTAGCGGAACATGGCTGCGAAGAAGCCTTTGATTTTTCGGAAAAAGCGGTGGTGTGTCGGCTGGGCTTGAGACGCGGGTGGAGGCAACACGGTGGTCACCAGCGGCGCCGGTCGCGACGAGTACGCCATCGGCAGACGTTCTGCTTCGAGAATGGGGATTGCGGGCTGCGGTTGCGGGTCGGTGGCACGGAAGACAAAAGGCGCGTCCACCTGCACGTGAACCTCGTTCGGCTGGGAGGCGGGCAGGTCGTCCGTCTCGCGTGGCGCCAGGGACACCTTGACCTGCGCAGGCAACGGGCTGTCGTAGTGCAACTCAGAAACGGCCGGAGGCAGCGGCGCGGGCTTCACTTCGTCTCCCGGCTGCGCCAGTTGCGCGGATGCAGGTAGGTCGGCATCGGAGGTCACCGGCGCGGATGTGCGCATCACAGGAATGGCTGGCGCCGGACAACCACAATCCTCGGGCACAGCAGTATCCAGCAGGTTGAGGCGCCCCGAGCGAAAGACCACTTGCTCGCTGGGCTTCACCTGGTAGGTGCCATCGCCCATCAGTTCGGAAACGATCACCGAAGCGGTATTGCCTGGCTGTGCGCGGACGCAGGTGTTGCCGCGCGAGTCGGCACTAATAGCGAAATGGAACTCGCCCGGACCGGCCAGCAAGATGCGAAAGTCCGGGGTGAGCACCGAATCGGCGGAGGCGTCCAGAGCGTAATGCGCTTCGAGAGCTCCGGTGCTCATACCCAACATCAGCTCGCGCCCGTTTTGTGAGGAGGTCACGGAGACCGTGGTTCCCGGACATACGCGCACTTCGCCCCCGCGCGCGAGATGCAGGATTGCGGCATCGGCTCCTGCCGTCACCGAAGAACCGGCCGCGACGCGATTACCGGCGAGCACCACGGCTCCGGAGCTCCCGGGGCTGACGGGAACCACGGCCGGTTCCAGGCTCCGAGTGAACGCTGGCACCGCAGGCGGCTGAGAGGCGTTGCTGGTCTCAATGATCGGGCGCAAATGAACTATCAGGCGGTTGCCCTCGGCGTCCCACGTGTAGGCACAGGGCTGGAGCATATCCACCACAACTCGCGTAATCGGCGGAGTGTTCTGAAATTGATCAACCCGAACTGCGCTGATCTGCTCGCTGCGAACGGCAAAACGCTTGCGGCGCAAGGAAACATTGGCGTTGGGCAGATCAATCACCAGGCGCGGTGGGCCGTCGATTTTCTGTATGGCCGGAACGAGAGGACGATTGGAGACGATTTCTACCGCCGGCCCATCCTGCTCGGCCTCAACTTTCACGCCACGGATGATCGCGACCGGTCCCTGGACCTGGCTGCCGGCAGGAGCGCGCGGTTGCCGGCCAGACTGTGCCGCGCCGGAACCCGGAACAAGAATTCCCAGCAGTAGCCAGAGCGCGACAAGTTGGCCACCGGTGCGCAACAGAAATTTCATCCCGAGAAACCTGCTAACCGAACAATACCACTGGTGTGTTACCGAGAGAAGTGGCGGAACTGGAACGAAAGGCTAGGCCAAAGTCTGGGGCCAGGCGGGATATGACCTAGGAACTCCAGTTGGTCCAAGCAATAGGAACTCCAGTTGGTCCAAGCAACAAGAAAATGGGCTTCGTCTGGAGCGATCTAAGAAAGGCCTCTCTATTGCGAGAGGCCTTTGTGAGAGCTGATGGCTGACGGCCGAAGGCATCGACTGTGTTACTCCCACCATCTGCACGCCAGCGTTGTGAGCCTGTCACCAAGGAACCGTCACCGTGTCCGCAGGGATCGCGCCGGGTGTTTCCGTGAACGGAACAAAGAAGTAGTCGAAAGTCAGCGTCTTCTTCTTGCCGTCCACTGTGACCCGAAGGAAACCCGGCTCCTGGTCGTTGTGCGACATCAGCTTCAGGTCCGGGTGCGTGGTTTGGAAACCAGGTGGCAGCGGCCTCCCCTTTTTATCTTTTTCGATCTTGTGCAGAAGCCTGAAAGTGTTGGCGTAGCCCCCTGCTCCAGCAACGATATAGGGCACCTTCTTGCCGTCCAAGGCGCGTTGGAACCGTTGATAGGAGTGTACATGGCCGGACAGCACCGCGGTGGGGATGCGCCCCGTGGATTGAATGACCCGGTCGAGCGCGATTTCAATGTCCGGATAGCCTCCGTGCGTGGTATCGAGCGAGTATGGGGGATGGTGGACGGTAATAATCAGCGCTTTATCTTTAGGCGCGCTGGCTACCTGATTTTCAAACCACTGTTGCTGCTCGCTTGTGCCTCTGGCGTCAAGCGTGCCGTCAACGTTCGAGTAAAGCCCGACAACGGTTGCAAAAGGCGCTTCGAGCGTCCAGTAGACGTAGGGTTGCGTCATCGTCGAGCGGTAGGGACTATCGTGGTGGCTCGCGCTATCGCAAAAGTTGCGCATGAAGCCGAAGAGCGAGGGCTCAGTGTCCACGGGATCGCCGGGCCGGGTTGAGGTATCGCCGTCGTGGTTGCCCGCGATGGCAAAAATCGCTGCGTGATAGCCCTGGTAAGGCTCGTAGAACTGGCTGTTGTAAAGGTTGCTCTGCCCATTGAAATAGACAACGTCTCCGAGGTTGTAATAGAAGGCGGGGGCAGGATTCTTCGTCGACGTGGCGTCGGAAATCTGCTGGTCCATCACCTCGGAGATGGCTTTCTCAACGTCGTCTCCGTGGATTCCGCCCGTGTCCCCTACTGAGTGAAAGAGGAGTGTCCCGGAATCTTCAGCAGCCTTGGCCTCGTCGGGCAGAACGACATCCAACGCCAGGCTCAGGTTATTGAGATTTGTGGGCGGCGGCGGGATGAACCGCGGATACGGTTTGGGCGGCGATGATGGGTCGCCAGGCGGGCGCCGGCTCTTCCCAACAGGCTTGTGGGGACGTGCAGAGAATGGCGCTGAATGCGGCGGTATGGGTGTGGTTCTCAACAAGTGGTCGTATCGGTGTGCCGGCATGGGCTTTTCTCCTTCTTGGGCACTGCCTTAATGGCGGTGCTCGAATTGAAGTGCTCGAGGCTGCCGCAATAACGCAGCGCCCCCGGGGCACTCTGCGGTCGGTGATCGCTCTCTGCGAAAAGCGATCAACAGACGAGAAACAAGTTTTCGATTGTTTGGAAAAGCAAAAGGGGAAGACTTGCGTGAGACAGAACGCTACGTCTCACCGCAAGTTAGCAAAGAAATTAAGGTAAGTTTGTTCGTGTGTCAACGACAATCTTCACCAGGCTCAGGCCTCGGAGAGGAACTCGTATTCATCGATGACCGCAGCCACGGCCACTTTACCGTCGGGACCACCGTCGTCCACGCGCACGACTTTGCCCTTGCAGCGGACTCGGATGCTTTCGGTCAGGGTAATTTCCGGCGGGAGGGTGAGGGTAAATTCAATGGCCGATCCGGCTGCGATCGCCGAATCCACGTAAAAGCAAATGCCACGGGCACTTACGTCGCGGGTCTGCGCCGCCTTTTCCTGCGCCCCGTTTTCGTTGTAGGTAACGGAAACGGGCAGCCGTAGCGCAAACCGGCGGGTGGCGCGCTTGTCGTGCTCGGATTCGGCCATGGGTCCTCCGAGTAAAGCTTGTAAGCATGGCGTTTTGCGGCCAGCGTGTCAAGACTGTCTTTTGTCTGACTGGGGCGGCCCGAGACCCGGCGCTCCACTTCCGGCTCAACTCTGCGCCCTCAGCGGCCTTTCTTCGCGAACTCTGCGATTAGAGGTTTTGAGGTAAGCTGACAAGAGAAGCCCGTTTATGGTGTTCGTCCTCGACAACTACGATTCGTTTACTTACAACTTGGTCCAGTACCTGGGCGAATTGGGGGCGGACGTGGTAGTGCGCCGCAATGACCAGGTAACCGTGGCGGAGGTGGAGGCCATGCGTCCGGAACGGATCGTGCTTTCGCCCGGGCCCTGCACGCCGCAGGAGGCGGGAATAAGCATTGAGTTGATCCGCCATTTCGCGGGCAAAGCTCCGGTTCTGGGAGTCTGCCTCGGACATCAGGCGATCGGCGCAGCGTTCGGTGGCCAAGTGGTGCGCGCCCCGCACCTGATGCACGGCAAGACCAGCGAAGTAGAACACGATGGCCGTACCATTTTCAGCGGCGTTCCTTCGCCCATGACTGCCACGCGCTACCACTCACTGATTGTTCAAGAAACAGATCTGCCCGCGGAGCTCGAAGTAAGCGCTCATACCATTGAGCGCGATGGCTCACGCGTGATCATGGGGCTGAGACATCGCCGTCACCCGGTAGAAGGCGTGCAGTTCCATCCCGAGAGCGTGCTCACGGGAGAGGGGAAGAAGTTAGTGAGGAATTTCCTGCAGTTGTAGTTCCAGTGTTTCGTGACAGAGGCATGCGAATCAGCCCCTTAAAACAAGCGCCCAGAAAGGACACGGAGCATCACGCAGGAAAATCCATTCTCAGTCTGTTTCCTTCGTGTTCCTATATGTCCTTAGTGGTTAAAGAATTTATTGGCGACAGCTAAGCACTTACCACTATCCACTCCCTCTCGCCAACTCCACTGCTCGCAAAACTGCTTGCGCCTTGTTCATGCATTCCTCAAACTCGCGCGCCGGATCAGAATCCGCCACGATTCCTGCCCCAGCCTGCAAATAGGCGCGCTTGCCTTGCATTAGCATCGTGCGGATGGCGATGCAGGAATCCAGATTGCCCGCGAAGTCGGCGTAGAGCACGGAACCGCCATACACGCCGCGCCGGGTCGGTTCCAGTTCCTCGATGATTTGCATGGCTCGAACTTTGGGCGCGCCGCTCAGGGTTCCCGCTGGAAAGCAGGCCGCGAGGGCATCGAGCGCGTCCAGCTCTTGGCGCAATTTTCCTTCGAGCGCCGAGACCAGATGCATGACATGCGAGTAGCGCTCCACGTACATCAGCTCCCGGATTTTCACGGAACCGTATTCGCTGACGCGGCCCAGGTCGTTGCGGCCGAGATCGACCAGCATCACATGCTCGGCGCGCTCCTTCTCGTCGTGAAGCATCTGCTGCTCCAGGCGTAAATCTTCGGTTTCGTCACGTCCGCGCCGATGCGTGCCGGCAATCGGCCTGTACTCCAGCCTCCGTCCAGTCACGCGCACCAGCATCTCTGGTGACGAACCCAGTACGTGCATATCTCCCATGCGCAGGAAATACATGTAAGGCGAGGGGTTCACGGTGCGCAAGGCGCGGTAGACAGCGAAGGGCGTGACTTGGGGAGCGAAATCCAAGCGCTGCGAGAGCACTACCTGAAAGATATCGCCGGCAGCAATGTATTCCTTGGCTCGCTGGACGGCCTGCATAAAACCCTGACGGCTGGTTCCGGCGTGGACTTTGAGTTTGGGCTTGGACTGGCGGGAATGGCTCTGCCAATGCGTTGGCCGCAGGCCAGAGGCCAGCTTCTTTTCCAGAATCGCGATGTCGGCCAGCGCACAGTCGTAGGCCCGTCGTGGACTTTCGCGCGAAACATCGGCAGTGGCAATGATGTGAATCTGATGACGCAAGTGGTCGAAAACCAGCAGGCGGTCAAAGAACATCAGAGCGCAATCCGGCTGGGCAAGATCGTCTTTGGCGTGCACGCCGATGTTCTCCAGTTGCCGCACGATGTCGTAAGCAAAGTAACCGACTGCCCCGGCGGTGAACGGTGGCAATCCGGGCACGACGGCGGGACGGTGTTCGCGCAACTGTTCTTTGACGATCTGAAAGACGTTCCCTTTACGCTGCTCGCGGCGCTTTCCCCGCTGCAGCAAAACGTCCTCGCCCCGAGCCTGCACCTGCATGTAAGGGCGCGCTCCCAGGAAAGTGTAGCGGCCAATCTGCTCGCCCCGTTCCACCGATTCGAGCAGGAAGGCGTGCGGTTGGTTGGCCGCAATGGCGAGAAAAGCAGAGACCGGCGTGAGCAGATCGGCGGTGACCGATTTGACCACGGGCACCAGCGTGGCCTCGCGGGCGAGGCGCGAAAATTCCTTGTAATCAGGAGCGATCATGCCGGGCTTTCAGTATAAGTGGTTTTACCATGGAGGGCTCCGTGTCTCTGTGTCCTCAGCGTCCTCCGTGGTAAATATCCTGATGAGGTAACCAGCGAATGAATTGACGGATGGAATCAGGCGTTGGATGATGACGCTTCGGCCCACATCGGTTCAGCGGGGGCGTATGCGTATCAGGTTCTGGGGCGTGCGCGGATCGACGCCAACTCCCCAGGCGGAAAATTTGCGCTATGGAGGCAATACCTCCTGCGTCGAAGTGCGCTTCGGCGACAGCCTCTATATCTTCGACTGCGGCACCGGCTTCCGCTCTCTGGGTCATCAACTCCGTCGCGAGTTCGCTGGCCGCACGGTTTGCGCTCACATTTTCGTCTCCCACTTCCACTGGGACCATATTCAGGGCATCCCGTTCTTCGGCCCGCTCTATGACAAGCCGGAGAACCGTTTCTTCTTCCACTCGTCCAGCCGAACCCGCAGCCTGAAGCGGGTCATGGAAGAGCAGATGGCATCGCCCTATTTCCCCGTAAACATGAGCGAGATGAAAGCCCATCGCGCTTTCTACGACATCGAGGCAGGCCGCGTGCCGCTGGACGATGTGACCGTCGAGGCCATGCGCCTGAACCATCCCCAAGGCTGCATGGGGTTTCGCCTCGAAACCAAAGAAGGCGTGGTGGTGTACGCCACCGACAACGAGCCCGGCGATGCCGTGTTTGACAAGAACGTGCGCACACTGGCGGCGGGCGCGGACGTGCTGATCTATGACGCACAGTACCTCCCCGAAGAATACGAAGCCCGCCGGCGCGGCTGGGGGCATAGTCACTGGCGAGAAGCAATCAACGTTGTCATGGAGAGCGGGGCGAAAGAACTGGTTCTTTTCCACCATGATCCAGACCACGACGACGCCTGCATCGACAAGGTGGTAAAGGAAGCGCGCAACTACTATCCCAGGGTGCGAGCGGCGGCAGAGGGAATGGAGATCGCGCTGTAGCGTGGGCCCTGCAGCGGGAAAATCCTCACAAATCGTTGTCGGCTAGAAATCGGCCGTAGTCGTTGGTTTCAAGCCAGTGATAGAGGTGAACCTGGTACAGATATGAGGCCACGAGCTCCTCGCCTAGCTCGTGAGTTTCCGTGCAGAGGAAGGGAACTTGCAGGCCTGCAAGTATCGCGATCAGGGACTGGATGACGCGGTTGGGGCTGACGCTCATCTGAGGATAGGTAGATTTTATTTGGCTAAGTGTACTTGTGATTACGAGCAAACGGTGCGCGTACCGCCTCATGAGGCGAAGCCGGTTTATGAACACGGGACGATTTGCGGTCAGTGAATGGATCAGGTCGGGAAGATCCTTGCGCTCCACCACACACACGTCCTCCAATCCGGCCACGGAGTAATCTCCGAGCTTGAGCGGTTTCTTCTCGATGCCCGCGTACCAGCCTTCGAAGCGTGAAAAATCAAATGGGTTCTGCTCCCGCGTATCCACCAAGAAGACCGGCTTGGGGGTCTTGAGCTGCGTGCCACCTCGCTCCGCCAGGACTGGGATTACTGGATGTGGCGCCGGAGCGGCTGTCATCTGCCATTCCAGCGGGGGAGTGATCAATGTGCGGCGTCTTTTCATGGTCTTCTTTCCCGACAGCGACTCTCTCCGGCGCGTACTGGGAGTACATGCTACAGATTCTCGGTACCATCCTAACTTGGAAACTGGCGGGCAGGGCACTACGCTCCGAAGTGTCCTAATTTAGGACATTACCCACCACCGCCTGAACTTGCCTACCCGTTGCCGGGTGCTTATACTGCTGAGTTTGTCCGCCCACTCCGGTAAATCTAACCGGTGCCGGCCAGCATCTGACCATCTGACTGCACTCATCGGAGACCGCCATGGCCATGAAAACCGTTTCCCTCGAGCAGGAAATCAACCCCTGGGAGGCGCAAGCCGCCCGCTTTGATCTGGCCGCCCAGAAGCTGAACCTGGATGAGGGACTGTGGAAGGTGCTGCGCTATCCCAATCGCGAGATCATCCTGCACATTCCCGTGGCGATGGACAATGGAACCCTGGAGGTCTTCACTGGCTTTCGCGTGCAGCACTCCATCGCCCGCGGCCCGGCCAAGGGCGGTGTCCGCTACTCCCCGGACGTGACCCTGGACGAGATTCGCGCGCTGGCCAGCTGGATGACCTGGAAGTGCGCGGTGGTGAACATTCCTTTCGGCGGCGCCAAGGGCGGCGTCATCTGCGATCCCCACAAGATGTCCATGGGCGAGCTGGAACGCATGACCCGGCGCTACACCGCGGAGCTATTCGAGTTCATCGGCCCGGAAAAAGACGTGCCCGCTCCCGACGTCAACACCAATGAACAGACTATGGCCTGGATGATGGACACCTACTCCATGCACATGCGCCAGACCGTGACTGCCGTGGTCACGGGCAAACCCATCAACATCGGCGGATCGCGCGGCCGTCGCGAAGCCACCGGCCGCGGCATCCTGGTGGTGTGCGACGAAGCCATCCGGAAACTGGGGCTGAATCGCGAGTCCACGCGCGTGATTGTGCAAGGCTTCGGCAACGTGGGCTCGAACGCCGCCAACCTCATGACCGAGGCCGGGTACAAAGTAATTGGCATTGGCGAGGTGGACGGAGGGATTTACAACAAGAACGGGCTTGACCTCACGGCGCTGCTGGAGTACCGCCAGCGCAACGGCACCATCCAGGGCTTCCCCGGTGCCGAGCCGTTTGATGCCGGAGAACTGCTCGTCACCGATTGCGAGATCCTCGTTCCTGCCGCCACCGAAAATCAGCTCACCAGCCGCAACGCCGACCGCGTGAAGTGCCGGATTCTCGCCGAGGGCGCCAACGGCCCCACCACCGCCGCCGCCGACGAGATTCTGGCCGACAAGAGAGTGTTCGTGATCCCCGACATCCTGTGTAATGCCGGCGGTGTCACGACCTCCTACTTCGAGTGGGTGCAGGACCGCCAGGGATATTTCTGGAAGGAATCCGTGGTCAACGAGCAGCTCGAGCACATCATGAAGATGGCCTTCGGGGATGTGGTCCGCTATGCCGAAACCCACGGCGTCAACAACCGGATCGCGGCTTATATGCTGGCGATTGACCGCGTGGCCTACACCATTCGCCAGCGCGGAATTTACGCTTAAGGGGCCCGGCCCCGCCGCGGGGACATAACTTAGTCCAGAACGTCAGTCCTGGGTAAGGACACAAGGACTTTCACGCCCCGCACAGCCTGCCCTGAGCGATCCAGAGGAGCAGGGCGACGAGGGGGAGTCGAATGAGGACGCCACATTTGTGTCGGCCGCTCGGCGGCCCTTTTGGAGAAGAACTATGAGCAGAACACAGACAACAGGCGCCGCATGGGTCGTAGCCCTATTCTTGCTGTTGGCGTTGTGCGCGACACCCACCCTCGCCCATCCCCAAGACGCCTCCTCAAAACCTCAGGCTCCCGCTTCGCGTCCAGATTCCGCCAAGGCGTCTGCCAACACCTCCGCTGCCCCGTCAGCCTCCGAGATCGCCGCGGCCAAAGCCAGCGGCAAAGTCTGGGTGAACCTCGATACCGGCGTCTACCACAAGGCTGGCCGCTGGTACGGCAAGACCAAGAACGGCAAATTCATGACCGCAGACGAGGCCAAGAAAGCCGGTTACAGGCCCGCCAAACGAGATTGAAGACTAAGAGACCGTTGCGGCCGAAGGCCGCTCGTCCGCTCCGGTCATCGTCCAGTTCCTCAGCAGCCGACGTTTTCATTCTTCAATCATGAATTGGAATCGCGACTGACAAACGCGCTTCTGGGGAACTGACCACTGGCTCCGTTTCTCTTCCATTGCTTTCGCTAATCCTGGTGGAGCATAATTTAACCCGGTCGCTGGTTCCGGTTTCTCTTTCGCCCGGCGGCGGCTCGTGCCCGCGGTGAATCTGCCCAACTCCATCACGCTCACACGCATCTGCAGCGTGCCCCTGCTGATCTGGATTCTCTCCACCAGCCGTTTCCACGGCACCGACGGCGAAAAGGAGTTGCTGGCCTCGGCGCTGTTCATTGCGGCCTCGATCACCGACGGCATCGACGGGTACCTGGCGCGCAAACGCGGCCAGATTACGACTATGGGCATGCTGCTCGATCCCCTGGCCGACAAACTGCTTATCGCCGCCGCCTTCGTAAGCCTGGTGCAATTCAATCCCAGCCTGGTTCCGGCCTGGATGGCGGTGGTGATCATCGGGCGCGAGTTCCTGGTGAGCGGCTTGCGTTCGATCGCCGCTTCGGAGGGCTTCACCATCGAGGCCAGCGAACTGGGCAAGTTCAAGATGCTGGTGCAGATTGTTTCCGTCGTGGCCGTGATCCTCGACCATCGCTGGAAAGAGTGGCCGATTTACAAGAACTACTTCTTCCCCGTCCATGCGATCGCGTGGGTGTCCATCTGGTTCATGGTGATTTTGTCCGCGGTGTCGGCCATCGACTATTTTGCCGCCTTCTGGTCGAAGATTGACCGGCAGGTGGTGAAACGCCGGCGCCGCGCCTTCGTCCTCAGCCGGCGGAGGAAGCGCGATGTCCCCGCAACCTGAAGATCCGTCCGCTGCTTCCCGTGTGACTAGCCGTGCCGACCGCAGCGAGCAGAATGAATTTTCCTCTGAAGAACGGACGCTCCTGCTGAAGCTCGCCCACGAGGCCATCGTGTCGGCTCTCGAACACCGCGAGCTTTCCCTGACTCCACCTTCGCCCCACCTGGCCCAGCCGCGCGGCGCCTTTACGACGCTGTATTATCGCGGTGATCTGCGCGGCTGCGTGGGCTACGTGTTGGCCGTATCTCCGCTGTACCGAACCGTGGCGGAAACCGCACGCGCGGCGGCTTTCGAAGACTCGCGGTTCCGGCCCGTCACTCTGGAGGAAGCTCCAGAACTGGAGATCTCTCTCAGCATTCTTTCCGCGGTTAAGCCCATCCAGCCGGAAGAAGTGGACGTCGGGCGCCACGGACTAGTGGTCAGCCTGGCTGGCCAACGCGGCCTGCTTCTGCCCCAGGTGCCCGTCGAGCACGGCTGGGATCGTGTGACCTTCCTCGAACAGGCCTGCCGGAAGGCAGGCCTGCCCTTGAATGCCTGGCAGACCGGCGCGAAGCTCGAGGCCTTTACCGCGGAAGTGTTTGCAGACCGGGATCCGTACTTCAGCCGGTAATTCCTGCCCTCGATGTGGCATCAAACTTATCGGAGACGACAAGGGTTCGTATGGCCCAAAAGTAGTATTGGTTTCTGCCTAGAACTTATGTATGTTGTTGAGAGCAGTTGTTGAGCTGGAGGGAAACAAGCAAATGGAATTGGCCGTTCTGATCGTCGGTTTGCTGGTCTTGGGCTCGCAGATTCCAGGTAATTCCCACATCATCCTGCGATAATAACGCTCAGCACTGCCTCAGGCTGGCGCCTAAAGCTTGCCCACCAGCACCTTACCATGTTGCAAGAATCGTGGTCGGTAGTAAAGATCTTCCAGCCACTGCTCATGCGCGCGGCCTCCTCATAATCCTGCACTGGGAATGCCATCGGATTTCAGCTTCTTTTCAGGCTCCGACCATATAATGCCGCAAAGGCCCCGGGCATGTTTGCGCATTTCTGACCCGTCCAGCCTGCGGGCCACGATCCTTGATGACAAGTCACACTACTCACAGATTCATGACCCTGGTTCTCACGTTGCTAATTGCTCCTCGCGTTAATGCAACGTCGCAGACCCGGGCTGGCGCGGTCACTCCCGAGCAAACAGGCCGCCTCGCGCAGGCCGCGCGCGTGGACCACGCTCCCAAGCTCGATGGCACGCTCGACGACCCCCTCTGGCAGCAGGCGACACCGATCACCAACTTTCGGCAGCGTGAGCCCTACGAGGGCCAGCCGCCCACGGAGCGCACCGAGGTCCGAATTCTCTATACGCGTAACGAGGTGTTCTTCGGCGTCGCTTGCTACGACTCTGAACCGCGCGGCATCGTGGCCACCGAACTGCGCCGCGACGTCAGCCAGGAGCTGGACGACTACTTCGAGATCATAATCGACTCTTCTCATGACCGCCGCAACGCTTACCTGTTCCAGATTAACCCACTGGGCACGCAGCGCGATGGCCTGATTACTGATGAATCGCGCAGCGATAGCGGCGACGGCGATCCCGGCTGGGACGGGGTCTGGACCTCGGAAGCCCGGATCACGCCCCGGGGCTGGACCGCCACGATTGCCATTCCCTTCTCCACCCTGAATTTCATGCAGTCACATGACGTGATCTGGGGAATTAACTTCAAGCGTTTCATCCGGCGCAAGAACGAGGAAGACCTGTGGAGCGGTTGGCGGCGCACTTTCGGTGCGACAAAGATCAGTGAGGCGGGCGAACTGCACGGCATCTCCGAGATCGGCAGCGCACGGCTGTTCATCGTAAAACCGTATGTGCTGGGCGGCTTCCATCATCTGCCCCCCAGCGCCGCCGGAAGCGGATTGACGCCGGGAACCACCGT
>WNFH01002203.1_pt1 | contig 13500 bp, 9 predicted proteins | sample 5400411 | NCBI WGS metagenome assembly WNFH01 (sample SAMN13153347, study PRJNA577476) | soil metagenome | isolation source: 200 cm saprolite under Douglas fir tree site 2 hole 3 | place: USA:California | collected 2015-04-18
AAGCTGGCTCACCAGGCACTGGACCTGGCAGAAACTGTTCACGATACGCATGCCCTGTCTCAGTGTCATAACATCCTGGGCATCCTTGCCAGCAGCCGGGGCGATGCAGAAGGAGCACGCCACCACCTGGAGCACAGCCTGGTCCTGGCCGAAAGCCTGAACGATCCAAGCATCCGTGCAGCTGCTCTCAACAACCTGGCCCTGGCTTGCGCTGCCAATGGCGAAGTCGAGCCAGCCCTCTTATTTGCCGAAGCGGCCCTTGGCTTGTGTGCTGCGCAAAGGGATCGCCACCGCGAGGCAGCATTGCACAACAACCTGGCCGATATACTCTATGCTGCCGGCAGAGCAGAGGAGGCTATGCCTCACCTCAAACAAGCGGTGAGTATCTACGCTGAAATCGGCGTAGAGGCAGGGAATGTGCAGCCAGAAATCTGGAAACTAGCGGAGTGGTGACGGGTGCATGGATATCGTTGTGGGCAAGCGAGCGGGGCCACCTGCATGGCGACCGCAAGGGCCCACCCAACCCTACCCTTCCTCCCTCGCCACTCCTATACGACGTTGGGGCCGCGAAGCCCGTGTATAGTAGTGGCGAGAGTGGTGCAATGGGGATGGGTGGGCCCTTGCGGTCGCCATGCAGGATCACAAACCGTTCTCCCCCGTTACACGCGAAAATCATGACGAGAGAAACCCCGCGCATCAGGCAGAGCGAGAGTCAGCCGTTTTGAGCTTGCCATTCGATGTATTTGAATTATATTGCGATAAATCGGGCCCCTACTCCCCCATCTTCTCATTCCTCAGAAGAGGAAATACGAAGATCAACTCTCCCAGGAGCCTGGTATTTTCTATCCTGTTCAGATGGACGCAACCAGAGCGAGACATGTGCTGGCTGCATCGTCTCTTGCACCACGGCCAGCAAGTGATCGTGCAACTGGTCCAGGTCCACCTCCTGGCGCAGCGTGGCACTGTAGGCTGCCACGATCTTGGCGGCGTCATACTTGCGGCGATAGAAGCGCCGATCAATGATGCGCTGAATGCGCTGGCGCAGTGGCTGGAACAGGGCGGCTACGATCAGTGTTGAGCCGACGAGCACCACGGCGTTGCTCTGCCCGATGAGGCTGACCAGCAGGTGTTGTCCTGCGAACACGAGCACGAGATAGGTGAGCAGCAGGATGGCGCTCAGCAGCCCGTAGACCACCGTGCGATTGATCAGGACGTCGATATCCCACAGCCGGTAACGCAGGAGCGCGATGCCAACGCAAATCGGAATGGGCAGGTAGTAGAACCGGTAAAGGGGCTCTGCGACCACCGGCAAGAGCGAGTCGGGGCTATTGAGAGCAGGAAACAGCACTAGTACGAGTTGGAAGCAGACCGCTAGAATGAGCACGGGCGCGAACCCATAGATAAGCCACTTGATCTGCTGGCGCTGCACTGGGGAGGCCACCTGCAAGTAGCGATAGACCTGGGTACTGACTGACCCCCCAAACACTATGAAAAGCCACAAATACGTGAGCACCGGAGGCCAGTTCAGGATGCGCAGGGGCCAGTTCGCAGGGACGGTCCAGAATACGAAATTCACGATCCAGAGACTGATCAGCGCCCACGACCAGCGTGGGACGAGGCGGCCATCGGGGAAGATGAAGAAGAAAAAGCCGAGGCACAGGTAGGCGAGGACCGACAAGGGCTGCACGATGCTGCTGGCGAGGACGTACACGGGGGTTGAGGACACAGCCAGAAGCGAATTCGCATGCGAGAGAGAAAGGCCTAGTGACCCGAAGTTCACCAAGAAGAACGAGACAAAGAGGCCCATCCAGGTATTTGCCTTACGCCAGAAGATCACTGCGCCGAGGAGGAGGAAGACCAGCGTGGCCAGCATGTCCCAACTGAACACGTAGAGTGCGTAGGTATGGACGGAGAGACCCGCGTGCTGGAGCGTAGCCAGTGTCTGCAACGTCAGTTGATCGTCCTGGCAGGTGGCGATAGGCGTAGTGGTGCAGACGGTATGCAGTACACGGTAGAACGCCGGAAGGCTGACGATGAGTACAAACAGGTCGCAGAGCACGAGGATGACCCAGAGCGCCTGTAAGAGGCGAAGCCAGAGTCCGCGTAGGGGCACCTCCCCTCTGTTTGCTCCCGTAGAGGTCGTGGTCAGACGTGTTGGTGATGTGACCGGGGACGGTGACATAAGCGCACTCCTCTTTCGATGCAAAGTATGCTGCCAGCAGCAACAAAGCGAGAGAAACTATTACAAATTCATTCCTCAGAATGGGAGACAAGAGCATTCGTATTCCCCATGCTGCGTTTTCCGTCCTGTTCAGGTTTGCGCAACCAGAGCGAGACATGCGCTGGCTGCATCGTCTCCTGCACCACGGCCAGCAACTGCTCGCGCAATTGGTCCAGGTCTACCTCCTGGCGTAGCGTGGCACTGTAGGCGGCCACAATCCTGGCTGCATCGTACTTGCGGCGGTAGAAGCGCCGATCAATGACCCGCTGGATGCGGCTGCGCAAGGGCTGGAAGAGCGCGGCAATGGCCAGTGTCGAGACGACAATCACCAGCGGCTGCGCGCTTTGCCTGCTGAAAAGCCCGGCCAGGCTTTCCAGTCCAATGATCAGGCCGGCGTAGACCGCAGCTAGCAGCGAGGTCAGCAGACCATAGACCAGCGCCTTGTTGATGATGATGTCAATGTCCCACAGTCGGGAGCGCAGGACAGCGATGGCAATCGAACTCGGTATCAGCAGGAAAATCATATTTACGAAAGAGTTACCATTGAACAAGAACAACAAGAAAAAACGGTCAGCACCAACAATGAATAAACTGATGAACCCCACGATGACGAAGACAAACCCAAACATAACCCACTTCGTCTGTTGGCGCTGGCCTGGTGTGGAGACGCGCAGGTAGCGATAGACCTGGGCTACTACAGCCGTCAGAATCAGACTAAAGTAGAACAACGCCTCCGGCGTCGAGGTGAACCCTCCGGGATGAAAAGCGAGAATGGTCCAGGCACAGTACACTGCATAGAGCAGCGCCGTCCAGCGCGTCCAGCGGGGCACAAACCGTCCGGTAGGGAAGAGGTAAAAGAAGAGGAAAAAGGACACCTGGCCGAGAAAATCCAGGAACTCGCCCACCGCATACCAGCCGAGCCAGAGTGGTTCCAGGCCTACTTGTAGCATGGAGGTAATGGATGTCCCGCCAAACGTCACGAGCATAAACGAGCAGAAGAGTGCCATCGGCTCATCCGAACCGCACCACAAGAGAAGCGCGCCAAGCATGACCCAGACCAGCACCGTGAGGCTCTGCACAGCAACGGTAAAGGTGGCAAAGGCACTGAGTGAACCCCCCAACGCATGCAGTTCTTGCACCTCCCTTGAGGTGAGTTGGTTACCAAAGCAATTCGCTGATGCAGGGCACACAATCTGGAGGACCGCATGATAGTGTGGGATAGCCCCAACATTAAGCCCTAGAACCAAGAGGACCAGAACGACCCATGCTGCCCGCGCGAGGAACAGCCAGCGCCCGCGAAGGCGCGTCTCTGACTCGTTGCGCGCGCTGGGGGATTCAACGCTGATTGTTGGGCTCTGCTCTCGGTTCATAGATGCTCCTGGTAACTGCCTCCATGAGAACTGTCTGTGCGTGCTTTCCTAGCTCTCATCTTACCATATGTGCGTCCTGAAAGCGTTACGAAAAACGTTACGAACGGCAAGACCTCACCGATCTTCCCCACTCTGAGGCACCCCCGGATGAGCCAGAACCAGTACAAGAGGAGCACACAAGCGAAAGGCTTCCTCGGCCTGCTGTTTGTCCTCCTCCAGATAGGCTCGCTCCAGCAGCCAGTCGAGGGCGGCGCGCAGGTTCTCATGCTCCTGCTCCAGCCGGGTTAGCCACCGAGCCGGTGCAGTTCCCTTCAGATGGGGCTCGGTCTCCTCCGAAAGCCGCAGATAGTACAGCGCATGCGCGTGGCGGGTTGCCTCCGTCTCCTTCGCGTCGGCTAAGCACTCCAGCCCAAACTCGCGCAGCGTCTGCAACATCCCAAAGCGCGGCTCACCCTCCGCCTCTTCCTCCTGCCGTAGCAGGCTCTTATCCACCAGGGACGCCAGCCCCTCCAGGATGTCCCCCTCGAGCCTGCCTGCTGCCGTGCAGACAGCTTCGGTGGCCTCCAGCGTGCAGCCTTCCACAAAGACCGAGAGCCGCCGGAAGAGCTTCTGCTCCTCGGGCGAGAGCAGCTCGTAGCTCCAGGCAATTGCGCCCCGCAGCGTCTGCTGGCGCGCTGGCAGGTCGCGCGCTCCCCCCGAGAGGACGGCCAATCCCTGCTCCAGGCGAGCCAGCAAGGTCTGCGGTGGGAAATACTTAATGCGTGCCGCCGCCAGTTCAATGGCCAGCGGCAACCCATCCAGGCGCACACAAATGGCAGCCACGGCCGGTGCGTTGGCACCGGTCACCGCAAAGTCGGGCTTGACAGCCTGCGCTCGCTGGATAAAAAGCGCCACCGCCTCATATTGCGTGAAGGCAACCAGGTCCGGCAGGAGTTTGAGATCCGGCACAGAGAGCGGGGGCACGGCGAACTCATGCTCAGCCCGCACGTGCAGCGTCACCCGGGTGGTCACTAGCACCTTAAGCCTGGGACAGGCAGCGAGCAACTCGGCCACCTGCAAGGCAGCGGCGGTTACCTGCTCAAAGTTATCCAGCAGCAGCAGCAGGTGCTTCTCTCGCAGAGACGCTTCCAGGAGGTGTAGGAGCTGGGCTTGCCCCTGCCCTTGCTCTGCGGTCTCTTTGACCTCAAGCGTCTGGGCAATGGCACGCAGGACGAACTCAGGCTCGCGTATGGGAGCCAGGTTCACGAAAAATACTCCATCCACGAAGCGATCGCTCAGTTCTGCTGCCACCTGCAAGCCCAGGCGCGTTTTGCCCACGCCACCGGGACCGGTGAGTGTCACCAGGCGCGTATCCTCGTGGCCCAAAAGTTGTCGGACGGCAGCCACCTCTTGCTCCCTCCCAATGAGCGGCGTGGGCTGCACAGGCAGGTTGTTGGGATGAGCGTCGAGCGTTTTGAGGGGTGGGAAGTCGGCAAGCAGGCCAGCGATGACCAGTTGGAAGAGGCGTTGGGGGCCTCGTAGGTCTTTGAGGCGATGCATCCCCAGGTCCCGCAGGCTCACATCATGAGGCAATTCCTGCTCCACCAGGTCACGGGTTGTCTGCGAGAGCAGGACTTGTCCACCATGCCCGGCGCTCATAATGCGTGCGGCCCGATGCACATCCAGGCCTACGTATCCTTCGGCGGTCAGAGATGGTTCGCCCGTGTGCAAGCCCATGCGCACACGCACCGTTGCGCCTTGGGGCCAGGAATGGCTGGCAAGCGCACGCTGTGCGTCCACCGCTGCCAAGACTGCGTCGATGGCGCGAGCAAAGGCCACGAAGAAGGCATCGCCTTGCGTGTCGACCTCGTGGCCGCTCTGGTGCTGGAACGCGGCACGTAGCAATTGTCGGCACTCTGCTAGCACGTCAGCGTAGCGGTCGCCCAACTGCTGGAGCAGACGTGTCGACCCTTCAATGTCAGTGAAAAGCATGGTCACTGTCCCTGAGGGGAGGTTGCGCAGAGGAGACTTCTTTTTCCCAGTTTCGGCTCCTTGTTCCAGGGTAGGGACCCGATTTATCGCGTCCGTGAGACGAGGTGATACTGCCTCCTGGTAGGCGCGTTCCAAGGCGGTAGCAAAGTCCTGCACACTGGCGAAACGCTGCTCTGGCTCTTTGGCGAGTGCTTGCAGCACCACCTCTTCGACGGCAGGCGAAAGCTCGGGCACCTGCTCACGCAAGGATGGTGGCGACGCCGAGACAAGCTTCACAGCCACCTCAAGAAATGGACCCTGGAAGGGCGGTTTGCCGCAGAGCCACTCGTAGACGACCACACCCAGGGCGTATTGATCACTGGCGGGTTGTGCCCTGCCCCGAAGTTCTTCAGGAGCCAGGTAGGACGTAGTCCCCGCCAGCGCCTGTTCCATGGGTTCTGTGGCATTTGAGGAGAGCAGGTGAGGTGCAAGCATGACCAGGCCAAAGTCACTGAGCAGCACCTGGTCCTGGGAGTCGAGGAGCATATTCTCCGGCTTGACATCGCGGTGAATCAAGCCCTGGTCATGGGTGTACTGCAAGGCCGAAGCCACCTGCTGGACGTAGGGGAGGATCAGGTCAAGCGGCAGGCGCGTTCCCTTGGGATGCCGCTGCCGCAGCGTGCCACGAGGAGCATACTCCATCACCAGAAACGGCATTCCGTCCTCTACAGCAAAATCGAGGACGCGCACGATATGGGGATGGGTCAGGTGAACCAGGGTCCGCGCTTCCTGCAAAAAGACTGCTCGCTCTTCGTCTGTGAGCACCACGTGGCGGACTTTCAGTGCCGCCTGGCTCTTGAGGTAGACGTGCTCGCCCAGATAGACCGAAGCCTGGCCACCTTCTCCCAACAGACGAAGCAAGCGATAGTTGCCAAGCTGCTGTCCTATGCGATCGTTCATCCTTTATCTCCTCATAGGGATACTCTGTTATGTTCATTCATGAGCTGAGACATATCCTGGTGCTGCTCCTGGCGAGTGTCTCTTGCACTAACTATACGCTACCATATGCAGAACTTCAACATCCACGTCTTTCTTGGGTGGATGAAATAATTGTAGGCGAGCGACCGTAGGGGCCGATTCATCGTGCCCACCGCCGATTTATCGGCCACGTGCTGGATAAATCCGCACTCTACAAAGATCCCACGAGCGACCGTTCATCATCGCCGACGGGGGCCGATAAATCGGCGATGGGCGCAGTAATGGACATTAACGAAATACCCCGGACACCGTAAAAGGGGATAAAACGCCTGTAGGGGCCGATTTATCGTGCCCACCGCCGATTTATCGGCCCTGGCAAACCCAATGGCATGTCCAGATCAATTTGTTAATATGCATAACTGGCCCCTACGGCCTATCCGTTCTTAGGCAATCAATCGAGCAAATGGTGGATGCATGAGACATAGGGGCACTGTGCCTCCAGTATTCAAATGCAGAAAAAAGAACCTCACCTATTCTGGCGGCGGCTCTAGGATATTACCTCAACGTGTTATAATACACGTCAGTTAAGAGGCAACATCGTATTATCGATTTGACAAGGAAGACAGTTTCACGTTTAAGAGGAAGAGAGGAGAGTAGCAATGAGTGACGAACTCTCTGAGCCGATGCAGGTGGAGGTGTTTGCTGCATCGCTGCGCGCCGATTACACAGATGTCAAGGCATTTTTGGAGGCTCTGGCCGTCAAGTTAGAAGGGTCGTTGCCCAACAATACCACGGTGACGCGCCATAGTAGCCTCTTCTCGCGTGAGCATCCTGTGAAGGAGATTGCTGTCTCTCTGGGCGAGTATCAATATCGTATTGGCAAGGAACGACAGGGACCGCTGGTGGCACAGCGTGCGAAGATAGTGCGCGGCATCGTGCTCAAGACCGAGCAGATACCGGTGGAGCAGTGGATCGAAGAGCTTGCCGAGGCATTGGCACAATTTGCGACACACAGCGCACAGGCCCGTGCCGCTCTTGAGCGGTTTCTGATCTAAGGGTCTGCATTCTTACGGATAAAATCCCGTAGGGGCGGGAGTAGGGTGGATGCGGGGTGGGGACCCTTGTGGTCGCCCGAGGTAGGGACAGGTATGCCCGCGTTGGCTTGAGGATTAAAAAGGAGGCGAGTATGCCTTTCTGGAAACGAACTTCTCCGGAGGAAGAGCAACGGCGCATGCAGGCACGGCAAGATGCAGAGACCAGTCAGCGTGCACTGGAGGCAGGTGGATTACCACTGCAGGCGACACGCCGCTTGAGCGAAGAGGTGGCAGCAGGACACCCGCTCTTCAGCAGCGATCTGAGCACTAAAGAGTTCTCGCTGACACGCAATCTGGGATACCAGCCCCTGAGCCAGGTAATGGGCAGCTCCATCTTCCATGTTGGCTGGCAATATACGCGCACCTATTCCTTCAATCCAAGTGAGCAGGAACTGACAACCGTCTCCCAGGCACACCAGCGAGCCACTCTACTCGCCCTGGGAAGGCTGGAGCAAGAGGCTGCATTGCTGAAGGCTCATGGCGTCATCGGCGTCCGGCTTACCACACGTGACTACGAGTGGGGCGCGAACATGTTGGAATTTACGGCAATCGGCACGGCCATCAAGCTGCCCAACACGCCCTTGCCGCAGCGTCCTTTTCTCAGCGACCTCTCCGGCCAGGAGTTCTGGACCTTGCTGCAGGCTGGCTATTTCCCGGTTGGCCTGGTGACGGGCTTCTGTTCGTACTATATCGCCTTGGGTAGCAGCTTATCCAGACAATTGAAAAGTTGGTTTAACTGGACCAACCAGGAGATTGTCCCATTCTCTCAAGGCATTTATACCGCGCGCAACCTTGCGATGAGTCGGCTCCTCAGCATGGCTCGCAGCCTCAATGCCTCCGGCGTTGTCGGTATGCATATCAACTTTGCTCGAGAGGTCATTGAGTACGAGACTGAATACAGCGGGCCTCATCTGGATTTATCTGTGCGGTTCTCGGTCGTGGGCACCGCCATCACTGCCCAGAGGCCAGATCATATCATCCCGCCGCCGAAACCGACGCTCAGTTTTACCGATCTGCGTCCTGGGCGATACGGCGAAACATCCGAGGTTTAACTTCGGACTTTTATTTTGATTAAGGAGGTGAGCATGCCTTTCTGGAAACAACCTTCCCCAGAGGAACAGCAGCAACGCATGCAGGCACAACAGGAAGCGGAGGCCAGCCAGCGTGCGCTGGAAGGAGGTGGTCTGCCGCTGCAGGCAACACGTCGCTTGAGCGAGGAGGTGGCAACAGGACACCCGCTCTTCAGCAGCGATTTGAGCACCAAAGAGTTCGCACTGACACGCACTCTGGGATACCAGCCCCTGAGCCAGGTGATGGGCAGCTCAATCTTCCATGTGGGCTGGCAATACGCGCGCACCTACGCCAGTTACCCAAATGAGATGGAACTGACCACTCTCTCCCAGGCACACCAGCGAGCTGCTCTACTCGCCCTGAGCAGATTAGACCAGGAAGCGGCGTTGTTGAAGGCCCACGGCGTTATCGGTGTGCGGTTGACGACACGCGACTACGAGTGGGGTAGTGATTTGCTGGAATTTACAGCGATTGGCACGGCCATCAAGCTGCCCAACACGCCCTTGCCGCAGCGTCCTTTTCTCAGCGACCTCTCCGGCCAGGAGTTCTGGACCTTGCTCCAGGCAGGCTACTACCCGATTGGCATCGTGGCCGGCTACTGCACATACTATATCTCTCTGGGCAGTCTCATCACGGGGCAGTTGCGCAATTGGATTGGTTGGTCTAACGTGGAGATCGACCCGTTCTCTCAAGGCGTCCATACTGCTCGCGACCTGGCGATGAACCGGCTTATCAGCATGGCCCGCAGTTTCAATGCTTCCGGCGTTGTCGCTATGCACATCGACTGCGAAAGGGAGCCGATCGAGTACGAACTCGAACAGGAGAACTATCCGACTCAGTACTTTATGGATTTTTCCGTGCGCTTCTCAGTCATCGGCACTGCCATCACTGCCCAGAGGCCCGACCATGTCATCCCGCCGCCGAAACCCACGCTCACTCTGACCGATCTGCGTCCTGGGCGAAACGGCGAAACACAAGAATTGACGTTGGAAGAATAACCCAGGCTCGACTTTTATAGCGACCATTGGATATATTACAGCGTAGTGGCGATCCCTTGCGGTCGCCAGGCTCGACTTTATGGAGGAGAACATATGTCTCAGCAAATGCCTCAATCCCAGCAGGGCAGTGACCTGCCAAGCCATGCCCGCGAACGTCTTCAGATTATGCGTGGCGATGCCACCCATCGCGCACTCTTCACCAGCGACCTGAGCGTAAACGAATTCTTGCTCGTAGCGGAGGCCGGTTTCGACCCGGTTGGTTTGGTAGTCGGCAGTTCGATCTATCATATTGGCTATCAACAGGCGAACTGGAAGCAGAACCAGGAGATGAATGTGCTGACCCAGGCGATGTACCACGCCCGCGAATTGGCAATGACTCGTATGGAGGAGGAGGCCAACGCGCTGAGTGCAGATGGCATCGTCGGTGTGCGGCTAGAGGTCACCCGTCACGAATGGGGCGAGGCGCTGGCCGAGTTTGTGGCCATCGGCACGGCGATCCGCTCGCGCAGAGGCCAATCCTATCGCAATGCTCACGGTTTGCCGTTCACCTCGGACCTCTCCGGCCAGGATTTCTGGACCTTACTCCACGCCGGTTACCGGCCCGTGGGTATGGTGATGGGCAACTGCGTCTATCATGTCGCCCACCAGGGCATGGGCCAGTGGCTCAGGCAGGTCGGCCAGAATGTGGAGATGACCAATTATACCCAGGCGCTCTATGATGCCCGTGAACTGGCGATGGAGCGTATGCAGGCCGAGGCTATCAGTCTAGGCGCGCAAGGTGTGGTCGGCACGCAGATCAGTGAGCGCAGCCACGGTTGGGGCTCGCACATCATCGAGTTCTTCGCCGTGGGCACGGCAGTAATCTCGATCTCGGATGATCATAAGATACCGCAGCCGTCACTCTCGCTGCTGCTGAACGACTAAGTTCTGTTTTTTTGCTGCGGGCATTGCAACCGCAGGCTGCAATGCCCGCAGCAAAAAACCTCTAAAGAACCTCCCCCCATAGTCCTGCTTTCCTATTGCTCTACAAACGATGTGTGCTATACTAGCCTCGTTACTCACAGCATGGAGTTTAAAACAATGAGGGATTATAGAGCAGGCCAAGGCAAGCAGGCCACGTCAACCACCTCTGTGAACTCGGCCCGAATGCGCACAGCGACTGGAGGGAATCTAGGTATGAACGTTAGTACTGGTGGTCCGCATATTCTTCTTTTTGAACGCGATCAGCAACTGATTACATTGCTGACCAGCGAATTTCAACTGGCTGGCTATGAATGCCATGCGGCGCGCACGGCAGTGGAAGTATTTGATACGATTTCACGTCATCCCGTCCGGCTTGTCCTGGTAAACCTGGCACAGGCCGCAGCGGGTCGACGCGAGTTCTGGGTAGCCCTGGATGGCCAGCGCAGAGGACGTGGTGTGCAGGTATTTACTTATCGCTGTATGAACCTTGCAGGCTATGGCGCAGACGACCCTGATGAGCGTGGACGTGGGGCACAGGCGGACATGGAAGTAGATGGCATGCTCGGTATGATGAACCTGATTGATGCCGTGCGTGCGCGTATCCCGGCATCGACGTCAGGTTCACTATCACGAGTTTCGGCTGCTCCCTTTGTTGGTGGACAGTCGTCCGGTATGACAGGGTCAGGTGAAGCATCGATGGCAACACCTTCGCTTGCCACTTCGGTCACCTCGCCTTTCTCTGCAGCAGCACCGCAAAATACATTGGCCTCCATGGCTTCCTCTTCCACGCCTCCTCGTCAGCAGCCGGTGCCATCAGCGAGCAACCCTACACAAACGTATACCGACAGGATCCGTGCAATCATCTATCCAAGCCAGACGACATGGACTCCACCTGGCTCTAATCCGACACCCCTCCCAGCTTCTGCGCCAGCCATGCAATCTATGCAACCGAATACATCCGAAAGTGGAGAGGAATCCAGCCTGGCACAACTATCGCGCCTGTTGCAGCAGTATACGCCTATGCAGAACGATGTGGCACGAGAAGTGAGACCAGAGCCACAAGAGCGCCTGGTCAGTAATAGCGGGCAAGCGGGAGGAGGTGTACTGCCCTCTGCCTCGGTACCCATCAGTTCACTGCCCTTACGTGCATCGCCTATTCACGATCTACCCATCGAACGTGCTGCCGGCGGACAGAGCGGTGGGAGTGGGGCAGGAGAACAAGCGAGAAAGGCTTCATCGTCGTTTGCAAGGGAAGAATATAGTGATAATGACAACAATGCGGCTCTTTTAGAGCGGGCTCGGGCAAGTAGGCAGGAAGTACTTCCTCGGCGAGAGTTCGAGATGAATATAGCATCCGAGATTACCTTGCTGGACATCGTGCAGAGTCTTCCCCCAATGTCTTCCCCCCCTCCCCAGCCGCCTGTGCTGAGTGGACGCGCAACTCGTTCACTGGGCAGCGTGCTGCTCGAAGGTCATCTTGTTCCGCAGAACCGCCTGGAAGTCGCCCAAAATGTTCAACGAATGCTTCGTGGCGTAGATCTGAATTATCAACTTGGTGAGATTCTGCTCATGTTCAAGCTACTGACACCGGACCAACTGCTGGCAGCGAGCCTGGTCAGTTACGGATTGATCTCAACGACGCAGATCAGCGCTCTTGGTCGTATCCGCCAGGAACTGCACTCCATTGGCCTGGAATACGACCTGGAGAATCTGCTCATCCTCTTTCGTATCCTCACGCCTGAGCAGTTGCGCGAGGTCCGTTCAACCTGGTAGTGATAAAGAGCCTCTCACCACCTGGTAGTGACGGGCCTTTGCCAGAATCTCCGGGGGAAATTTCATAAAGTCGGTGGCGGTAAGCAGCACCTGTTCATGCTGGAGTATCTGCTGCAACAAGTACTCACGTCGCAGGTGATCGAGTTCGCTGAACACATCGTCAAGCAGCAGGACAGGCTCATCGCCCGTACTCGCATGCATATATGCCAGTTCTGCAAGCTTGGCTGAGAGCGCCACTGTGCGCTGCTGACCGCGTGACCCATAGGTGAGCATACTCATGCCATCGACCAGGAACTCCACATCATCGCGATGCGGCCCCAACAAGCACACCCCCTGCTGGATCTCTCTGCGCCGGGCCTCGCGTAACTGCTCGCGGTAGTGTCCTTGAGCCTCCAACGTATCCCAGGCTGCGTCAATAGCGAACGATGGGCGATACAACATCTGGAGTTGTTCGCGCCCGCCACTGATGATTTCCTGGAATGTACGCGCCCGCTCATCCAGTGAGGCCAGCATACGCCGCCGTTCAAACATAATCATGTTGGCTTGTGTCACTAATTGCTCGTCCAAATAGTCCAGCATGGACGGGTCCTCTTGATTTTCGCGAATACGCTTGAGAAGGGCCGCACGCTGCGTAATCACCTTGCGATACTTCTGCCATGCCTGGTAATAGCGTGGCTGCATCTGGCAGAGACTGCGATCGAGAAAGCGCCGCCGCTCTTCGGGCGAACCATCAACCAGGTGCAGGTCAGTAGGGGCAAACAACACCACCTTCAACTGCCCTACCAGTTCGATTGCCTTCTTCGCAACGCCGTTGACCTTGATACGCTTGCGCTGCGCACCAGCTGGCATCGGCATTGCCCGGTACGTATGATTGTTGCTCTGCGAGGAAGGCGGAGTGGGATCGAAGACGACAATCTCAACCTTCACATCCTCTTCCTGTTCGCGATGCCTGATACTGGCGGTAATGCGTGCGAGGTGATCTGGCGCCTGCCAGTTCACGACCTCGCGATCGGCTCCCGCATGAAACGAGTTGCTTGTAGCCAGCATCGCGACCGACTCAAGCAGATTCGTCTTGCCCTGGG
>WNFH01002204.1_pt1 | contig 13499 bp, 15 predicted proteins | sample 5400411 | NCBI WGS metagenome assembly WNFH01 (sample SAMN13153347, study PRJNA577476) | soil metagenome | isolation source: 200 cm saprolite under Douglas fir tree site 2 hole 3 | place: USA:California | collected 2015-04-18
CATAAATATCTGTTCGGTCAGGCGCCGGGGGCAGCTTCTTGCGAGCCAGCAGTTGGGAAATATAGGACTCCGTAACTTCGGCGGCAGACGCTAGATCTTTCTGCCCAAGCCCCAATTCTTCCAGTCGCCGCTTAATCACAAGGCAAACGTCCACAATGCCCTCCGCATGACTTAACTCCACAGATTAACAGTGGAAAATAATCTCAGATTGTACTTGACACGTCAAGTTAATTAACCTAATTTGGTTAAGGCACTGAGGGAGCTTTCAGGTTGTCTATACCAAAGTAAGTTATCTGAATCCCCCTTGGCCAGCCAACCAAGGAGGTTGACATGTTTGCACGCAAAGTCTCCATGCATCTGAAGGGCAGCGTTCCCGAGTTCACCCAGAATCTGGAAAGGGAAGTCATTCCCCTGCTTCGAAAACAGAAGGGATTCCTGGACGAAATCACTTTTGTCGCACCGGGAGGAAAGGAAGCATTCGGCATCAGTTTGTGGGACCAGGCCGAAAACGCGGAAGCCTACAATCGCGGAGCTTACGCCGAAGTGACGAAGGCCCTGGCGAAGGTGATTGACGGAACTCCTCAGGTAGAGACCTATGAGGTTGCCAATTCCACCTTCCACAAGATCGCCGCTGCTGCAGCGGCCTGAAGCCGATAGGTCTCTTTGTTTTGGGGGCGGGCCAAGTCCATCCCCCTTTAGTCTTCGAGGGGGGACGACTACAACAAGGATTTTCGATGTTCATGAGAGCTACAAAGCGGGCCGGGGAAGCCCCGAAGACTAAGACGCTCCGGGAGAGCGAGGCGAGCTTCCACTTCCTAGCCGAGACGATTGCCACGCCGATATTCATTAGCCGCGGAGAGCGGTTACATTATGCAAATCATGCCGCGGAGGTCCTCACCGGCTACACCCGAAAAGAACTCTTATCAATGAATTTCTGGGATCTTATCCCCCCTGATAGTCGAAAACCAGTCGGACTCGTTTCGCGGTGTGAGGTTAGGATTCTTACGAAGAATCATGAGGAACGTTGGCTTGAGATCACCGTATCAACGATTGACTTTGATGGCCTGCCGGTCAAGCTGTTTTCAGCCTTCGACCTGACTGAACGCAAACAAGCGGAATCGCAGGCACGACTGTTGGCTGTTACCGATCCCCTTACCGGCCTGGGCAATTATCGTCGGCTCCTAGATGTCCTCCACGCAGAGATCGAACGATCCGGGCGCACGGGACGACCGTTTGCCGTCTTGCTGCTCGACTTGGATGGGCTGAAGAAGATCAACGACTGCTACGGCCACTTGGCCGGCAGCCGGGCACTATGCCGCCTCGGCGATGTGCTCCGTTTGTTTTGTCGGTCTATCGACACAGCCGCGCGATACGGGGGCGACGAGTTTGCCGTCGTGCTGCCCGAGACAGCCGCCAGGGCCGCAGGGCTTGTCGCATCTCGCATTCGCAATAGGCTTGCAACGGATAGTGAGCAGCCGCCACTTTCCGCAAGCATTGGGGTGGCTGCCTATCCGCAGGACGGCGAAACGGTTGAAGCGCTCCTGCAAACAGCAGACCGCGAGTTGTATGGGATGAAGAGCCACGTCGCGGTTAGCCATATGATTTCACCGGCCAGCCAACTGCTAGTGCCAGTTGCTGCAGAACAATGCACCGCTGTGGACGCTGAGGAGACCCCAAATGTCAGACACAATCAAAACGGGGACCATACTGATCAAGGAGGGCACGCTCTTGCCAGAAGCCGTGCGGTTCGAAAGTGAGTGCGGTGTTCCGGGTTGGAGATTAGTCAAGGATCTCGATAGGTGCGGATTAGATCGAGAAATCCGCGAAGCGGGATGGACTTTCTTCTGCCTGGCTAGAGCGTATTGCACAACCCGGCTAAGTTATTGATTCTATTGGGTCGAAACTGGGTTGTGCAACAGCTTCTAGTGAAATCAGAGCGACTGTCTTCGGTATTGACGAAGAAAAGATGGTCCACAGGACGATCGATGAAATCCTAGCGAGACTGAAGTCGGAGAAATTTAATTCCTTGGAAATCACCCGGGTAGCCTCGGAGGCGTCGAAACGTTTCTTGGGAGTGCGCTATGTGACTGTCTCCGCCCAGTCACGACATATCCAGTGCCCGGCTCGATCAGCGGCCGCTTGAACCAAAGAGGTTCCCAAGCGATGGGAACTGTCTCGGAAAGCAATGGTGACAGATCTGGGTTAGGCCGAGCACGGGAACACAGGAAGGAGAAGCCATGAGCCCTATAACGCAAACTCGAGAAAGTGCTGCCGAGAGCAAGACTCATTCGGGCTTGACATTGAAAGTCCCTGATGGGGCTCGAATCCTGATCGTCTGTGACGACGACTCTGACACGGAACGGCTGAAGACCATTCTCCGGGAAGCAGGGTTTGTTTCGGAATGGGCAAAAAGCATGACGGCGGGTTGTGAGGCTGCTAAATCCGGTCGGTTTCAGGTGATCGTCTCGACACCCCTGCTGAGGGATGGGTCGTGGAGGCGACTAACCGACATTGCGAATCATTATGATCTTGGGTTTGAGGTTGTTCTATGGGCGCGCAATTTTGATCTCGCCGAATGGGTGGAGGCGTTGAAGGATGGAGCGTTTGATGTCCTTGACGCCATGTGTGAGCCACCAAAAGCTCTCGAGGCCACCAGACGCGCTTTGTGGGCAGCTTACCTGAAGGGCGCCGGGCCCAACCCAAGAATGACTAGCCCCCAGAAGGCGGCGTGATTCGTCGCGTACCCTTAGAAAGCGGGGAGGAAAAGCATGAGCAACTTAGCAAGGGTCGATCAAAAGGGCAGATTGAAAATCCCCGTGACCCTTTTTCCCATGCTCAAGCGTTCTGGCACCGAATTGTACGTCACCAGCGAAGATGGCTGCTCCGTCCGCATCTACCCGATGCAGGTCTGGAACCAAGTCGAGGAACGACTGGAGCGCCTGTGCTCACACAATAGGAACAACCAGAAACTTCTTGTCCGTGCGAAGTATTTCGGCCGGGCTGTGACAATGGACAGGCAGGGCAGGGTGCTAATTCCGATCGTTTTGAGGAGCAGTGCGCACATGAAGGGTGCGGTGGATATATTCGATTATCTGAACTATCTGGAAGTTTGGAACCATGCCCAATTCCTAAAAGATCTGAAAAGCAGTCCAATTACAGCGCAGGACGAGAAGACGCTGAACACACTGTCCTCCGCCCCACGATTTCCTTGGACAGTAGACTGGAAGAACAAGAAAGGACATGTCCCTGGAAAAGAATGGCGATTCCGGGTGCACCGTCGACTGCACGGGGATTCAGGCAGTCGACCGAGCCACGCGATTCGAGGTGCTCGAGCCGGTCCGGCTGGGCGCGTGCGTGGCCTGACCTTGCACGCTCCCAAATGAAAATGCACTGACTGGGATGGTTGGCCAGAGAAGGAGACACTCGTGAGCGACATGACTCTGAAATATCCGCTGTGGCAGAACCACTACCTACAGGCCATGGCTGAAACTCGTCCTGAACTGTCGAAAAGTAAAATAAGCGCAGCGGAGCAGGCCCTCAGCCTGCGACTCAGGCAACTGGTAAGCACCACAGACGACTATGAGGAACAGATAGCACTGGCAGCCGCGCTGAAATCTTTGAAAGTCCTCAAGGAGCGATAGACTGACCCAGCGAACGATTCACTGAGTCGATACGCAATGACGGCCTTGCATTCAGAGCAGGTCGGAAGACGCTTCACAAAGGCATCGGCGAAACGCGTCCGCTTTCTGAAGTTCTCGCGGGCCTTTGGCTCTGGCTTCTATCCCGAAGGCGTGGAGAACACGAGCACGGAATCAAGAATTTTCAAGTGGTGTGTCTCGCCAAAATCTCATCCGCGTAAGAATGGCGCGATTCGCCTTGTGCCTCGTATTGAAAAGAGTGCCTGGACTCGGTCAAGAGTTGCTTTGAGGAGCGCGAAGGTTCTCTTTAGGCGAGGACCTCGGCACATGCGTCGTACTTACATTATAAGGATGGGCGAAAAGTTGGTCCGGATCAGGCAGCCCGATCGTAACGATGATGCAGCCCGCCGAGTCGATCTTGAGAAAGGACGCGCCCCGAGGCTGTGGAGCGAATTCTGTAGTCGGGGGTTCCCTTCCTCCAACCCAAGATGCGTGCGGTCTTCGTGGTAGTAGCGGACATATTCAGAGAGCAAACGTTTCAGATGGCGTTCATTCACCCCAATCACGTGATTCAGCAGATCTCGACGGCAGCTTTCAACCCAACGCTCCGCCACACCATTCTGCCAAGGGCTTTCGCAGGACGTTCGTACCGGACTGGTTCGCCAAAACTCTGGCCGACTTTGAAATCAATGACATAGCCGCCCTCCCGCCACTGTTCTGTTATAACTCCTACCTATGTTTCGATTCATCGGCCTGTGCCTCGGAACACTGGTTCGCCTCTTGCGCGCGCGTCGGAGCCTCTTCCTCGAGAATCTGGCGCTACGTCAACAACTCGCCGTCCTGAAACGTCGACATCCGCGGCCAAGACTAGCCCTGCTCGACAAGCTCTTCTGGGTCGCCGTCCGCCGATTCTGGTCCGGATGGCAACAATCCCTCATTGCGGTCACGCCCGAAACGGTGGTGCGTTGGCACAGGGGCGGATTCCGTTTGTACTGGAAGCTGATTTCCAAGGTCAGGAGGCCTGTCGGGAGACGACAGACGTCGAAGGAGGTTCAGGAATTGATTTTCCGGATGGTCGTTGAGAACCCAACGTGGGGAGCGCCACGCATCCACGGCGAGCTTCTCATGATCGGCTTTGATGTCTCTGAGCGAACGATCTCTCGTTCGATGAAACGGGCAGCTCGCGATCCGGAGCCGGCCAAGCGCTGGCTTACCTTTCTCCGTAATCACCGGGAAGCGGTTGCCGCGATGGACTTCTTCCCTGTTCCGACGATCACCTTCAGCGCGCTCTATTGCTTTTTCGTCATCAGTCACGATCGTCGTCGCATCCTGCACTTCAATGTCACCAAGCATCCGACAAGCTTGTGGATCGTCCAGCAGTTGCGAGAAGCATTTCCCTTTGAATCCGCTCCAAGGTTCCTCATCTTTGATCGTGATGCCAAGTATGGACTGGAAGTCCCCGCAGCAGTTCGATCCCTGAGCGTGAGTCCTGTCCGCACCTCGTTCGAGAGTCCTTGGCAGAATGGAGTCGCAGAGCGTTGGGTAGGGAGTTGCCGACGTGATCTCCTGGATCACATCATTGCAGTTGACGAACGCCACCTGAAACGCCTGCTCTCGGAGTATATTCGCTACTACCACGAGGACCGCACACATCTCGGACTGGGGAAGGGAACGCCAGACGGAAGAACTCGCACCATAGCCTCAGGTCAGGTCCTTTCCCACGTACGACTGGGAGGGCTGCACCACCGGTACGATCGGGCTGCCTAATCCGAACCAACGTAGCGTCGTGAAAACATCCGGATTCTGCCATCCTTATATATACACGTATACCTCGCGGGTTCCTCCGGGAGAGATTCTTGGCGCTCGAGGGTGATGGGATAACCTGGACAGGACAGCCGTCGCGGCAGGGAATTGCCCTTTTTTCGGTGCGCATACAATTTGGCGAAGCACAACTGCTGACGCGCGGCCACTCGGACCGGCTGCATGCCGCCGAGCGGCTGGACCTCTCGTTCCTGCAACGCGCGCAAGAGCTTCGCCTGCGTGGAGAGAGGAACGTTGGCAATCTCATCAAGGAATAGGCTTCCGCACTCTGCTAGCTTCAACTGCTAGAATAAACACCTTATGCATTCGACTCAGAAGCGCGTAGCGGGCGGCATCTTCGCATGTTCGCTCTTCATTTGCTGCGGCTCGACATTGCTACCTTCCAGCGCACCGCGTGGGCAAGAAGAGGCCAAAGCTGCAAGGGAGAATAGGACAGGAGGCGAACTTGCGGAGGCATATCGCTCGAATACGGTGGGCGTGGCGTACATGAACCAGCAACGCCTGGCTGATGCGCAAAAATATTTTGAGCAGGCGCTGCAGATCGATCCAAAATTTGCCGTGGCGCGATTGAACCTGGGCGTTTCGCTACTGAGGCAGCAGAAGTTAGAGCCCGCGCGGGCTGCCCTTCTGCAGGCGGCGGAGCAGCTTCCGAACGATCCTTATGCCTGGTACAACCTCGGGCTCTTATACAAGCATCTTGGGGACGCGAAAAAAGAGATTGCCGCTTTCCAGCACGTCACGGAGATCACGCCAAACGAAGCGGACGCCTATTATTTTGTCGGGTCCCTGAGCACGCAGCTCCAAAAATATGACCAAGCGATCGCGGCATTCCAGAAAGGGCTGGCTCTTTACCCCTTTCATGCGTCCGCTGAATATGGCTTGGCGCTGGCTTTTCAACGCAAGGGCGATCCTGCTTCGGCGCGCGAACATTCGGCGCGCTTTCAAAAGATCACGACCGAACATCTTGGTACGCCATATGGTGAAGGCTACGGCGCTCAGGGCAAATACTCGCGAGCGGAGTTGCCGCTCCGTTCAGTTGCGGACGTGCCCGCAGCGATTGCGGTTCGATTCGTGGCGCAGGCAAACGCGTTCGTCTCAAAGACTGCCGGAGGAGGCAGCATTGCAATCGGACCGAGCTCCGGGGCTTGCTTTTTCGACTACGATGGCGACGGAAAGCCCGATCTTTTTCTTGTAAGCGGCACGGCAGATGGCTCCAGCCACTTATTGCACAATCTGAGTGACGGGCGATTCGAGGATGTGACGCAGGGAGCAGGCATCCGCTTTACGGGGGGCGGCCTTGGATGCGCGGCAGGCGATTTTGACAATGACGGCAAGACCGATCTGGCGGTTTGTTTGAGTGATGGTGTGCGGCTGCTTCGCAACAAGGGCGACGGCAAGTTCGAGGACGTGACGGAAGCAATGGGGATCCGCAAAGAGAAAAACTGTGTGGGCGTGACATTCGTGGACTACGACCATGACGGGAACCTCGATCTGTACATCACGATGGAGCCCGGTGCCGCTTCGCCCGGCGCAACGCCCCACAATGTTCTGTGGCGGAATAACGAAAACAGCAGGTTCACCGATGTCTCCGCAGAAACTGGGCTAGGTATCGCTGCCACGGGAGCGGGAGTCGTCACCACCGATTTCAACAATGACCGGGCAATTGACTTCGCGATAGCGGGAGGACACGCGGGAGCAGCGATCTATCTCAATGCGCGCGAGCCGAAATTCACGGCGTTCGCGGGGATCGATTTCAGCAAGGAAAAGTTGCCTCCCGCAGTGGGCGTGGTGGGCTTCGACTTTAATAAGGATGGCTGGATGGATCTGGCGTTCACCCACGCAGGCGCCCCGGGGATCAGCCTGTGGCGGAATGTGGAAGGGCGGCGCCTGGAGCGCGTCGCACTGCCGGACTTCGGCTGGGACAAAGGGTGGGGAATTGCGACGCTCGATTACGACAATGATGGTTGGCTTGACCTTGTTGCCGTGGGTGAATCGAACGGCACCGGGGAACTCCGGTTGCTGCGCAATCTCGGGAGCAAAGGCTGGGCGGACGTTGCGAAAGATACGCACCTCGATGCGGTCAAATTGAACCAACCGCGCGCCATTGTAGTCGCAGACATTGATGGAAATGGCGACGCGGATCTTGTGGTGACGCAACTTGGTGGTGGTCCGGTCGTACTCCGCAATGAGGGCGGGAACCGATACAACTGGTGGAGCTTCGACCTGAAGTCCTTGAATGACAACAAGAGCGCCATCGGAACGAAGGTGGAGATTTACGCCGGGACCCTTTACCAGAAATGGGAAGTCGTTGGCGCTTCAGGGTATTTGGGGCAAAGCGCCCCGCCGATTCTCGCGGGGCTTGGCACGGAACGCCGTGCGGAAGTCGTCCGCTTGCTCTGGCCGACAGGCGACCCAGAGGACACGTGGGTGGTCCTTCCGAGCCCCGAACCGCGCTCAGGGGTTACAGGCCGTCCCACGCGGACTTCTACTCCAACTCTCCCTATTGGCAAGCGCCATTAAGGCAGAAAGTCTGCCGAGAGGTGTTCGAACAACACGTTTCACAACAGGTGTCGTTGCCGAAGGTACCACAGGAGTGACAATTGCAGGGAAAGCAATTAGTCGTAGTCACAATCGGACATACATGCCCGCACCGGCCGCAGTTATTATTGTCAACCAGTAAATTGGCGCACCCAGTCGGGCATACCGTTTCTCCTACCAGGCACAGTTGCACACACCTCCCTCCTAAACATGTTTGTGTTCCAGAGCACGTGGTACCACACGCGCCGCAATTGCTGTTACTGAATAAGATGTTTGTATCACACGGAATTCCTCGGCAGGTAGCAAAGCCTGCGCTGCATGTAACTTGGCACTGACCATTCACGCATATACTGAATCCGTTCCCCAAGGGGACGGGAGGGCAGACCTTGCCACAACTGCCGCAGTTGAATGGGTCAAGCGTCGTATCTGTACATACGCCGTTGCACACGGAAAAAGTGGACGGGCAGGGGGCTTGGCAGGCGCCGGCCGCGCAGAACGTGCCCGGCAGGCATACGTTCCCGCAGCTGCCACAGTTTTGAGGATCTTCCTGGATATCCGTGCATGACCCTGCGCAACATGTATTGCTGCTCGGACAGCAAGTCATCCCGCAACAGAAGCTGCTTGAATCACAGCAACAAAGGTGACCTGCGTGACCACAGAGCTGACTCGGTCCTCCGCATTGCTTACATGCTTGGAGGCACTGGGCGCGCGTTCCGGGAGGCTGGCTATCGCAGAAGTGCGCGCAATCGCTCGCTCCTTGAGCGGAAACCGTTTGATTGCCGGCAATGAGGGTGCCCACCGCTGCACCACCGAGCCACCGCGCTGCCGTGCTACTAAAGATGCTCCCGCCGAGCCATTTTATTGCGGCGCGTCTGTTAAATCCGGTGGCAAGAACCTTGGAAAAGGCGTCAAAATGGGAATCCATGGCAGCCTCCGATCCAGATCACGCGTTCGCCCGTGACAACCGGGATGGGTACGTAGTTCTTGAAAACAAGCCCAGAATCGATTCCTCACCCGCGGCGACGTCAGACGCGATCACGCCCTTTTCGTCGATCAGGTACGCAACGGGTGTCGCAAACATGGCATATAGGCGAGAGATCTCCCACTGTCGTTGCAACACAACGGGAAAACTGAGTCGCTGCTGTGCCGCTTTAGCACGGACGGTGGCTTCATCGCCGCGGCTTACCATGAGCACTTCGATCTCGGGATGGGCGCGGTGTAATCGTTCCAACTTTGGCACCAGGTCGTTACAGGGGCCACAGTCAGGCGCCGAAAAGACGAGTAATAATCGCTTGCCCCAGTACTCCTCCAGTGCCAGTTCTCCGCCGTCGGTCCGCGGGAGGCGAAATCCCGGGGCTGGAGTGCCAGGCTTGAGACCGTTGCGATTAATGCGACTGTCTGCGAGGGTGCGATTGCCTTTGAAGGCGTGGTGGCCATTGTTGGGGTGCGCAGCTACTGCCACAGCACTCTCCGCCGATGCCGCGAGCGCCAGAAGCGCCTCGGCCCCGGCAGCGATCGGACTTGCTATCTTGCCTTGATCGTCAATGAGATAACCCATGGGTGTTCCAGCGGCCTGGTACTGTGAGGCGGTTTGCATCTGGTCCTGAAGCAACGTGGTCCAACGGATTCCATGCTTCTGGAACAACTTGCGGGTATCTTCTGCGTTGCCGGTTGTGACGATTAAGGGGGTGAGTTTCTCGTCTGAGAGACTGGCAAGCTGGGGAGCCATTTGGTGGCAGAAGCTACACCCCGGGTTGAAAAAGATCAGCAAAATCCGCTTGCCGAGAAAGTCAGAAAGCTTCTTGCTTTTGCCGGAGAGGTCGCGGAGTTCAAATGCCGGCGCGGTCGAGCCGATCGCTAATCCCGTGGCCATGGCCTGCTGAGGTATCGCATCCGGCGCAACCAAATGTGCGAGCCGTTGTTCTAATGCTTCAAGCCGTAGGAGCAGTCGCCCGTTCTGCTGGACCAATTGATACCCGACCCAACAAATGCCAGCTACGATCGCCCACGGCAGCATTGCGGTTAAGATCGTCAGCATCGAGGATCCTCGCGGCGTACTAGTTCGGCTACATCCTCAGCCTTGAGTTTCTTACAATCGCTTTGATCACTGAAATTGCGAGCAACATGTACATACAACCGTTCCTACGGTCAATCGGGTGAATCCTCTAATTAGAGTGCAGGGAAAAACCCGGTACTAAAACCGACGGTCCGCAGCTAGCATCACCCTCGCGACTTCGGTCTCGGTGTAATCAGTGCGCTGGCGATCCAGAGTCGCCCTGGTCTTTTCCGGATTGTCCACTACGAGACGGACGGAGCCCTTGCCCTTCTCGTGAGGGAACTGTTGATACGCGAGAATGTTGACGTCTTGCTCGGCGAGAGCTTGGCAAAGCTTGCCAAGCGTCCCAGGCCGGTCTTCTAGGCGGATTGCGAACTCCTTAGTGATAGGCATGGTGGGAACCTCCTTCTAATGCACCTCGGGTACGGGCTGAGAAGTTCCTGCGAGGAGAAAAGACATGGCAATCCTACGCCGGCTTGAGTCTGACCGCAACGGTTGCAGCAGTGTTCGACTAGGTGAGGTTGCGAAAGTCCGACATTGTCGATCTGAGAGAGTCCGCGGCGGATGGCACCGGAAAGAAAACGTGTGGCCTACAGCTTCGATGCGGTCTTGCTTCCGAGTCTGTTTTCTTCATCAAGCTGGAAATGTAGAGCGTGACTGCGCGTCGCTCTTCGTCAGTCCCATCTCGCAAGCGCCCATTCACGGCCCGTGCGATAACATCGCTAGAGAGCTCGCGCTCACTCAAGGCCGCACCCGTCTTGAGTGGCTTGTCTCCATTCTCCCCGTGGCAGCGGGCGCAGCGTGAGAGGAAGAGTTCCTTACCTTTAGTGAGGAGACGGGCGCGCTCCTCTCCCGAGAGTGACTGATCCGCTGCGGGCATCTGGCTAGCGCCCCGTGTCTGCCTGCCAATCCCGCCGACAAGACCCGCGAGGGCCGCGGCGAACAGAATAGCTGCGGTTTTCCTGTGCATGGTCACCTCGTAATGCCACCCTGGTTAGACGCATCCCCCTTCTTTGTATCTTCTCCGGGTAATGGATCATCGGTTGGGGGGTTCCCGACTTCTCCTCAAAGCTTGAGGCACACTCTCCCTTTCATTATCTCCTTAGTGGGCGAGTGGGTCAGGTCGAAGCTGGAAGTGCAAGACCTTGCTCGTCGTCCCTTTGCCTCCTTCGGCGTGAAAAGGCGTTCGCGTGCCATAAGTGGCCCAGAGGCCTCTGCCTTTCCAGCCGGCCTTGGGATCGTCGATCCGGCCGTCCATCCCTTTGGCGTAAAATCCCATCGGATAGGGAACGCGAAGGACGACGAACTTCCCGCTATCAGGCAACAGGGCAAGCAGGGCGTCATTCCCGTTGCCCGTGGCAATCGGAACATTCTTGCCTAGCCCAAATGTGTCGAACTGATCGACCCAGTCGTAGTAGCTGGCCTCGGCGCTTCCCGCGTCGGTGACGCCCTGCAACTGGGGTCCTGGCAGTTGATAGAGCGTCCAGCCTTCCGGGCAGTGTTGGCCAGTCGCAGTCGGCCCGTTAAGCGGTCCTTTGCACCTGCGCCGGTCAAAGCTGGCCAAGTGCCCGCTTGCGATGACTGTCCACACAACGCCATTGCGATCGATGTCGAGTCCGCGAGGCGAGAACCCATGAACGGGTGCGTTCGGGTTGTTCCACGGCAGTTCGTATATTTCCGCGAGCGCGGTTTTTGGTGGATCCGCTCCCGGAATTAACCGAACGACTGCACCGGGAAAGCCCAAGAGGGTCCCCCAGATCGAACCGTCGATCGGGCTCACAGTGACACCGTAGAAAGCACCTGAGATCCGCTTGTCCTTGGTTGGATCGAGCGGTTGATCGGGTTCTACATACTCGTCTCGCTTACCGTTGCCGTTGGTATCGAGGACGAGCGCCGTCCAACCCTGCGATTTCTCCTCATCGTGGGTCTCGTCGAACATCTTTGTGTTCAGCCAGCCCACCGCTCCCCCGCCTCCACCGCTGCTCGTCCACAACGTGTTGTTGGCATCCTCGGCAAACACCAAGTGATGTGTGCCGAAACACGTGTTGATGAGCGTGATCTGCTTGGTTCGTGGATCGTACACAGCGAGCTGCCGGCCACTGGTTTTGAGCGGGAACAACACCGCCGCAGGATGGCTCGATCCTTCTTTGCAGAAGGCTGGGTTATCGCTCGGACGTATTCTGGAAGTGAACCACACACGCCCCTTTTCATCGAACATTTGATTGTGCACGTTGGCCTGACTGTGCCAGATCGCTTCGCCCCCCCAATACGGCGAAGGCGCAGTCACCTTGTCGTCGGCGCTTGATGGCGTTTTCGGATCGCGAACCGGCACCCTGACTTGGCTTTTCGCAGCACGGGTGGGGTCGAGAACCGGTAGATAATCTACGCTGAGTTCAGCAGCTCCATAGATTAGGCCGTTGGCGTTGAGCATCGGATTTCGCTTGTCGGTCGCGATCTCATCGTGGAGATATGCCTTGGGGTCGGCCCAGTCCCACTCGGTGATGACCACATTCCGGTCCAAGCCCTGCGGTCGTGGGGGTGTCGGCGGCAATTCGCCGGCTGCGATCCGGTCGGTCCAATCCGCGAACATTGGCAATGCCCGCTCCGGACCAAGCTGGGCGAGGCCGTTGATCATGTTGTTGCCAGCCTGTCCCGACAGCACACGTCGTGCCCACGCCGCCGTCGAGGAATCGAAATGGCCCAGGCTTTTGGGGATCTCCCGCGTCGCCTTGTCACCCATTTGATGACACGACCAACAGCTGTCCGTCTTCAGCAAGTGCAGCCACTGGCCCTGGTTCTTCATGTTTTCAGGAATGCCATTGCCTTTCGGGCCGGTGCCGGGGAACTCGCTCTTATCCGGCACGCGCAGAAGCGAAAACCAATACACCGCCGGATAGTATTCCGCCGCCGCTTTCGGGTTCGGTGCCACCACTGCGGTCAAGTTGGCGATCTTCCCGGGAGTCACCTGCACCGGCTGCGAATCCACAAGCCCATAACCGCGCACCCATACTTTGTAATTTGCCTTGGGAAGCTGCGGCAGAACATAGCGCCCGCAATCATCGGTGACCACGATCTTGACGAATTTGGTCTGCAGGTCAGTCGTTTCCGCGATCACCCAGACGCCCGCTTCCGACCCCTTCGCACTGGTGACTACGCCGCCGATGTCGTCGTTGCCGATGGAGACCCCTTCCCCGGTGGACTGCTGCGCGTTCAACTCACCTAGTGACGCTACTAGGATCACACCTGCGGCGATCAGCCCCAACCGATGCAAGACTTTGTTGCTCATGGTGTCTCACCTCCTTCGGAGTCGAATGGCGCCGACATTATTCGCAATAATGAATTGGGGATCTGTCAGTCTCAGAAATCAAACGTGCTCGAAATCGTAAGCACGCAGACCGGAGTTGTCAATTGACCGTCAGGGGTGTGACCCTCACCGTTCGGATTTC
>WNFH01013127.1_pt1 | contig 13498 bp, 9 predicted proteins | sample 5400411 | NCBI WGS metagenome assembly WNFH01 (sample SAMN13153347, study PRJNA577476) | soil metagenome | isolation source: 200 cm saprolite under Douglas fir tree site 2 hole 3 | place: USA:California | collected 2015-04-18
AAGACGCGGCAGCCGACTTCGTCCTGCGCAAGAAGTAGCGCAGCCGTGAAGCGGCCGGGCGCGGTCGAAGTCGGCTGCCGCGTCTTCATCCGCGTGCCCACAGCCCGCGACCGCGACGAGTTCCTGGCGCTCATGCGCTCGAGCCACCGCTCTCTTCGGCCGTGGGTCGAGCCACTGGCCGACCGCGCGGCCTTCGCCGCCTACCTCAAACGGACCCGGCGCCCGACCGAGCGGGGATTCTTCGTCTGCCGGCGCGAGGACAAGGTCATCGCCGGCGTGATCAACGTGAGCCAGATCTTCCACGGCGCGTTTCAGAGCGCGTACCTGGGCTTCTACGCGGGCGCGCCCTTCATGGGGAAGGGATGCATGAGCGAAGGGCTCCGGCTCGTGCTTCGTCACGCCTTCTCGGAGCTCGGCCTGCACCGCGTCGAGGCGAACATCCAGCCGGGCAACCGCGCGTCGATCCGTCTCGTCCGGCGAGCCGGCTTCCGGCGTGAAGGGCTCTCTCCGCGCTACCTGAAGGTCTTCGGGCGATGGCGGGACCACGAGCGTTGGGCGATCACGGTGGAGAATCTCCGTCGGTGAAACGCGGCCAGGCGGCGCTACGGCTCAAGCGCGGACGCGAGACGGCGCGGACCCACCCCTGGATCTTCAAGGGTGACGTCGCCGACGTCAGCGAGGTCGAGCCCGGCTCCGCGGTCACGGTCATCGACTCGGCCGGCCACTTCGTCGGGCGCGGCCTCTATAACCCGCGCCCCGCCCTCTGCTGCCGCATCCTCACCTGGACCGACGAGCCGCTCGACGTCGCCTTCTTCCGGCGCCGGCTCGAAAGCGCCGTCGCCCTGCGCTCGCGCGATCGTGCGCAGAGGCCGCCGGCGCTCTGCCGCCTGGTCTGGAGCGAGGCCGACGGGCTGCCGGGGCTGGTGGTGGACCGTTACGGGCCTGTCCTCGTGATTCAATGTCTCACCCTGGGGATGGTGCGCGCCCGTCCGACGATCACCACCGTGCTGACCGACATGTTCGGTGACACGCTCGTCTTCGACATGGACGAGGAGGCTTCCGCTCGGCTCGAAGGGTTCTCGGCGGCCCTCGGGTGGGCCCGTGGCTCCGGGCCGCGGAGCGTCAGGGTGAACGAAGGCGGCGTCGCCTTCGAGGTGACGATCGGCGTCGGCCACAAGACCGGTTCCTACCTCGACCAGCGCGAGAACCGCGCTCGTACCGGCGTTCTGGCCAGGGGCCGCGACGTCCTCGACGCCTTCAGCTACACCGCCGGCTTTGCCTGCCACGCGCTCCATGGCGGCGCCCGGCGGGCCGTCTGCATCGAGTCCTCACCGGAGGCGATCGCCGGTGCCCGCCAGAACCTCGCGCTGAACGGCTTCACGGCCCAGGCGGAGATCCGCGCGGCGAATGCCTTCGACGAGCTTCGGGGGCTCGAGCGCACCGGGGCGCGCTTCGGCGTGATCGTCCTCGATCCGCCGCCGTTCGCTCGTAGCCGATCGGCGCTCGACGCCGCCGCGCGCGGCTACAAGGAGATCAATCTACGCGCCCTGCGCCTGCTCGAGCGCGGCGGAAGCCTAATGACCTTCTCGTGCTCGCACCACGTGTCCGAGGCGCTCTTCGAGGAGATCTGCCGAGACGCCGCCGCCGACGCCGGAGTGCGGCTTCGCGTCGTCGATCGCCTCACGCAATCCAGCGACCACCCCGTCCTCCTGACGGTCCCGGAAACCCGCTATCTGAAGGGCCTCCTCCTCGAAGCTCTGTAGCGCTGCTCGGCGCGGCTCGAGCCACGCCGGTCTCCGAGCCAGCAGGATCGCAATGGGTGATTGGAGGGTCGGGGCGGGCGGGGCGCGGGGTCCCCGGCTCGCCCCGACTGCTGCCCGTGCCTCGCGATGGGTTACGGCGGCTGAGTCGAAGCGACGCTGACTACACGGGGCGAGCCAGGGACCCCGCGCCCCGCCCGCCCCGACCCTCCAATCACCCATTGCGATCCTGCTGGCTCGGAGACCGGCGTGGCTCGAGCCGCGCCGAGCCGCGCCCTCGAACGGTTCCTCGGCGAGATCGAACGTGCCCCAGTGGATCGGGACCAATCGCTGCCCACGGACGTCGGCGAAGGCCCGGAGCGCCTCCTCCGGCGTCGTGTGGCTGGCCTTCATGATGACCGCCGGCACGTAGGCTCCGATCGGCACCGCTGCGAGGTCGAACGGGCCGAGCCGGGCTCCGATCTCCTTGAACCCGTCGAAGTAGGCCGAGTCCCCTGCGAAGTAGAGACGCTTGGCTCGGCCGGCGACGACCCAGCCGCTCCAGAGGCGGCGGTTCCGATCCCAGAGAGTGCGCCCCGAGAAGTGCTGGGCCGGGACACAGGTGAACGTCAGCCCACGCAATTCGCGCTTGCCCCACCAGTCGAGCTCGTCGACATCGGTGATGCCGACGTCTGCGAACCACTGTTTGAGCCCGAGCGGAACGAAGAACCGGGGCCGGTGCTCCGCGGCGAGCCGTCTGACCGTCGCCTCATCCAGGTGATCGTAGTGATCATGCGAGATCACGACCGCGTGGATCGGCGGTAGATCTTCGAACTTGAGACCGGGGGCCGACACCCGCCGCGGCCCCGCGAACGACATCGGGCTCGCTCGGGCCGACCAGTGGGGGTCGGTGAGAATGTTGACACCGTCCAGCTGGATCAACAGCGTCGCATGACCGACCCAGGTCACGGTCACGGCGCCGCGATTGTCATGGATCGTCCCGAGGTCGCTCGCCACCTGGGGAAAGTTCGCGGTCCGCGGCGTGAAGGTGCTGGCCCAGATGCGTGAGACGAAGAACGTGAAACGTGTCCAGGCGCCGGCGGTCACCTGCGACGGGTTCGGGTTTGCGTACCCGCGCTCGCGGTGATGGGCCGGGGCACCAGCCACGGGAGCTCCGACGCCGGCGCAGCCGGTCGCCAGGAGGGCCAGCAGGAGCGCGACAGCCCGCCAGGACGTCAGGCGGCGGGCTCCCCGAGCGGCAGCTCGACGGTGAACGAGGCGCCGCCCTCGGCGCAGTTCTCGGCCCGAAGCGCGCCTCCCAGCTCGGTGACAATGCCGTAGGAGACGGAGAGCCCCAGCCCGCTTCCCTCGCCGGGTGGCTTCGTGGTGAAGAAGGGGTCAAAGATCTTCGGCAGTGCCTCGGGCGGGATCCCCGGGCCCGTGTCGCGCACCTCGACGTGGGCGTGGCGATCCGACGGCCAGACCCGCACCGTCAGCACCCGATTCGCCGGGTGCTTGGCCATCGCCTGATGCGCATTCTGGACGAGGTTGAGCAGCACCTGCTGGAGCTGGTTCTCGTCGGCCCACACAAACGGGCACGCGGCGAAGTCGGTGACCACGCGGATGTTGTCCTGCTGGAGCTGGTAGCCCTTCAGCTCGAGCACCCGCCGCGCCTGGTCGGCGACCGAGCACGGGCGCCGTTCGGGCGTGTAGTGACGGGCGAACAACAACAAGTTCTGGACGATGCGCGCCGCGCGGCCCGCCTCCTCGGCGACGATCCCGAGGCGGTCGCGCACGTGCGAGGTCGTTTCCGGGTGCGTCAGCAGGAGGTGCGTCTGGCCGAGGATCGTCGTCAGCGGGTTGTTGATCTCGTGCGCGACTCCCGAAGCGAGCTCGCCGACGGCCGAGAGCTTCTCGGCGTGGACGAGCTGTGTCTCGGCGCGGATGCGCTGCGCGTGGGCGCGCTTGAGCTCGTCGCGCTCGCGCAGCAGCTCGGAGTAGAGCTGCGCATTGTGTAGGGCGACGCCGATCTGATCGGCGGCCGCCGCGAGGAGGGCGAGCTCCTGCCGGTGGAACTGGTCGAGGGTCTTGCGGCCGAGCGAGAGCGTGCCGAGGATCCGCCCCCGGCTATGGATCGGCACGCAGACGAACCCCTGGATCTGCTCGCGCCGGACCGCGGCCCTGGCGCTCGGCAGGACATTCGGGTCATCGTAGTTCTTGTCGATCCGGACTGTCTTGCCCGTGACGGCCACGTGGCCGATGAGGCCTTCGCCCACGGGCAGCGTCCGGTTCACCTCGCGCAGGCGCGCGGACATTCCGCGCTCGCCCCGGAGCTCGAGCGTCTTGCCGTCCTCGGAGAGAAGATGGAGGCTCGAGATCTCGTGACCGGTGACGCCCGTGAGCGCGTCGACCGCGGTGCGCAGGACTTCCTCGACGTCGAGCGTGCGGCTGACGGCCTCCGCGACAGTGTGGAGGATCTTGAGGTGCGGCTCGACGTCTGGCCGGCCGGGCGCCCGGCGCCGCCGGTCAGCGCGGGACGGGGAGCGACCGGCGCGCCGCTTCAATCGCGGACTCCACGAGCGCCCGGTCTGCGGCCGGGAGATCACCGAACTCGGCGGCGAGGTCGAGAAGCATCGCGATCTCAGCAAGGTCCTCACCAGCGACTGCGCCCCTGGCGGCCGCCGCGCCACGCGCTGCGGCGAGGGCCGCGGTCTCCAGCCGCTGGCCGGTAGATGTCCGCGCCGTCTGCCCCATGGCGCGCACGACGCGGAACACCGTGTGGGTGAGACGCTTCCACGGGTCGTCGTCCGGAACGGGGCCGGCGGCAGCCTTCTCGGCCACGCGCGCGAGGGCCGCGGCCACGGCACGATCGAGATAGTCGAAGTCGAAGGGCTTGGCGACGTAATCGAAGGCGCCGAGCTTGAGCGTCTCCTTTGCGAGGCCGACGTCCTCGTTTGCGGTCACCATGATGACGGGAACACTCTCGGTCAGCTCGCGGATCCGGCGGAGAACTTGTACGCCGTCAAGCCCGGGCATGCGCACGTCCAGCAGAACAAGGTCGGCGCGCCCGTCGCGAACCGCGGTGAGCGCCTCGATACCGCTCCCCGCTACCTCGACGGCATAGCCCTCGGTGGCGAAGTACTCGGTCAGGACCTCGCGCACGGGGGCTTCGTCATCAACGACCAGGATCCGCCCAAGGGCCATCACCCAGTATTTTAACCCAGGCCATGCTCCCGGCCCTCACCCCGCGGCGCGTCCCACGAATGCGTAGACGAGCTCTAAAGCCGCGTCAAGACGGGCCGGATCCTTTCCCCCCGCCTGGGCGAGATCGGGACGGCCGCCGCCCCCGCCGCCGACCGCCTTGGCAACCTCCTGAACCAGCCGGCCCGCCTGGAAGCGGGCGGTGAGGTCCTTCGTCACCGCGGCGATGAGGTTCACCTTGCCGTCAACGACGCTCCCCACGCAGACGACCCCGGAGCCGAGTCGGTTGCGCAGGGTATCCGCGACCGAACGGAGCCCATCCGCATCCAGCCCGTCGATCCGGCCGGCGATCACGGCGACACCGTTGACCTGGCGCACCGCCTTGACGAGGTCCTCCGCGCGCGAGCGCGCGAGCCGTGCCTCGAGCTCCGCCAGCTGCTTCTCGAGCGCGCGCTGCTCCTCGAGGAGCTTCTGGAGTCGCTTCGGGACCTCCAGAGGCCCGATCTTCAGCAGTTCTGCCGCTTCGCGAAGCGCCGCCTCTTTCCTGGCGATGCTCTCGAGCGCCGCCGGCCCCGCGACGGCTTCGACACGCCTCACGCCGGAGGCGACGGCACCCTCGGCGGCGACCTTGAGGAGGCCGAGCTCACCGGTCTGGTCCAGATGAGTACCGCCGCATAGCTCGGTCGAGAAATCACCGATCTTGACGACGCGCACCCGGCTGCCGTACTTCTCCCCGAACAGCGCCATCGCGCCCGTCCGGAGCGCCTCGTCGAGGTCCATCTCGGAGTGGGTGACCGGGACGTTCGCCTGGACCTGCTCGTTCACGAGCTCCTCGATCTGCTCCACGTCGCGGTCCTTCAGTGAGGCCCCGTGGGAGAAGTCGAAGCGCAGGTGGTCCGGCGCCACGAGCGAACCCGCCTGGGTCACGTGGGTGCCCAGGACCCGGCGCAGCGCCGCGTGGAGCAGGTGCGTGCCGGTGTGATGCCGGCGCAGGCCCTGGCGCCGTGGCGTCTCGATGCTGACGGCGACGTCCTCGTTCTCGTGGAAGCCGCCGCTCACGACCCGCACCCGGTGCACGATCAGCTTGGAGCCCCGGTAATACGTGTCGATGATCTGGCCGCGGCCGCTTCGGCCGACGAGCGTGCCCGTGTCGCCCACCTGGCCGCCGGATTCGGCGTAGGCCGGCGTGCGGTCGAAGATCATCTCGACCTCGGCGCCCTCGACCGCCTCGGGGAGCCGCCGCGGGCCGCCGGCGCCGACGTCGACGATCGCCAGGATCCGGGCGGGCGACGTCAGCGAGTCGTATCCGACGAACTCGGTCGCCGGGACGCCGAGTCGCTGGTAGACCGTGGCCGCCTCCGCGTCGTCGCCGGCGCCGAAGGCCGCGCCGGCGCGGGCGCGGGCGCGCTGCGCCTCCATCTCGGCGTCCGCGGCCGCGCGCGTCGCGTCCGTCACCCGCCAGCCCGCGTCCTGAAAGACCTCCTCGGCGAGGTCCATGGGAAACCCGTAGGTGTCGTAGAGCGTGAACAGGAAGCGGCCATCCACCACGCGCCGCGTGTCGCTCGCGTGGGCGTCGAGGTAGTCCTTGATCTTGAGCGTGCCGATATCGAGCGTCTCGGCGAAGCGCTCCTCCTCGCCTCGGACCGCGTCCTGGATGCGGGCGCGCTCGGCGACGAGCTCCGGGTACGCGGGGCCCATCATCGACACGACCCACTCGACCGTCTTCCAGAGGAACGGGTCCGTGAGCCCGAGCATCCGCCCATGGCGCATGGCCCGGCGCATGATGCGTCGAAGCACGTAGCCGCGCCACTCGTTCGAGGGCGTCACGCCGTCGGCGATCAAGAAACTGGTCGCCCGCGCATGATCGGCGATGACGCGCATGGACACGTCGTCGGCCTCGCGGGCGCCATAGCGGCGCGGGGCGAGTGCGGCCACCGCCTCGATCAGCGGGGCCAGGAGGTCGGTGTCGTAGACCGACGCCTTCCCCTGCACGACGGCGGTGATGCGCTCGAGCCCCATGCCGGTGTCGATCGACGGCCGCGGCAGCGGCGTGAGCGTGCCGCGCGCGTCGCGGTTGAACTGCATGAAGACCAGGTTCCACACCTCGACCCAGCGGTCGCACTCACACGCAGGCCCGAGACACGGCCGGCCCGCGGCGACCTCGGCGCACCGAATCTGGTCGCCCTGGTGGAAGTGGACCTCGGAGCTGGGACCGCACGGTCCCGTGTCCCCCATCGCCCAGAAGTTGTCCTTCTCGCCCAAGCGCAGGACGCGATCGTCGCCGAATCCGGCGACGCGCTTCCAGAGGGCGAACGCGTCGTCGTCGTCGGTGTACACGGTCGCGATGAGCCGTTGGCGATCGAGCCCGAGGTCGCGCGTGAGGAATTCCCAGGCGAAGGCGATCGCGTCCGCCTTGAAGTAGTCGCCGAAGGAGAAGTTGCCGAGCATCTCGAAGAAGGTGTGGTGCCGCGCCGTGCGGCCGACGTTCTCGAGGTCGTTGTGCTTGCCGCCGGCGCGCACGCACTTCTGGCTCGACGTCGCGCGCACGTAGTCGCGCCGCTCCTCGCCGAGGAAGATGGACTTGAACTGGACCATGCCCGCGTTGGTGAAGAGGAGCGTCGGGTCGTCGCCGGGGACGAGCGACGACGAGCGCACGCGCGTGTGCCCGTTGCGCTCGAAATAGTGCAGGAACTTCTCGCGAAGCGCGGCGCCGGTCATACGTTCATAGTCGCGCCTCGGTCGGCGGGGTTTTTCGGATTAGCTCAGCCCCGCGACCTGCGGCGCGCACTACGGAAGGCTCATTGTATCACTCGCGGCTCAGTCCTCGAGCTGGAGGCCGACGCTCTCGCGGACGACGCGCGACACCACCGCCGCGGAGTAACCGCGACGCACGAGATGGTCGCGCAGCCGCGCGGCGGCCCGGGGGCGATCCGCACGCTGGAGCGCCGGCAGGCGGCGGCGGGCGACCGCGCGCGCCCGCTCGAGCTCGTCGTCGCCCTGGGCGGCGAGCGCCGCGTCGACCAGGGACCCGGCGACCCCACGCGCCCGCAGCTCCGCGCGCAGGCGCGCGGGGCCGTAGCCGCGCGCCGAGCGAGTGGCGACCCAGTGGCGGGCGAAGGCCGCGTCGTCGAGATAGCCACGCGCGGTGAGATCGGCGAGGACCTCGGCGGCGACCGGCGCCGGAAGGAGCTGCCGGCGGGTGAGACGGGCGCCCGCTCCTCCCGCCTCTGCTCGAACGACTGCTCGCCTGTCGAGAAGATGCCCCGGACCTTGAGGTCGAAGTCGTCGGCGTTGGTCGCCGCTTCCCGGGCCGTCTCGTACGAAATGGTGCCCTCTCGATAGAGCTTCAGCAGACACTGGTCGAACGTCTGCATGCCGTACTGCGATTGGCCCTGGGCGATGAACGCGGGGATCTCCGGCGTCCGCTTGGGCTCCCGGATGCAGTCCCTGATGGCGCCGGTGCCGACGAGCACCTCCACGGCCGGAATGCGCCCCTCCCCTCCGATCTTCGGGATGAGCCGCTGGGAGACGATGCCGACCATGACGGCCGCCAGCTGGTCACGGATCTGTTGCTCCTGATGGGGCGGGAAGGTGCCGATGATCCGGTTGACGGTCTCGCTGGAGTTGAGCGTGTGGAGCGTCGAGAAGACCAGGTGACCCGTCTCCGCGGCGTGGAGCGCGACCGACATGGTCTCCGGGTCGCGCATTTCGCCCACGAGGATCACGTCCGGGTCCTCGCGCAGGGCCGCGCGCAACGCAGTGGCGAAGCTCGACGAGTCGTGGCCGATCTCGCGCTGGCTGACCACGCAGCCGATGTCATCGTGGGTGAACTCGATCGGATCCTCGATCGTGATGATGTGATCGTTCCGCGTGCGGTTGATGTAGTCGATCATCGCCGCGAGCGTCGTCGACTTGCCCGAGCCCGTGATGCCGGTGACCAGCACCAGGCCGCGGCGTTCCATGGAAAGCTGCTCGAGCACCTCCGGCAGCCCGAGCTCCTCGAACTTCGGCTTCTTCGACGGGATCGAGCGCAGCACGGCCCGCACGGCGCCGAGCGCCAGGAACATGTTGACGCGGAACCGGCCGTAGTTCGGCACCGCGTATGCCGAGTCGACCTCCCGCCCGTCCTTGAGCTGGGTGTACATCCGCTCGGTGAGACACCGGCGCGCGATCGCGTCCATGTCGTCGGCGGTGAGCACGCCGAGATCCCCCTGGGGCACCAGGCGCCCGTGGATCCGGAGGACCACCGGCGAGTTCGCCTTCAGGTGGAGGTCCGAGGCGCCGCGCTCGACGCCGGTGACCAGGAGCTTGTCGAATTCCATCGCCATGAGCGACTCCTATTTGATCGGCACGGCCTGGCGAAGCCCAAGAGCGTCACGGAGTTTCGCTTCGAGGTCGGCGAGCGTCGCCGCATTTTCCTGGAACCACTTCTTGGCGTTCTCGCGTCCCTGTCCGATCCGCTCGCTCTTGTACGTGTACCAGGTCCCGGACTTCTCGATGAGGCCGTGGTCGACGCCAGCGTCCAGCACGCTGCCCGCCTTCGAAATGCCTTCGCCGTAAATGACGTCGAACTCCGCCTCCCGGAAGGGCGGCGCGAGCTTGTTCTTGACCACCTTGACCTTGGTCCTCACTCCGAGCGACTCGGTCCCCTGCTTGATCGCGTCCTGCCGCCGGATGTCGAGCCGCATGGAGGCATAGAACTTCAGGGCGCGCCCGCCCGAGGTCGTTTCAGGGGAGTTGTGGACCACGACCCCATCGACCAGATAGGTGTGGGAACCCTCGACTTGCAGATCGAAGCGGTGGGTGGCGCGCGTGCTCGGCTTGACGTAGCGCCTGAGAACTCGCGCGGGGACGGCACGTAGCCGCTCGCGATTCGGGAGCGCCTCGCTCTCGAGCGGAGGATGCCAGGTGAATCGCCCGCGCAGGCTCGGGTGAAGCTTGTAGTCCACGGAGGGGTGGACGTAGGGCGCGATCAGCGCGTGGAGTCGAGCGGTCTGTTCAGAGCTGAACCAGAAACCGCGGCCATCGTCGCGGGGGCGCCCGATGTGGAGGCGCTCCATGGCCTCGATCACGCGTTCGCGGGACTCGCCGGCGAGCGCCTTGTTGTAGAGGACCGCCTTGCCCTTGCCCCAGCGTGCATACGAGCCAGCGAACGAGCCGTCATCCCCGTACCACACGGCGAGGCCACGGGCATCCAGCCGCTCGAGCACCGCGCTCGAGGCAATGCGGCCCCGGCCCGCCCCGTAGTATTCCGTCAATAGGTCGGCCAGCGCCGCCGTCGCGATCGTATCGAAACCAAACCCGTTCCCAGTCCGCTTGATCGGACCGGCGAAAGGCGCGAGCATGTCCCGCTTCCACTGCAGATAGTCTTTCTGCACCACACCGTGCCCGACTCGGAAGCTCGCGAGGTGAGTGCTGAGTCGTCGAAGCGATCCGTCACCGAAGCTGCCGCCGAGGACCACCTGCCACTGGTCGGTCGTCAGTGAGTAGTCTTTCACGGATACGAGCACTTCGTCACCGACCCCGAGATCACCGGCTCTGACCCGACCGCGGGGCGTGAAGATGACATGATTCTCAGTCGCCGCGAAGTGGCGCCGCCCTGCGCGCCCGCCCTCGACCTCGAACTGAAGGAAATGATCGGCACGGCCGTTGTCGAACCAGTTGACGACCCGCCGCGGCTCGATCCTTCCCGTCTCCGGATCCCAAGAGAGAACCTCGACCGCGCGTTGCTGGTTGACGAGCTTGCCAATCTTCTCGCTGGTCCCGTCCGCGAGGACGACCCGCGTGGAGTAATGAAAGCACCCGAACATTACCCCGATCTTCTCGCGGATCTGGTTGATGAAGATCACGACCGCGCCCGAGCGCGAGATGGCGGCGGTGAGCTTGCGGAGCGCCTGGGACATGAGGCGCGCCTGCAGGCCCGGCAGCGAGTCGCCCATGTCGCCGTCGAGCTCGGCACGGGGAACCAGCGCCGCGACCGAATCGATCACGATCACGTCGACGGCGTTGGAGCGGACGAGCGTCTCGGTGATCTCGAGCGCCTGCTCGCCGGTGTCCGGCTGCGAGATGAGCAGCTCGTCCGTGTTGACGCCAAGCTTCTTGGCGTAGATCGGGTCGAGCGCGTGCTCGGCGTCGATGAATGCGGCGATGCCACCCAGGCGCTGGGCTTCCGCGATGACGTGCAACGCGAGCGTGGTCTTGCCCGAGGACTCGGGGCCGTAGATCTCGGTGACCCGTCCCCGCGGCAGGCCGCCGACGCCGAGCGCCACGTCGAGCGTGATGGCGCCGGTCGGAATGACGGCGATCTCCTCGAGGGGCCCGTTCGCGCCGAGGCGCATGACCGAGCCCTTGCCGAACTGCCGCTCGATCTGCGCGATCGCCAGCTCTAGGGCCTGCCGTCGCTCGCTCTTCGCCTCAGCCATACGCCTCTCCTTGAATCATCCTCGCACGCCCGCTGCACGTTGCGTTACCGCTTTCGAGCATTCTAGGGGGGCCCCGGCAGGGGCGTCAATGTCCGGACATTCAGACACGGCGCCCGACATCTCCGCCGAGGCTCACGGTGGCCAGCTCCGTGTATCGGGCGCCCCGCGGGGACAGCTCGCTGCGCATGAGCGAGGCGCCCGCGACGCGGATCCGGCCGAACTCACACCCCGCGGCGCCCCGCAGGGCCTCGGCGAGGGTCGGGTTTCTCCCGGGCTGGCGCGCCCGGCCGAGCGTGATGTGCGGGGAGAATGGCCGCTCGTCGCGGGCGAAGCCGAGCCCCGCGAGGGCCTCGTCCACGCGGCCGGCCAGATCGACCATCGCGCCGGCGCCTGCCGTCACCCCGGCCCAGACGACCCGCGGACGCGTCACCGATGGGAAGGCGCCGAGCCCCGCACAATGGGCGTCGAAAGCGTCCACGTCCGAGGCCGCCCCCGTGAGCGCGCTGACGATGGCGCCGATCCGGCCCTCGGCGACCTCGCCGAGGAACTTCATGGTGAGATGGAGATTCCCAGGAACCACCCAGGCCACATCGCGCGCCACGGGTCGCAGCCGCTCGATCGCCGCCCCGAGCTCTCTTCGGATGGCGTCGTCGAGCAGGATCGCGACGAACGCGCGGATGCCGTCTATCGGGCGTCCAGCAGCTGCAGCAGGTTCCGAATGCCCTGTCGCCGCTCCTGATCGGTCTCGGCAGCGAGCGCGGCGCGCAGATCGGTGATCGCCCCCGGGCGGTCGCCCTTGAGCTCCCGCTCGAGGCCGCGCGCCGCCAGCCCCCGCGAATCGAGCGGAGCCTGCGCCGGGGGAATCGGGGTTGATGCCGGCGCTGAGGCGGGCGGGCCGGTCCCCGGACCCGGAGCGGCGGCGGGAGCGGGCGCCGTCGGGGACGATGTCAGCACGGCGGGCCGCGCCACCGGCGGTGCGCTGTCGACGGCGGCGCGCATCCGCGCCTTCTGTCGCGGCTCCGGCTCGAGCTCGATCGCCCGGAGCCAGTCGGCTCGGGCCGGGTCCGTGTCGCCGGCGAGCCACCGCGCGCTGCCGCGCGCGAAGAGGGTCTCGGCGTGACGAGGGTTCACCGAGAGGGCTGTCGTGAAATCGGTGATCGCGCCCTGGTAGTCGCGCTTCGAGACCAGTACCAGGCCTCGGTTGAAGAGGACGTCGCCGTCGCGCGACCCGAGCGCGAGCGCCTTCGTGTAGTCCTCGTTCGCGCCGTCCAGGTCGCCCAGGCGCGCCCGGACGATGCCGCGGTTGGCGTACGCGGGAGCCGACTCCGGCGAGCGGCGGATCGCCTCGTCGAACGCCTCCTTCGCAGCCAGATCCTGGCCTCGCTGGGCAAACGAGAGGCCACGGTCGAAGGGCGTGATGGTCGAGCACGCCGCGGCCGCCACGATCAGCACGAGACTCCACGCTCTCACGATTGTCCCTCCAGGGACCGCCGGAGCATGTCGAGCGCCGCCTGGGTCGACTGCCACTTCACCGCGGCCCGGTCGCCGGCGAAGTGAAAGCGTCGCGCGAGGGCCTCGCCCTGGACGGCCAGACCGATGAAGACGGTGCCGACGGGCTTCGTCGGCGTTCCGCCGTCGGGGCCGGCGATGCCTGTGATGGCGAGCCCACACGGCGCGCCCGCGCGCGTGGCGATCCCGCGCGCCATCGCCTCGGCACACGGCGCGCTGACGGCCCCGTGCGTTTTCAGGATCGACTCGGGGACGCCGAGCAGCTCCTCCTTCGCTCGGTTCGAGTACACCAGAACGCCCCGCTCGAAGTACGCCGAAGAGCCCGGAACGTTGGTCAGGCGGTGGCCCAGCAGCCCGCCCGTGCATGACTCCGCCACGGCCAGTGTCAGCCTCCGCGCGAGCAGCATGCGGCCAACGACCAGCTCCAGAGTGTCGCCGTCGCGCCCGAAACAGTCGCCGCCGAGGATGGCGACGATCGCTGCTTCGGCCTTGGCGAGGCTCCGTGCGGCCTCGGCCGGCGTCGAGGCGCGTGCGCGCAGCCTCACCCACACCTCGCCGTCGGCGGGGATGGTGGACACGGTCACCTCGCCTTCCCGGCCCAGCCAGTCGACGAGCCGCTCCTCGACA
>WNFH01002205.1_pt1 | contig 13497 bp, 15 predicted proteins | sample 5400411 | NCBI WGS metagenome assembly WNFH01 (sample SAMN13153347, study PRJNA577476) | soil metagenome | isolation source: 200 cm saprolite under Douglas fir tree site 2 hole 3 | place: USA:California | collected 2015-04-18
GAGGCGCCCTACACGATCCCCGGGATGGCCGTGGACGTGGTCGGGCTGATGGACGCGCTCGAGATCCGCCGCGCGCACATCTGCGGCGCCTCGATGGGCGGCATGATCGCGCAGGAGCTGGCCCTGCGTCACCCGGACCGCGTGCGCACGCTCGGGCTGCACTGCACGACCGCGGGTGTCGACGCCTACGGCGGCTTCCTGATCGACACCCTCCTCGCGGTGAAGGCGCGCGGCGATCGCGAGGAGAACGTGCGGGCCGCCATGCCCTGGATCCTCTGCCGGAAGACCATGGTCGAGCGTCCCGAGTTCATCCGCTTCTGGATCGAGCGGGCGCTGGCGTATCCCTACCCGATCGGGCTCGAGGGCCTCTCGCGCCAGGCCGACGCGATCCGGGGTCACGACACCGCCGCGCGCCTCGGCGAGATCCGGGTCCCGACCCTGATCACCACCGGCACCGAGGACATCCTGGTTCCCCCGGTGTCCTCGCGCGACCTGCACGCGCGCATCCCCGGCTCGGAGCTGGCCACGATCGAGGACGCGGGCCACCTGCACTTCATCGAGCAAGCTTCGCTCTTCAACGGAACCTGCCTGGAGTTCTTGCAGAAACACCGCGGGGCCTGACGGCCCGCGGCCCGCCCTCAGCGGGCGGACTTGGCGACGGCCGGGCCCGACTCCTCCCAGATGTAGCTGTGGGGGTTCACCGGCTGGCCCTTGACCTGGATCTCGTAGTGCAGGTGCGGACCGGAGGAGCGGCCCGTATTGCCGGTCAGCGCCACCGTCTCGCCCCGCTTGACCGCGTGCTCCATCGCCACGTTGAGCCTGGACAGGTGGCCGTAGAGCGACTTGGTGTCGTTGCCGTGGTCGATGACGAGGGTGACGCCGTATTCCGCGTGCTGGCCCGCGAAGATCACCACGCCGGGAGCCGGCGCCTTCACCGACGTCCCGATGGGGGCTCCGATGTCGATGCCGCTGTGGAACTCCGAATTGGGGGCCCACGGCGAGCGGCGCTGACCGAAGTCGGAGTTCACCGGCCCGCGCACCGGCCACCGCGATGGCAGGGAGGCGAGCACACGGCTGGCCCGGCCGAGGAAGCGCTCGAGCGTCCGGATGGACTCGCCCTCCTCTCGGACGATGCCCAGCAGACGGTCCATCTCCTCCTTGACCGGCGCCCGGGCGGGCTGCTCCCCCGTCTTCCCGCCGATGCCGCGCTTGGCCGGGGCGGCCTCGGGCCCGAAGGGCTCCCAGATCTTGGCGTGTAGATCCCGCCAGCTATCGATCTCCCCGCGAATCTCGCGCAGCCGCGAGTGGGAGGCGTCGAGGAGCCCCTGCTGGATGTGCAGGCGCTCGCTCAAGGCCGCGAAGGTGCCGCGCTGGTGGCGGAGAGAGACGTAGTCGGGATAGATGAACGCGAGCCCGAGGATGGTGAGGGCCAGCCCGCCGACGACGACGCCCACCGCCCAACCGGGCACCGAGAGCCGCAGCACGCGGCTGCCGTCGTCCCGGACCATCAACAGGTTGAACTGTTTGGGCTTGGGCATCGTCCGGTCAGCGCTTGAGCGGGACTACAGCCAGATCCCGCGCTGGGGCTAGGTCCCGGGGCGGCACCTCCGCCACCGGGCTCGGCTTGGCCATACGGCAGTGCCCCTCGAACAGGACCCCCTCCTCGAGCACCACCACGGGGGCCTCCACGTCACCGTAGACCCGCGCCGTCCGCTTCAGGTCGATCCGCTCCATGGCCCGCAGGTTGCCGGTGACTTCCCCGTTCACCACCAGGCGGCCCGCCCGGACATCGGCCTGGAGGACCGCGCGCTCCCCGATGATCAGGGTGTCGTCGGAGCTGATCTCGCCCTTGAACTTACCGTTCAGCATCACGGTGCCGCGGAACGTGTAGCGGCCTTCGATCTCCGACCCCTCGTCGATGAAGGCCGTCAGCTCGCTTCGTCGCGGGCTCTTCCCTCTTCGTCTGAACATAAGACTTGTCCCCTCGTGCTGGACTGCCTCGTCCTACCGGACTACGGAACGCGTTGGAAGGGTGGATGCTGGTTACAGTTTCGCCCGGCAGGGTTTCTTCTAGCACGCCAATTCAAGGGGTGTCAACCCCCCGGCCTGGGCCGCGGGAGCGCGTCCGGGGTGCGCTCTATCTCCGCGCCTTTGTTGACACTCCAGAGCGCCCCACAGTATGATCGAACTCCTGGTCCAAATCCCCCGGGAGAAGACCCATGGATGAGTTCTACCGGATCAAGCGGCTCCCCCCTTACGTCTTCGCGATCGTCAACGACCTGAAGTCCAAGGCGCGAGCCCGTGGCGAGGACGTCATCGACCTCGGCATGGGCAACCCCGACCAGGAGACCCCCAAGCACATCGTCGACAAGCTGGTGGAGGCGGCCCGCAATCCGCGCAACCACCGCTACTCGGCCTCCAAGGGGATCACCCGGCTCCGGAAGGCGGTCACCACCTGGTACCGGACCCGCTACGGGGTGGACCTGGATCCGGAGACCGAGGCCATCGCCACCATCGGCGCCAAGGAGGGCATGGCCCACCTGGCCCTGGCGGTGCTCCAGCCGGGCGACGGGGCCCTGGTCCCGAACCCCACCTACCCGATCCACTCCTACTCGGTGGTCATCGCGGACGGCGACCTGCGCTCGGTCCCGCTGGTCCCGGGCGACGACTTCTTCGCCCGGCTCCAGGAAACGGCCAAGCTCGCCTGGCCCAAGGCCAAGCTCCTGATCCTGTCCTTCCCGCACAACCCGACCACCCTCTGCGTGGACCGCGACTTCTTCGTCAAGGTGGTGGACTTCGCGCGGGAGCATCACCTCATGGTGGTGCACGACTTCGCCTACGCCGACTTCACCTTCGACGGATACAAGGCTCCGTCGTTCCTGGAAGTCCCGGGGGCCAAGGACGTGGGCGTCGAGATCTTCTCGCTGTCGAAGTCCTACAACATGCCGGGCTGGCGGGTGGGCTTCGTGTGCGGCAACTCGAGGATGATCCACGCGCTGGCCCGCATCAAGTCCTATCTCGACTACGGCGCCTTCCAGCCCATCCAGATCGCCGCGATCATCGCGCTGGAAGGCCCCCAGGGCTGCGTGAGCGACATCGTGGAGCTGCACCGCAAGCGCCGCGACGTGCTGGTGGACGGCCTCAACAAGCTCGGCTGGTGCGTGCCCAAGCCCAAGGGGACCATGTTCGTCTGGGCGCCCATCCCCGAGGAATTCCGCAACATGGGCTCGCTCGAGTTCTCCAAGCTGCTCATCCAGGAATGCAAGGTGGCGGTCTCCCCGGGGATCGGCTTCGGCGAGTACGGGGACGGCCACGTCCGGTTCGCGCTCGTCGAGAACGAGCAGCGCATCCGGCAGGCCCTGCGCGGCCTCAAGACCCTGACCGGCCGGTAGCGCGCCCGGCAAGACGCCGCTCACGGCGTCACCCGGCCCGCGCGGCCCCCCATGGACCCATGAACGAGATCAAGATCGCCCTCCTAGGCCTGGGCACCGTCGGCTGCGGCGTGGTCAAGGTGCTCCAGAGTCACGGGGCCGAGATGGCCGAGCGCGCCGGCTGCCGGCTCGCCCTCGGGCGCGTCGTCGACGCCGACCTCACGCGACCGCGCGACGGCATCGACCTGGCCCGCCTGCCGCTGGGCGGCGACGCCAACCAGGCCATCGACGACCCCTCGGTGCAGATCGTCATCGAGCTGATCGGCGGGCTCGAGCCCGCGCGTACCTTCATCCTCCGGGCCCTCGCGGCGGGCAAGCACGTGGTCACCGCCAACAAGGCGCTCCTCGCCCACCACGGGGCCGAGCTGTTCGCGGAGGCGCGGCGGCGCGGGGTGATGCTCGGCTTCGAGGCGGCGGTGGCGGGCGGCATCCCGCTCATCCGCGCGGTCAAGGACGGGCTGCCCGCGAACCGGATCCTGTCCACCTTCGGCATCGTCAACGGCACCTGCAACTACATCCTGTCCAAGATGACCGACGAGGGACGGGACTTCGGCGAGGTCCTGAAGGAGGCGCAGGGCCTCGGCTACGCGGAGGCCGATCCCACCCTCGACATCGAGGGCCTCGACTCCGCCCACAAGCTGCAGATCCTGGCCACCCTGGCCTTCCGCACCACGGTGGATCTCAAGGACATCTACACCGAGGGCATCACCGCGGTGACCCAGCAGGACGTGGTCAACGCGACCGAGCTCGGCTACCGCATCAAGCTGCTCGCGATCGCCAAGGCTTCGGAGGGCGCTCTAGAAACCCGGGTTAACCCCACGTTGATCCCGGCCGGTTCCCCGCTCGCCGCGGTCTCCGGCGTGTTCAACGCCGTGTTCGTGACCGGCGACAACGTGGGCAACCTCATGTTCTACGGCCGCGGCGCCGGCCAGCTCCCCACCGCGTCCGCGATCTGGTCCGACGCGCTCGAGATCGCGCGGCGGGTGGCCCACGGCATCCCGGCGCTCGACATCGATCTCCCGTCGATCGGCCGGAACCCCCTGCCGCTCCGGCCGATGGACGACATCCGCTCGGCCTACTACCTGCGCGTGATGGCCATGGACCGGCCCGGCGTGCTCGCGCAGGTGGCGGGCATCCTGGGCGGGCACGAGATCTCCCTGGTCTCCGTGCTCCAGAAGGAGCGCGCGCGAACCGAGGCGGTGCCGGTGGTCATGATGACGCACGAGGCGAGGGAGCGGGACATGCGGGCGGCGCTCGCCGCCATCGACAAGCTGCCGGTGGTGGCCGGGCGCACGACCATGATCCGGGTGGAGGCATGACCGCGGGCGCGCGGGGGCGCTGAGCCGCCCTTACATGCCGTCGTGGCGACGGCTGGCGAAGATCCTCCTGGGCCTGGCGGTGAGCGCGGGCCTCCTCGTCTACTGCTTCTGGGACGTGGACCTGGGCGTCATCGCCGCGCGGCTACGCGAGACCCTCTGGACCTTCCTCGCGCTCAGCGTCGTGCTCGCCTTCGCCTCCATATGGGCCCGGGCCTGGCGCTGGGCCTATCTCTTCCCACCGGGCTCGCGCCCGAGCCATCTCTTCCGGTCGCTGCTCATCGGCTACATGGGCAATAACCTGCTACCCCTCCGCGCCGGGGAGGTGGTGCGGATCTACGTGGCCTCCCGGCACGGCCCGCGATTCTGGACCACCTTCGCCACGGTGGTGGTGGAGCGGGTGCTGGACGGTCTCGCGCTCGGCCTGATCGTGGCGGGGCTGCTGTTCATGGTGCCGGTAACGACCGAGATGCGCTGGTCCATCGCGATCCTCCTGGCCGTGGACCTGGCCGCCCTGCTGGTGCTCGTGATGATCGCCGTCGCGCCCGGGGTGTGCCGGGTGCTGATCGAGACGATCTTCCATCGGGTCGGGTGGCTCGAGCGGCGGCTGATCGCGCTGCTCGGGACGATGACCGAGGGGCTCCGCGGCATCCGGGCGCCCCGCCACGCGATCCCGCTCGCCCTGAGCTCGGTGGCCATCTGGTTATTCCTCGCGCTATCGGTGTGGACCGCGATGCACGCGGCCCACCTGGACCTCCCGCTGGTCGCGTCCTGGGTCGTGCTGGCCTTCCTCGGGCTGGGGGTGAGCCTGCCGTCGAGCCCCGGCTTCGTGGGCGTCATCCAGGCGGCGACGGTGCTGGCGCTGGCTCTCTTCGCGGTACCGCGCGCGGAGGCCCTGTCCTTCTCCCTACTGTTTCACGCCTCGCAGTTCTTCCCGATCACCGCCGTCGGACTGGTGTGCCTGCTGCTGGAGCACGTCAGCCTGACCGACGCAGCGCGCGCGGGGTCTCAGGGCGCCTCGTCGGAGGGGTAGCGGTCCAGGCGGAGCCGGGCGAGCCGGCCCCACCGGCGCCGCTCGACCCATTCGGTGAGCCGGTCGCCCAGATCGATGAGCAGCACCGCGCCCACCGCCAGCACGACGAGCCAGCCGAGACCGCGCAGGGTCGTCGCGCCCGCGAAGAGCAGCGCGGGCACCGTCGCGGCCACCAGCAGAGCGAGCACCCCCACGCCGAATCGCATACCCCGAGCCTAGAGAAGCACCCCCGGAAACGCCAAGAAGATTAGGCGCCCCCGGTCCCTGTAAACGTCAGGCCCCCCCTCCGCGTCTCATCCGGTGAAGGCAGCGCCCGGGGGCCGGATTCGAAAATCCCTGTGAAGCCTGGAGGATACATCGATGATCCGGCACTCTCGCTGGATAGGACGGGCCCTCGCAGTCACGGCCGCGGGCATCACGGTGGGGCTGCTGGGAACGGGGGTGTCGGCGCAGGAGATCCGCAACGACATCCGGGATCTGCATCAGGATCGGCAGGAGCTGCGCCAGGATCGGCGGGAGATTCGGCAGGACACCCTAGAGATTCGCGGGGACCGGCGCGAGCTCCGGAGCGATGCGCGCGAGATCCACCGCGGTCGGCGCGAGCTGCGCGGCGACCGGCGGGAGCTACGCGAGGCGTACCGGTCGGGCGACCCGCAGGCGGTACGAGATGCCCGGCAGGAGCTGCGCGGCGATCGGCGAGAGCTGCACGGCGACTACCAGGACCGCCGGGAGGATCGGCGGGAGCTGCTCCGTGACAAGCGGGACCGGCGGCAGGACGTGCGCGACCTGCGCCAGGACCGGCGCGAGCTGCGCCGGGACGTCGCGGACAGGCGCGGGCGGTAGTCGGAGCAGCGCGGGACAGCCGCGACGCGCTCGAGCCGGATATTGATGCCGCGTGCGCGCGTGTGGGAAAATCAGGGCGAGAGGCGCCCGTGGAGTCGAGCGATGAACAGTTGTGTCGCGCGGTGGCGGAGCGAACACCGGGAGCCTTCGATCTCCTGGTGGAGCGCTACCAGGAGCGGGCCTACCGGATCGCCTGGTCGGTGCTGCGCGATAGCGAGGACGCCCGGGATTGCTCGCAGGAGGCGTTCATCCGGCTTCACGAATCGGCCGGTTCGTTCGCGGGGCAGTCGAAGTTCTCGACGTGGTTCTACCGGATCCTGGTCAATTGCTGCCTGGACCAGCAGCGGCGCCGGCGCGGCTGGCGGCGGCTCGTCGGCTGGCGCGATCAGCGCGCCGCCGCCCCCGACGAGCCGGACCCGGTGGAGCAGGCGCCCGCGCCCTTCGTGGACCCGGTCGAGGGCTTGCACACGGAGCGGCGCATGAGCCAGGTGTGGGCGCTGGTGGAAGAGCTGTCGCCCCAGCAGCGCGCGGCGGTGACGCTGTCGTGCCGCGAGCGGCTCGCGACCAGGGACATCGCCGCCGTGCTGAACGTGTCGGAGGCCACCGTGCGGGTGCACCTGCACCGCGCGCTCTCCACGCTCAGGCGGAGGCTCGGAGACGAGGGATGAAAGACGTACACGTGGACGAGTGGCTGTTCGATCACGTACGCGGCGACCTCGACCCGGCCGAGCGGGCCCGGGTGGACGCCCACCTGGCCGCCTGCGGCGACTGCCGGTCCTCGCGTGACCGCTTCGGCTGGCTTATGACGGAGCTGGCCCGGACCGCCCCGGCCCCGCCCCCGATCCACTGGGGCGCCTATCGCGCGGAGCTGCGGGAGCGGCTCGAGCGCCGGAGCTCCCGGGCCGGCGCACTCTGGTGGTGGCTCGTGAGGCCCATGCCCGCCCTGGTGGCGGCGGGCCTGGTGGCGGTGCTGGTGATGGCCGGGCTCCCCGGCGGAGTGCGCTCGCCCGGCGCACCCGATCCGCTCGCGCTGGACAACACCATCCTGGCGAGCCAGCTCGACATGATCGCGCGGCTCGACGTGGTCCAGCAGCTCGACCTGCTCGAGGACTTCAACGTGATCGGCGAGCTGGACGAGCTGCCGGAGCCCCAGAAGAGCTGAGCGGTGACCCCATGGATCTGGCCCGTCGGCCTCGCGGTGCTGGCGCTGGCGGGCGCGAGCGAAGCGAACGCGACCGAGCGCGGCGGCCGCGCGGGCGCGTCGGAGGCGGTGGATGCGGAGATGCTGAGAGACCTCGACCTGCTGAGCAGCCCGGACTACGCGCGCGACCGCGAGGTGGCGCGCCGCATGCGCTTCTTCGAGCGGCTCCGCATGCTCGAGAGCGAGCGGGCGCAGGAGGCCGCGAGCGGGCCGGGGCCCGCGTCGTCCCCGGCGCCCCCACCGGCCACCCGGAGCGTGAAGTGACCCCGCACCACCGCGGCCCACTCCACCGCCGCCCACTCCACCGTCGCCCACTCCACCGTCGGATGATCCGCCTGATCGCGCTCGTGGGCTCGGTGATGTGGCTCGCCGCCACCGCCTTCGCCCAGGCGCCGCCCCCTCCCCCTTCCCCTCCCCCGCCCGCGGGCGGGCCCATCCAGGGCCTCGAGCGGCTGTCGCCGGAGGAGCGCGCGGCCACCGAGCGTAACCTGGAGCGCTGGCGCGGCATGACGCCCGAGCAGCGGGAGCGCGCGCTCGAGAACTACCGCCACTGGAAGGGCCTCTCGCCCGAGGACCGCCAGAGCGCACGGCAGAACCTCCAGCGCTTCCGCCAGATGCCGCCCGGCGAGCGCGCGCGGATCATGCAGGACTTCCAGCGCTGGAACCAGCTTCCCGGCGACCGCAAGCGGGAGCTCGAGCGCGCCTACGAGCGCTACCAGCAGCTCCCGCCGGACCGGCAGCAGCAGATCCAGCAGCGCTACGAGCGCTACCGGTCGCTCCCGCCGGAGGAGCGCGAGCGATGGGACCGGAACCTCGAGCGGTGGCGCACCATGACGCCCGAGCAGCGCCAGCAGGCCCGCGAGCAGATGCGCCAGCGCCGGCCGGCGGCCCCGCGCGAGATCAGGCCCCCGCGGGACGACGGCGGCCCCGGGCGCCGGCCGCGCTGAGGGCGGCCGCGGCTTTACACTCCGCGCGGGCGTCGTGTAGGATGGCCCTCTCATGGGCCTGCTGATCGTCCAGAAGTACGGCGGCTCCTCCGTGGCCGATGCCGAGAAGATCAAGAGCGTGGCCCGGCGCGTGGCGGAGTCCGCCCGCCTCGGGCATCGCGTGGTCGTCGTGGTCTCCGCGATGGGCAAGACCACCGACGGCCTCCTCGCGCTCGCCGCCGCGATCACGTCCACGCCGGATCCGCGCGAGATGGACATGATCCTCTCCACCGGCGAGCAGGTCACGATCGGGCTCCTCGCGATGGCGCTCCAGTCGCTCGGCCATCCCGCCTGCTCGTTCACCGGGCCGCAGGTGGGCATGATCACCGACGCCGGCCACACGCGCGCCCGAATCAAGCGCATCACCGCCGAGCGCATCCACGCCGCGCTCGACGCGGGCCGCGTCGCGGTGGTCGCGGGCTTCCAGGGCACCACCGAAGCGGGCGACATCACCACCCTCGGCCGCGGCGGCTCCGACCTCACCGGGGTGGCCCTGGCCGCCGCGCTCAAGGCGGACGTGTGCGAGATCTTCACCGACGTGGACGGCGTCTACACCGCCGATCCCAACGTGGTGCCCGACGCGCGCAAGCTGCCGCGCATTTCCTACGACGAGATGCTCGAGATGGCCGCGCTCGGAGCCAAGGTGCTCCAGGGCCGCTCGGTCGAGTTCGCCAAGAAGCACAACGTGCCGGTTCACGTCCGCTCCACCTTCAAGCCGGACCCGGGCACGCTCGTGACGAGGGAGGATGACAGCATGGAAGACGTGGTGGTGACCGGCATCACCCACGACCGGGACCAGGCCAAGGTGTCGATCCTGCGCGTGCCCGACCGACCCGGCATCGCCTCGCGCGTGTTCGGAGGTCTGGGCGCTCAGAACATCGTGGTGGACATGATCGTGCAGAACATCAGCCGCGACGGCCTCACCGACATCTCCTTCACCCTGCCCCGCGCCGACCGCACGCGGGCGGAGACCGTGCTCGGCTCCATCGCCCGCGAGATCGGGGCGGAGGGCGTCACCGCGGACGACCGGGTGGCCAAGGTCTCCGTCGTGGGGGTGGGCATGCGCAGCCACGCGGGCGTCGCGGGCCGCATGTTCGAGACCCTGTCCGCCGAGGGCATCAATATCCAGATGATCTCCACCTCCGAGATCGCGGTCTCCTGCGTCATCGAGGACAAGTACACCGAGCTCGCGGTGCGCGCGCTGCACGACGTCTTCGCGCTCGGCGCCGAGCGAGGCGTCTGACCGTGGCCGCCACCGCGCGCGCCGCCGTCTTCTTCGGGCCCGGCAAGCCCTTCGAGATCCGGCAGGTGCCGATCCCGGAGGTCGAGCCGGAGGGCGTGCTGATTCGCGTCACCCACGCCAACATTTGCGGCTCCGATCTCCACTTCTGGCGCGGCGACGCGCCGCTGCGCCTGCCCGACGACGGCTGGATCTTCGGCCACGAGATGACCGGGCGCGTGGCCCGCCTCGGCGCAAAGATCAAGACCGACTCGCTGGGCCGCCCGCTCAAGGAAGGCGACCGCGTCGCCTACACCTACTTCTACCCGTGCGGACGCTGCTACGCGTGTCTCCACCAGGAGCCCGCGGCCTGTCCCAACAAGCTCGAGCGGCCGCTCGGCCCGAGCGCCTTCCCGCACCTGCACGGCGCCTTCGCCGACCACTATTACCTGCGCCCGCGCGGGGAAATCTTCGTGGTGCCGGATTCGCTGGCCGACGAGGCGGTGGCGGGCGTGAACTGCGCGCTCTCCCAGGTCCTCTACGGCCTGCACGTGGCCGGGCTCCGCCAGGGCGACTCGGTGGTCATCCAGGGCGCGGGCGGCCTCGGCATCCAGGCGGCCGCGGTGGCCAAGGACATGGGCGCGCACACCGTGATCGTGGTGGACCAGATCCCCGGCCGCCTCGAGCTGGCCCGGGCCTTCGGGGCGGACCACACGATCAACGTGAAGGAAGTGACCGACCGGCGCGAGCGCGTGAAGCTGGTGCGCCAGTGGACGGGCGGGGTGGGCGCGGACGTGGCCTGCGACCTGGTGGGCTTCCCGGCGGTGATCCCCGAGGGCATCGAGATGCTGCGCTCGGGCGGCACCTACCTCGAGATCGGCACGATCAGCCGCGGGGCCAAGATCGAGCTCGAGCCGTCGCTGCTCGTCTGGGGCTCCAAGAAGATCGTGGGCGTGATCCAGTACGACCCGTGGGTGATCCCGCGCGCGCTCGACTTCCTGGTGCGGACGCGCGAGAGCCGGCCGTGGAGCCGCATCCTCTCGCACAAGTACCCGCTCGAGCAGATCAACGAAGCTTTCGCGGCCTCGGAGTGGCACAACCGGGAGACCACGACGATCACCCGCGCGGCGCTCACGCCGTGAGCCGCACGATCGCGGATCTGATCCAGGAGCGCTTCGGGCTGGCGACCGAAGCCGGGCGCGGGCGGCCCGCGGAGGGCGCGCTCGCCCTGCTGCTCTCCCACCGGACGCAGCGCCGCTACAAGCCCGATCCGATCCCGGACGACGTGCTCGAGATGGCCCTGGCCGCCGCGCTCTCCGCGCCGTCGAAGTCGGATCTGCAGCAAGTCGGGATCGTGCTCGTGAAGGATCGGGCGAAGCAGGCGACCATCGGCGGGTGGATCCCTGACATGCCGTGGATCGCGCAGGCCCCGCTCTTCATGGTGTTCTGCGGCGACCACCGCCGCATCCGCCGGGTGAGCGAGCTGCGCGCGCGTCCCTTCCCCAACGACACGCTCGACATGTTCATGAACGCGGCGGTGGACGCGGGGCTGGTGCTGCAGGCCTTCATCACCGCGGCGGAGGCGCTCGGGCTCGGCGGCTGTCCGATCAGCGTGGTGCGCAACCACGTCGAGAAGCTCGCCGCGCTGCTCGAGCTGCCGCCCGGCGTCTTCCCGGTGGCCGGGCTCTGCGTGGGCTATCCCCTGCAGCCCGGGTGGACCAGCATGCGGCTGCCCCCCGCGGTGACCGTGCACACCGACCGCTACGACGACGCCGACCTGCCCGCGCAGCTCGCGGCCTACGACGCCCGGCGCGAGGCCCGGCACGCGACCCCGAAGGAGAGCCAGCGCTTCGCGGATCGCTTCGGGTATTCGGAGCCCTACGGATGGTCGGAGGACAAGGCGCGGCAGTATTCCGTGCCGGAGCGCCACAACTTCGGGCCGTTCATCCGGCACCACGGCTTCGGCCTCGCCTGACCTGGCCCGCGGAAACTCCGCGACCTAGGGTCCGGGATCGAAGCAAGCACCGCGTTTCTCCTGCTCGCACAGGCACTCGAGCGGGGCGCCATTCGGGCCCGTCACGATCACGATCGTCCCCTTGCACAGAGGTGTTCGGTTGCGCGGCTCTCCACCCGACCCAGGGCGGAGAGGAGGACGAGCGCGAACGCACCGGCAAGCGCGGCGAGGACGAGCAGGCGGACGAGGTTTCCGAGCACTCGGGTTGAGTCGCTGACGAGGAGCCCGCCGATGCGCCGGCCGGTTACGGGATGCGGAAGCCGTCGCGTCGCGCCGACTCTAGCATGCTCCCGACGGGCCGCCAACCGGCCGTATCGAATCTCTCTCACTAGTCCCGGACTCTGCGTCATGGGACGGTGGGCGCGTGCTGTATACCGCTCCGCAGCTCCGAGTGCTGAGCCTGCTGGCGCTCACGTTGCTCGTGGGCCTCGGGGTGAGGGAATGGCGCGCGGGGTTTCCCGACGCGGCCGATCGCCTGGAGGGATTCGACCGGGAGGAGTCCCCGGGGCCGCTCCTGCCGGAGGCGCACGCGCCGCCACCGGGGCCCATCCCGGCCGCCCATCCGGGATCGCCACCGGCGGCGGGGCCGCCGGCCACCGCGCCACCGCCGGATCCGGGGCCGGTGCTTCCGTTGGAGCCTCTCGACGTCAATCGCGCCGACGCGGCCCAGCTGGCGCGGCTACCCGGCGTCGGACCGGGGCTCGCCCAGCGCATCGTCGAGGAGCGCGAGCGGCGCGGGCGATTCGAGTCGCCCGAGGCTCTACGGTATGTCCTGGGCATGGGGCCCAAAAAGCTCGCGGCCATCCGCCGCTTCATCACCGTGGGTGATTGAGCGGCGGCTCGCGACCGCGCCGCTCCTGCCGCCCGCCGCGGCCTTCACCGCCGGCGTCGCCGCGGGCGCGTGGCTTCCTCTCCCCGTGCCGGGCCTGCTCGCCGCCGCCACCGCCGCCCTCCTGATCGCCGCGCTCGCGAGCCGCCGGCATCCGCGGGCGGCCCTGGTCCTGGTCTTGGCCGGCGTGGCCCTGCTGGGCGCATTGCGCGTGGCGGGGCCGCGCCTGCCCGCCGACCATCTGGCCCGGCGCGCGCTCGACGGGACGGTATCCATCGAGGGGCGGCTCGGCGAGGAACCGGTCCGCTGGACTGCGGATCGCACGCGGCTCCTGCTCGACGTGGCCGCCGTGCACGCGGGTCCGGAGCGGCGGCCCGCGGTAGGCCGCGTCCAGCTCACCGTCTACGGCGAGCTCGCCCTCCCGCTCGGCGAGACCCAGCGCGTGCTCGTGGACGCCCGGCTCCATCGGCCCGTCAACTTCCGGAATCCCGGCGGCTTCGACTACGCGGCGCATCTGCGGCGCGCGGGCATCCTCCTCGTCGGCCACGCCCGGGCGGACCGGATCACCGCGCTCACGCCGGACGCCCCGCCCTGGCCGGTGGCGGTGAAGCGATGGGCGGTCGGC
>WNFH01009916.1_pt1 | contig 13496 bp, 14 predicted proteins | sample 5400411 | NCBI WGS metagenome assembly WNFH01 (sample SAMN13153347, study PRJNA577476) | soil metagenome | isolation source: 200 cm saprolite under Douglas fir tree site 2 hole 3 | place: USA:California | collected 2015-04-18
CCGACCGGATCATCGTGGAGCTGCCCGGGGTCAACCTCAAGCAGGCCGAGGACCTGATCGGCAAGACCGCCTACCTGACCATCTGGAAGTGGGTTCCCGGGAAGCCGAGCGCGACCGTGCTCGGCCAGCTCAACCCGACCGATGCGCAGAAGTATCCCGGCTACACGCCGGAATGGACCCACATCGACGGCAGCATGATCACTAACGCCACCCGCTCCACTGATTCGACCGGCCTGCCGGATGTCTCGATCTCCCTGAACTCCCAGGGCGCCCAGCTGTTCGACACCCTGACCAAGGAGCGCTTCTCCCACCGGGTGGCCGGGGCCGACCAGCCGCCCGACAACAAGATCGCCATTTTCCTGGATAAGAACCTGGTCGAGGACGCGGGCGTCGAGAGCGAGATCGCCGGCGGCCAGGCGATCATCACCGGCGGCTTCACGGCGGACAGCGCCACCCAGCTGGCGCTGCAGCTCAACTCCGGCGCGCTGCCAGGGTCCGTCAATGTCATTTCGAACACGGCGGTGGGCGCCACGCTGGGGGCCAACACCGTGCGCCTCAGCCTCCTGGGCGGGGGCCTGGGACTGGCCATCGTCGTCCTGTTCATGATCCTGTACTACCGGCTGCCCGGCGTGGTGGCCAGCCTGGCGCTGATGATTTACGCCGGCGCCGTCCTGGCCATCTTCAAGCTCTTCGGTGTCACGTTGACGCTGGCCGGCCTGGCGGGGTTCGTCCTCTCGGTCGGGATGGCGGTGGACGCCAACGTCCTGATCTTTGAGCGGGTGAAAGAGGAATTACGCTCCGGGCGCACCTTGGGTGCGGCCATGGAGGTCGGGGTGAAGCGCGCCTGGCCGGCCATCCGCGACTCCAACATCTCGACCTGGATCACCTGCGGGGTCCTCGCCTTCTTCGGGGCGCCGCTGATCAAGGGCTTCGCTATCACCCTGGCGATCGGCGTGGCCGTCAGCATGTTCTCGGCCATCGTTACCACCCAGCAGTTCTTGCAGGTGGTGGCCGGGATGCAGGCGGCCCGGCGGCTGTCCTTCTACGGCGTGCAGGCGCCCCCCAAGGCAGCCTGATGAATATCGTCGGGCGGCGGAACTGGTACTTCGGGCTGTCCTTGCTGATCATCCTGCCCGGGATCGTCTCCATGGCCGTGCTCGGCTTCCGCCTCGGGATCGACTTCCAGGGCGGCAGCCAGCTCAACCTGGTCTTCGCCAATCCGGTGCAGGCGAGCGCCATCCAGCGCGAGGTGGACACGTTCAGCGTCGACGGGACGGTTCAGCAGACCACGGCCAATGGCGTACTGATCACGACCAAGCCGCTGGGCCAGGCCACCCAGCAGAACCTCGAGAACGACCTGGCTGCCAAGTTTGGGGCGATCGACCCGAGCCGGTCCGGAACGCAGTTGGTGGGGCCCACGGTCGCCCGGGAACTCGTGATCGGCGCTGGAGGCCTGATTGCCAGTGCCTCGCTGCTGATCATGATCTACCTCCGCGTGCGGTTCGCCTCCCTTCGGTTCGCCGTGTGCGCCATCCTGGCCCTGCTACACGACGTCTTCGTGCTCACCGGCGTCTACTCGATCCTGGGCCGGGTCTTCAACCTGCCCATCGGCGAAATCAACACCCTGTTCGTCACCGCGGCGCTGACCGTCATCGGCTTTTCCGTCCACGACACGATCGTCATCTTCGACCGGATCCGCGAGAACCTGAAGGTGGCCAGCCGGCTCAACTTCGAGCAGACGGTCAACCTGAGCATCATCCAGTCGCTGGCCCGGTCCCTGAACACGTCCATGACCGTCGTCTTCGTGCTGGTGGCGCTGTTCCTGATCAGCCCGCCCAACATCAAGGGCTTCACCCTGGCGCTCTTGATCGGGATCGTCAGCGGGACTTACTCGTCGATCTTCAACGCCAGCCCGCTGCTCGTGGTGTGGCGGCGGTTGGCCGAGCGCTAGCCCCACCCAACTTCTTCAGACGTCGAGACCCCCTCCCCTGCCCCTCCCCGCAAGGGGGAGGGTAGAGCGGAAGAAACTACGACCCTGACCGTCCCCCCGTGAGAGGGGACAGAACTGCGGTGTGGCGATCGCGAAGACTGAGTTGATCCAGCGCTTGGACGTTATGGCGGCGGTCACAATGGGTAGATACCGAGGAGGACCCACGATGGCAGAGACCAAGACCAAAATCTGTACCCATCTCGACCAGATTCGGGACCTGCCGCCCCGCACCCCGCAGGGCTGCGAGGAATGCCTGCAGACCGGAGACGAGTGGGTTCATCTGCGACTCTGCCGCGAGTGTGGCCATGTGGGCTGTTGCGACGATTCGAAGAACAAGCATGCGACCAAGCACTTCCGGAAGACGAAGCACCCGATCATCCGCTCGTTCGAGCCGGGGGAGGACTGGAGCTGGTGCTATGTCGATGAGCTGTACGTCTGACCGCTGGGCGCTGATCCGGGGGCCTCTATACTAGCCACGAAATGAATACGGCGAAGCTCCTGGGCTGCGGTCCCCGCAGTCGTTAGCAATCTCATGGCGGAGACCCAGGCCCTGGCGGATCAGATCCGCGCGCTGATCACCCCGACCCTCACCCATCTGCGGTTCGAGCTCTACGACCTCCAGTTAACCGGCGGCCGCGGTCACCGCCTGTTGCGGATCATGATCGACCGGCCGGAGGGCGTGTCGCTCGACGACTGCGAGCGGGTCAGTCATTCGCTCAGCCCCCTGCTCGATCAGGTCGACCTGCTTCCCGATCACTACGAGCTCGAGGTGTCCTCGCCGGGTGCGGAGCGGCCGCTGCGGACGCCTGATGAGTTTCGCCGCTTCCTCGGCAAGCGCGCCAACCTGCGCTACCGGGTGGGCGATCAGGAACAGGTCTCCGAAGGCCGCCTGATCGCCATCTCCACCGATACCATCGAGCTCCAGCTGCGAGACGGCAAAAAAGAACGCCTCGTCGCTGTGCCCTTCCGGGACCTCTTGGCGGCGCGCCTGGCCGTCGAGTTCTAGGCGGGTTCTGGTCCTTCGTGCTGAAGTCCGATTTCATCAAGGCGCTCGACCAGATCCAGGAGGAGAAGGGGATCTCGAAGGATTCGCTTCTCATGCTGGTGGAGAGCGCCCTCGCCACCGCCTACCGGCGCGCCTTTAACGCCGACACCGCTCGAGTCCGGATCGATCCCGACACGGCGCAGGTGTCCATCTTCGGCCGGCGCACGGTGGTCGACCGAGTGCAGGACGCGGCCACGGAGGTTTCCCTGGCGGACGCTCGGCGTGAGCATCCGGAGGCGGCGCTAGGGGAGAGTCTCGAAGTGTCGATTCCCACCGAGGACTTCGCCCGCCTGGCCGCCCAGATCAGCAAGCAGGTGGTGTTCCAGCGCTTGCGCGAGGCGGAGAAAGACCAGGTCCTCAAAGACGTGCTCGAGCACCGCGGCGAGATGGTGAGCGGCGTCGTGGATCGAATCGAGGAGCACGGTGGCGAGAAGGTCGTCTACCTCGAGCTGGGCAAAGCGGAAGGCGTCATGCCCCCGGAGGAGCAGATCCCGGGCGAGTCGCTGCGGCCGGGCCAGCGGGTCAAGGTCCTGCTGCTGGAGCAGCGGCGGCACGGGCGCGGCGCCCAGGTCCTGGTCTCGCGGGCCCACAAGGCCTTCATCCGCCGGCTGCTCGAGTTCGAGATCCCCGAGGTGGCCTCGGGCGCGGTGCAAATCCGGGCGTTGGCCCGAGAACCTGGGGTCCGCACTAAGGTTGGGGTATCGGCGACGCAGCCGGGCTTGGATCCAGTGGGGGCCTGCATCGGGCCGCGGGGAGTCCGGCACCGGTCGGTGGTGAGCGAGCTGGGCAACGAGCGAGTGGACTTCATTCCGTGGGCAGACGACCAGCCGACGCTGGTGGCCAACGCGCTCAGCCCGGCCACTGTGCTGGGCGTCGACATCGACCGCGCCGGCCGGACGGCGACGGCGCATGTCCCGGAGGGCCAGCTGTCCCTGGCCATCGGCAAGGAGGGCCAGAACGTCCGGCTGGCCGCCAAGCTGACGGGATGGCGAATCGACATCAAGCCGGTCACCGCGGCGGAGAGCGAGGCCAGACACGCCACCACGGCTTAGCCCGCCCCCGCTGCGAACGTGCGTCGCCTGCCGGCAATCCAAGCCCAAGCGCGAGCTGGTCCGGCTGGTCCGCGGCGCCGACGGCGTAGCCGTCGACCCGACCGGGCGGGCGCCGGGTCGGGGGGCTTACCTGTGCCGGGACCCAGCCTGCTGGCGAGTCGCGGAGAAGAAGCGGAGCCTGGAGCGGGCGCTGGGGGGTCCCATCCGTCGAGAGGATTGGCTGCGGCTGTCCGTGGGAATACTGAATTCAGTTCAGGCGACTAGTATCATTCCTTAGTTCGGCGTAATCCAGAGTTCATTCAGAGGAGTTCGTATCGCTACTCAGACCCGTGGCATCAAAGTTCAACAGCTGGCGCGCGACCTCGGGGTCGAGGCCCGCGACATCCTGGAGTTCCTGAAGACGTATCGGCGTGCCCCGCGGCATGCCATGGCCGTGCTCACCCCGGACCAGGAGGCCGCGGCGCGGACCCAGTTCGCCCAGGCGGCCGCCCCGGTGGAGGCCGCCAAGCCCAGCGAGACCAAGGGGGTCCAGCTACCGCCCAGCGTCAGCGTGAAGGAGCTGGGGGAGTACCTCGGCGTCAGCGCCGTGGAGATCATCAAGGAACTGATGCGCAACGGCATCATGGCCAACATCAACCAGCAGATCGACTTCGACACGGCTGCCTTGGTCGCCGACACGTTCGGCATCCAGGCCTCTCCGATGGCGATGGACGCGGCCATCACGGAGGAGATCGTGGGCGAGGACACCAGCCAGGTCAAGATGACCACCCGCTCCGAGCTCTTCAGCCTGGACGGAGAGGACCCGGCCAACCTGAGGCCCAGGCCGCCGGTGGTCACTGTCATGGGCCACGTCGACCATGGCAAGACCTCACTACTGGACGCCATCCGACAGACCAAGGTGGCGGCGGGGGAGGCGGGCGGCATTACCCAGCGCATCGGCGCCTACTCGGTGGAGGAGAAGGGCCGCCCCGTGGTCTTCCTGGATACCCCCGGTCATGAAGCCTTCACCGCCATGCGGGCCCGCGGCGCCCAGGTCACGGATGTCGTGGTCCTGGTGGTGGCCGCCGATGATGGCGTACAACCGCAGACAATCGAGGCCCTCTCCCACGCCAAGGCGGCGGGCGTGCCCATCGTGGTGGCGATCAACAAGATCGACCGCGAAGGGGCCAACCCAGAGCAGGTCATGCGGCAGCTCAGCGACCATGGCTTGGTGCCGGAGGCCTGGGGTGGCCAGACCGTCATGGTGCCCGTCTCGGCCAAGCAGAAGAAGGGCATCGGCGACCTCCTGGACATGATCCTGCTGGTTTCGGAGCTCCAGGAACTCAAGGCCAACCCCGCCAAGCCGGCCGCCGGCACCGTCATCGACGCCCACCTCGAGAAGGGCCGAGGACCGGTGGCCACGGTGCTGGTGCAGACCGGCACCCTCCGGGTCGGGGACAACATGGTGGTGGGGCATATCTTCGGCAAGGTGCGCGCCCTGCTGAATGATGAGGGCAAGAAGATGAAGGAAGCGGGTCCGGCCACCCCCGCGGTGGTGACCGGCCTACCCGACGTCCCCACCGCGGGTGACGTCTTCCAGGTGGTCTCCACCGAGAAGGTGGCCCGCACCATCGCCATGCAGCGAGCCGAGCAGCACCGGGTAGCTACCCTGGCCCAAACTCGCCGGGTGACGCTCGCCGACCTGGCGGCGCAGGTCCAGGAAGGCAAGATCAAGGACCTGAACCTGGTGCTCAAGGCCGAGAGCAACGGGTCGGTCGAGGCCCTGAAGAGCTCGCTGCTGAAGATCCAGGACCCGCAGGTCCGGATCAACATCGTCTTCGAGGGCGTGGGCGGAGTCACGGAGTCAGACATCCTGCTGGCGGCCGTCTCCAACGCTCTGGTCATCGCCTTCAGCGTCAAGCCCGACGCCGCCGCCCAGCGGGCGGCCGAGCGCGAGAAGGTCGATATCCGCCAGTACGACGTCGTGTACAACGTGACCAATGACATCGAGAAGGCCATCAAGGGCCTCTATGAGCCGACCTACGTTGAGGTCTGGGAGGGCCGCGCCGAGGTGCTCCAGCCCATCAAGATCCCCAAGGTCGGCAACATCGCCGGCTCCCGCGTCGTGGATGGCAAGATCTCCCGCGACTCGCGGGTCAAGATTTCCCGCGACGGCCAGCTGCTGCTGGAGGGCCAGATCGTGGCGTTGAAGCGCTTCAAAGACGACGTCAAAGAAGTCACCGTGGGCCTGGAGTGCGGGATCCAGGTGGAGGGCTTCCAGGACTTCCAGACCGGTGACGTGCTGGATGCGTACCTGGTGAAACAGGCGTGAGCATCGACCAGGAGGGCTACGGCTACCGCCCCGACGAGCGCGGTGTCGATCGCCTGATGGAGGACCTGCGAACGCTTTCGCCAGCGGGCATCGACCGCGCGGCCTGGGGGTGGGATTCGCACGAGGGCGGGCACTCGGTGGAACGCTTCCGCGACGCCGAAAAAGCGGCCCTCCGCGTCATCGAGCAGTCGAATCGTGGCCCCGCCTGGGAACGGGTGCGGCGCTCCATCCTGGACCTGACCGAAGGGCGTTCCTCGCTGGTGTCCTGGAAGATCGAGCATGGGGACCCCGGCCACAAGGCGGAGCAGGCCGCCCTGGGCGCGGCCCTGGCGTTAGTGGGGGGAGAGAAATTGCCCCACAAGGAATTCGTCAGCCTGGTCCGCCCGATGGCGGAGGCGCTGCCCTGGCTCCTGCCGGAGGTCGCACCCGAACCGCGCCGGTCGTAAGAGACACCCTTCCCTCCCTCCCTGAAGCGAGGGGAAATGTTGGCGGGGAGATGTCCTGAGCTTAGGTGGGAGCGCAATGGGGGAGAATAGGTCCCGTGGGAACGCACCGCGTGGAACGGGTGGCGGCGCAGCTGCAGAAGGAGATCAGCGAGATCATGCGGCGCGACCTCAAGGATCCGAGGGTCTCCATGTGCAGCATTACCCAGGTCAAACTGTCTCCCGACCTGCGTAATGCCACCATCCGGGTGAGCGTCGTCGGGGAGCCGGATAGTTCGAGCTGGACCTGTCGATCGCGTACAGCGTGCGCGTCAGCCAGCTCTTGCGAGAGGTGCTTCCCAGCGACCAATCAGCGAATGGCTGAGCTCTCTCCCCCGCGCCCGGAGGTGGCCGAGGCGGCCCCCCGCATCTGGTCGATTGTCGCGTCGGCCACGGCATTGGGAGCGATCTGTCACAAAGACGCCGACGGCGACACGCTGGGGTCGGCGCTGGCGTTCCGGTTCGCCCTCCAGCCACTGGGCAAGCGGGTCAGCGTGGTCGCCTCGCCGCCGGTCCCGCAGGCGTGGTGGTTTCTGCCGGGAATCGAGACGGTCAACGCCACCTCCCTGCCCTCGGGCGGCCCCCTGTTCATCTTCGACTCGACCGGACCGGAACGGGCCGGGATTCACGCCGACACCATCCGGCGGGCGCCGGTCGTGGTCAACATCGATCATCACATCTCCAACCCTGGTTTTGGATCGGTGGACCTGGTCATCACTGAGGCCGCCTCGACCGGGGAGATCGTCTTCGACTTGCTCAAGGCCTGGAAGGTCCAGATCCCCCCCGAAGCGGCGGCCAACCTGTACGCCACCATCCTGTCCGACACGGGCGGTTTCCGGCACGACAACACCTCCGAGCGCGCGCTGCGGGCGGCCGCCGAGCTGGTCTCGCTGGGGGCCGACCCGGCGCTGATCGCGCGCGGCCTGTTCAAGAGCCGGCCCGCCTCGACCTTGCGGATGCAGGGCCGGATCCTGCAGAGCCTCCACTTCGAGTGCGGCGATCGGCTGGTCTGGGGGGCTATCACCCAAGCCGACCTGCGCGACACGGGAGCATTGACGGAACAGGCCGATGGCGCCATCGATCAGCTCAACACGGTGCGGGGAGAGGAGATCGCCATCCTGTTCAAGCAGGTCAGTCCGGTGCTGACCAAGGTCAGCATTCGGACGCGCGAGCAGGTGGACGCCGCCGCCCTGGCGGCCGAGTTCGGGGGAGGCGGACACCGCCGCGCCTCGGGCCTCGAGCTGGAGGTGCCACTGTCCGAGGCGGAAGGCCGCGTGCTGCAAGCGGCGCGGCGGGTGCTTGGCTGCCCGGAGCCCGCCTGACCGTCTCGAGCCAGGTCCAGGCCGGCCTGCTCAGCATCGCCAAGCCACGGGGCATGACCTCGTTCGGCGTCGTCCACCGGGTGCGCCGGCTGACCGGGGTGCGCCGAGTCGGCCACGGCGGCACCCTGGACCCGGCGGCCGACGGGGTGCTGCCGGTGCTCATCGGACCGGCTACCCGACTGACCGAGCTGGTGCACGAGTGGCCAAAGACCTACCGGGCCACCCTGCAGCTGGGGGCGACATCGACCACCTATGATGCCGAGGGCGTGGTCACCCCGCGGTCGGCTCCCAGCCAGGTGAACGAGGAGATGATCACCGCTCTGCTGTCGGACTTTGTGGGGCACATCGACCAGGTGCCACCTCTCTATTCGGCGCTCAAGGTCGGGGGCGAGCCCCTCTATCGGAAGGCGCGGCGCGGGGAGACCGTAACGCTGGCCGCCCGACCCGTCGAGATCATCGGGATAGCGCTGCGGTCCTTCGACCAGGCGACCGGGCGGGCCGTGATCCACGTCCAGTGCGGCCGGGGTGCCTACGTTCGCAGCCTGGCGCATGACCTGGGGGCCCGACTCGGGTGCGGCGCCTATCTGGCGGCACTGACCCGCACGGCGGTGGGGCCACTCCAGCTGGCGGACGCGGTCACGCTGGAAACCCTGCAGCAGGCGGGCACGCACTGGGAGCGCTGGCTGCTGGGGCTGGACCTTCCGCTGCGCGACTGGGCCGCCATCACGGTCGACGCCGGGCAGGCCCGGGCGCTCAGCCATGGCCAGCCGATGGCACCGCAGCCCGTCGCGGCCGGCCGCTACCGGGTGATCGATGAGAACGGCCGGCTGCTGGCCTGGGGTGTGATCGATGCCGCGGGGCGGTTTACGCCGGCCGGGGTTTTCCCGCCGTGAGCCTGACCGTCCGCTTCGGGTTCCCGGATCCGGGGACGTTTGGCGCGGTGCACGCCACCATTGGCACCTTCGACGGCCTGCACCGGGGCCACCTTAGAGTGGTGACCCCGGTCATTGAGGGGGCCCGCGCCGCGGGGGTGGCCAGCCTGGTGGTGACGTTTGAGCCACATCCGCGCTGCGTGCTCGATCCTGACCACTGTCCGCAGAACCTGACGACCCTGGATGAGAAGACCTCGTTGCTCGACCAGCTCGGCCTGGACCACCTGCTGGTCATCCCGTTCACGCCCCAGGTGGCGGCCCTGAGCCCGGCCGACTTCATGCGCCGCCTGATCCGCGGTATGCAACTCCAGCATCTCTTCGCTGGCTATGACTTCGCCTTCGGGCGGGGCCGCCGGGGCGACCACACGTTCTTGCGCCAGCTGGCCACCCGGCAGGGGTTTGCGCTGGATGTGGTCCCGGCGCAGGAACGCGGCGGCGAGCCGATCAGCAGCTCTCGCATCCGGCGGCTGCTCTTGCTGGGCCAGGTACGGGCCGCGTCGCAACTCCTCGGTCGCGACTACTTCCTGCGCTCGGTGGTGGAGCAAGGGGCCCATCGGGGCAAAGGGCTGGGATTCCCCACGGCCAACCTGAAGATCACGCCCAACAAGCTGCTGCCGGCCAACGGGGTGTACGCCGTCCGGGTCGATTTGGAGGGGGCCGAGTATCCGGGCGCCCTGAACCTGGGGTTTCGTCCCACGTTTGGCGGCCATGCCCTGACCGTCGAAGTCTTCCTCTTCGACTACCAGGGCGACCTGTACGGCAAACTGCTGACAGTGTTCTTCGTCCAGCGACTGCGCGGCGAGCGGCGGTTCGCCTCTGTTACCGCGCTCCAGCACCAGATCAGCCGGGATGTGGAGACCGCACGACGGGTCCTGAGCCGCTCGTCATCATAAACCCGGTCGCGGGCGATGGCCGGGCGCGCCGGTTCTGGGCCCGCGGCGCCGCCGCCTGTGCTGCCGCCGGGGTGAACGTGAACGTCGTCTGGACCACCCGGCGCGGCGACGCCGCCGAGGCCGCGGCCACCGCCAACGGGCGAACCGTGATCGCGGTCGGCGGCGATGGCACCATCCACGAGGTGGTGAACGGATTGCTGCGCCGGCCGGGAACGGCGCGGCCTCGTTTCGGAGCGCTGCCAGCCGGAACGGGCGGCGACTTCTGCCGCAGCCTGCCCGGACCGCGCGACGCGGCCCTGATTCCGGGGTGGCTCCAGGCGTCCCGGTTCAAAACCATCGACGCGGCGCGCGCCGCCACCTCCAACGGCCGGCGATTCTTCATCAACGCGGCCGATGCCGGCATCGGCGCCCGCATCGCCCGCCGGGCGGTCGCTGCCCCGGCGCTACTGGGCGGGACCGCTCGGTACCTTGGCGCCGCCGCCTGGAGCCTGATGGTGCACAGGAATGTGGCCGTACGCGTCCGCCTCGACGACGGGCCGACCGAGCGGCTCCGGGTCTGGACCATCGTGGTGGCCAACGGCGGCTATGCCGGCAGTGGCATGTGGCTGGCGCCCGACGCCCGGCTGGATGACGGGTGGCTGGATGTGGTGATCATCGGCGACATCGGGCGGCCACTGGCTATCCGCAGCCTCCCGCTGCTGTACCAGGGAAAACATGGACGGCTGGCGCAGGTGCGCTTCGCCCGGGCCCGCCGGGTGGAGATTGAGGCCGAGACCCCCGCTCAGGTCCAGGCCGACGGTGAGCTGGTGGGGGAGACGCCCGCCGTGTTTGAGGTGATTCCGGCAGCGCTCGACGTCCTCTCGTTGCCCACCTAAGCCAAACAGCTGTTCCCTGTTTTCGGCTGCTGGCAAGGACTACCATCGGTCGAAAAGGAGGTAACGGCTATGGGCAAGTACGCAGTCATGGGCGGCTACACGGCGGAGACCTGGGCCCGCTTCGTTCAGAATCCGGGAGACCGGGCCGCCGCGGTGCGGAAAGCCGCCGAGAGCGTGGGGGCGAAGCTCGACAGCATTTACTGGACGTTCGGCGACGACGACTACCTGGTGATCGTGGACGCGCCGGATGATGTCACTGCGGCGGCCGTTTCGGTCGCCGTAGGAAGCTCCGGAGCCCTTCGCAACCTGCGGACCATCAAACTGATCACCGCCGACGAACTGCAAAAGGTGCTGGCCAAAGCGAAGACCGCAGCCGGCGCGTACGTTCCGCCAGGGGCCCGGGAGCCCGTCGGAACCCGCTGATCGCGACCGGTTTCGTCGAGAAAGGGGCGGCCCGCTGGCCGCCCGTTTTTTCAGCGGGGGAAGATGGCGCAAACCGTCGGCTAGGAGGGGAGACCACGGCTGGAATTGCCGGCGCCCGCGGCAGCGTCGAACAAATCGTCACCTGCAGATCGAGCGACGGAACGACGATCGCCTGTCACCGCACTGGGCGCGGCCCCGAGCTCCTGGTCGTCCACGGGACCAGTGGGGACCATACCTCCTGGAGCGGGGTCGCCGCGCTGCTCTCGACGCACTTCACGATCTACGCAATGGACCGGCGCGGCCGCGGGGCGAGCGGCGACAGCGCCGATTACGCGCTCGAACGCGAGATCGATGACGTCGTCGCCGTGGTCGAAAGCATTGGGGTCGGCGTCCATCTGTATGGTCACTCGTTCGGTGGCGCCTGCGCCGCTGAGGCCGCCACCAGGCTGAGCGGACTGGCGAGCCTGATCCTCTACGAGGGAGGCCCGAGGCCGCCAGGAGGCAGGTTCATTGCAGAGGACCTGGTCCTTGGGCTGGAGCGGTCTATCGCGGGAGGTCACCGGGAGAAGGCGCTCGAGACGTTCGCGCTATCGGTTGCCGGCCTTACTCCGGACGAGCTCGAGGTGCTCAAGCGGAGCCCGGCGTGGAAGGCCCGGCTTCAGGCAGTGCACACGATCCCCCGCGAACTGCGTGCGATCAACGACTACGGCACCAACATGCAGACGTTCCAGTCATTCACGATGCCGACCCTGCTGTTATTCGGTGGCGTTTCCTTGCCCCGCTGCCGCCAGTGGATGGAGACCCTTGCCGGCCTCCTTCCCAATGCGCAAGCTGTCGAGTTGCATGGTCAAGGCCACGCCGCCAACCAGACCGCTCCGCACCTTCTCGCAGCGGCGATCGATGCCTTCGTGAGCGGCCTGCAGAAATAGGACGCAAATGGCGTGTGATTAAGGCGCTGGTCTTCGACTTCGACGGCCTCATCGTCGAAACCGAAGAGCCCATCTTCCATGCCTGGCAGCGCATCTATCGCGAGCATGGGCAGGAGTTGCCATTGGAGCGGTGGGTCATGATCATCGGCACGGCCTCGGGATCCTTCGATCCGATCCAGTACCTGGAGGAGCGGGTTGGCCGTTCGCTCGAGCGGCAGCGATTCGACCAGCTGGAGCGGCGCTACTACGAGGAAGCCACCGCCATGCAGCGGCTGATGCCGGGGGTGGCCGAGTACCTGCAGGACGCCCGCGGGTTGAGGCTGGGCGTGGGCATCGCGTCCAGCTCCCGGCGCGCCTGGGTCGTCGCGCACTTGAAGCGGTTCGCCATCGCCGATGCCTTCGACGCGATCGTCTGCCGGGAGGACGTCACGCGCACGAAACCGGATCCGCAGCTCTATCTCGAGGCCGTGAAGCGCCTGGCGGTTATGCCAGATGAGGCCCTGGCCCTGGAGGACTCCACCAACGGCATCGCCGCCGCCAAGGCGGCCGGGCTGCACTGCGTGGCGGTCCCCACCGCGATGACGGCGAGTCTGGACTTCAGCCGCGCCGACCTGACCATCGCGTCGCTCGGTGCGGTCCCCCTAGCCGATCTGCTGGCTCAGATCGGCTGACTCTTTTTCGAGCGACTCGCGCACCTCGCGAAGGCACGCCGCCAGCTCGGCGGGGGAGAGGTCAGCCCGAGCGTGCCGCATACGCTCGAGGGCCACGCCGGCCAGGAAGCTGGCCAGTGGGGCAAAGCGGCGTTCCTGCGTGTGCGCCGCCACCTTGGCCAGATCCAGGATCTCGGCGGCCACGCCTGGGTCGAGCTCCGGCGGATCAATGGCCGCCTGTCGCCGAAAGGCGGCCTCCGCCAGCCGCCGGCCCAGCGCGGTGAACCAATCATTCATGGTTCACACAGTTTGACATGATGAGGGTCCGCTCCTTATCATCAACGGGTCGCGGCCCAGGAAGATGAGGTAAGGCGAGTGCCTGAACTTACGCGCCGGGCTTTTCTGAAATTGAGCGCCGCCGGGACCGGCGCGGCTGGGCTGACCGCCCTGGGATTCGACACCGCCGCGGCGGTCCAGGTCACACAGAACTTCCGCATCGCCGGTGCCCGCGAGTCGCACTCGGTTTGTCCCTACTGCGCCGTCGGCTGCGCGCTGGTGGCGTACACGCAGGACAATGCCGACGGCAGCCGCC
>WNFH01004230.1_pt1 | contig 13487 bp, 12 predicted proteins | sample 5400411 | NCBI WGS metagenome assembly WNFH01 (sample SAMN13153347, study PRJNA577476) | soil metagenome | isolation source: 200 cm saprolite under Douglas fir tree site 2 hole 3 | place: USA:California | collected 2015-04-18
GGCGCAGGCGCGCGCGTACATCCTCGTCGAGGATTTGCGACTGAAGCTCGCTATGAAACACGCCGACTTTGTCGGCGAGCATGACAAAATGCAGTAGCACGTAGGTGTGCACGATCAGGAACAGAGCAGGCCCGAGCACAAAGAAGCCGACGAGCGGCAGGTCCACGCTGAGGAATGGCAGTCTGATCGGGCTCTCGAAGAAGAGGTCACGGTGCGTCACACTGCCGACGGCGACGAGAAGGTAGAACAGCACGAAGAGGTAAGTGAGCCAAAGGCCCGCGCCGACATTGGCGGCGTCCACCACCGCGTCGCGTAGCGCCTCGAGGTCCTTGGCCTTGGCCGCCAGCGCTGGGGTAGCGCTTGGGAACTCCATCGGCTCGCCGGAAGCTGGGTCTCGAGCCACATCCGCCCGAGGTTCGAACGCCTCGGCTTTTTGTGTCTCTTTCCTCCCCTCTGCCGTGGTTTGCATGGTTGGCCCTCAAATTAATGATCCGATTTGGCCCCACTTGAACCCATTGTATGTAGGGATCGCACGTTGAACCTTTCATACAAGACGTTAAAGAACTCCCGATGACCAGAACGCCATCACAACCCGAAATCAAAGGGCTAGCAATCGTATGGACGAGGAAATGGGCCGTCGGATCGGCGAAGCCTCGTGCCTATGCCGTATCGTGTGGCCCACCGACGGATCATGGTTTCCCTCGAAGCGGGTGCCCAGCTCTTGGCTGCCGCTTAGCCCGGCGCTTCATTTCAGCCGCGCGCTCCCCGAGCGTACCTTTACAGATTCATACTGCGACGATCAGTAATTACCGCCAAGCTTGCTGTGGTCCCAACTTGCAATCTTGTATGGCGTAATTTTGAGCACGACCCGTTTTGGAACGCTTGAGGCGGCCCCGGAAGGAACCGCTGCCTCTGTGGCAGATTCACCAGCCAGACGCATCGTCTCCTTCACGACCTGGGGATCTTCGATTACTTCGCAATGCCCACGAATCATGACCCCTCGGAAGTCGGCGTAGCGCTCGCCGACCTCGACCATCACGCCGACCTTCGGATTACGCCGCACGTTGACCACCTTCTGCGCCTTGCCGTAGGAGGTCATGTAGATCACGCCATCTTTGTAGCGGTACCCCATCGCCACGACGTGCGGAAAGCCTTCCTTATCGATTGTTGCGAGCGCGGCCTTGTGCGGTTGGCTGAGAAACGCGGCCTGCTCTTCCGGGGTAAATTGAATCTCATGTCGTCGGCTCATTGGTTGTCCTCCCTCTGACATCATGGACGGCGAGCGCTCGGCTGCCTATCGTGCCAGGACGTGTTTTTGTAACTTTTCGCCTTGGAGTTATATAGCGGGCATATGAGGCTCTGCATCTGAGCGCTGGAATTAAAGACGAACTCGCTGCGTTTCGCCGAAGAGGCTCGCCTCGCTACAGATCCACTGGCAGTTCCAGGTAGTTGCGATAGACAAAGTCCCGATGCGTGAGCAGCGTGGGATCCATGGCTGCCTTGATGAGCGGATTCTCGGCCAGAACCTCAATAAAAGACGCCCTAAGCTGCTCAGGCATCGGACAGAGATCCCGTTGGAGTGGCTGAATCCGTGAGATGAAGGTTGCCCAATAAATGTCCAACGCCGAGAGTTGATCACCAACCAAAAACCGATGGCCACCGGCACGCCGTTGTGCCAGTCGCGAGGCGAAGAGCCGCATGATTTGTGCGATACGGGCGGGGGCTGCCGCAGCATTGGCGGAGTCGTAGCCATACTTGCTTCCCAGGTGAGTGGCCACCTCCCGGTTGGGAATCGGTAGGCCTCTCGGAGAGGCCGCATTCGCAGAGAGAGTTTCGTCCAAGAGCATCAGACGCTGACACCAGCTTAGGCCCAGCTCGCCGCAGAGTTCGTGGCTATACCCGAACATCACGGCTCGCTCTTCGGCGTCAGCGGGAATAAGCGGTGGATGCGGGGCTATTCGTTCGGCAAAGAAGAGAATATCCATCCAGGTGGTCCGCGGCCTCTCGTCGTTATAAGCGGCCACCGGATAGCTGGTCTGCCCGGTCCATTTCTTCAGGGCTTCGAGGTAATAGGGATCGCCAGTCTTGTGTCGCACCCTGACAAAGGGAACCTGCTTGACATGGAAAATGCCTTTGGCCGCTTCGCCCCACGGGCCCGGCAATCCCGGAATGAGGACAAGCCTCAGGCCCGGCATCTCTAAGGCCTGTTCGATTTCGATGTAATCAGCCATCTGATTCTCTACACCCGTGTTCGAGCCTCTTAATGAAGTCGAAATCAAGTCTTAATCACAAAGTTATTGAAGATCATAAGGGTGTCATCAAGTTCGGCTAAATTCTCCGCGAATGCACCCTCGATGAATGCGAACGTGCAGAGTTCTCTCGCTGCGCCTCCCGTCTTCGCGACCGATGGAAATGGAAGTTGTCCTGACATATGCCGATGACTCACCTTGGCATGGGACCTACCCTTGCTCGTGGGCCGCTCCTCAGCGATAGATCAGCGATTTGGTTCGGTGGTATTAGTCGCTTGAGGCGGTGGCCGCCACGAGACCGGCCATTGAACCGGCGAATGCCTCCGTAGGACTGATCAATTCACAAATAACCGTGAGGGAATCCGATGCCAAAATTCGACGATTACAAAAACAGGTACAAGCACGTTCAGATGGAGCGGCGCGACGGTATCCTGCAAGCCATCTTTCATACCGAAGGTGGTCCCCTCAAGTGGGGCAGAGGAGCTCGGCTACGCCTTTGGCGAGATTAGCCGCGACGAGGAAAACAAGGTCGTCATCATCACCGGCACCGGCGACATCTACTGCTCCGAACTCGACATGGGCCGGAACCTCGCGCAGATGACGACCGACAGATGGGACCACGTCTATAAGGATGCCAAGCATCTCTTGATGAACCTGCTTGACATCGAGGTGCCGGTTATCGCGGCGGTCAACGGTCCCGCGTTGATCCATGCGGAAATCCCGGTGCTATCGGACATCGTGATCTGCTCGGAAAACGCGGAGTTCCAGGACGCCCCGCATTTCCCGAACGGCGTGGTTCCCGGCGACGGCGTGCACGTCGTCTGGCCGTTGGTGCTCGGCGCGAATCGCGGCCGCTATTTCCTGCTGACGGGGCAAAAGCTCTCCGCACGCGAGGCGCTGACGCTGGGCGTGGTGAGCGAGATCGTTGCGCGCGACAAACTCCTGCCGCGGGCGTGGGAATTGGCGGAGCAAATCGCGAAACGGCCGCGGCTTGCGAGCCGCTATGCGCGCGTCGCGCTGACCCAACCTATCAAGCGGGCAATGCTGGATAATCTCGGGTATGGGCTCGCACTCTCCGCGGCCAACCAGGAGCTAGCGCGCCGGATAACGGGCCATTCCATGGCCATGCTCGAGCCTTTCTCGATATATGGTGGCTGAGGAAATATAACCGATGCCGCGAGGTAAGCGCCGGCGGAGAGAAGCCAATGGATGCGAGTTCACCACTGTCGTATCTCGGTAGTAGCCTTGAGCAGGTCGCGTTTGTGGTCAAGGACCTGGATGCGGCCCAGACATTCTTCACCGAAAAGATGGGTGTCCCGCGGTTTTACGTGATCGAGGATTTCGGCAAGCGGGCGACCGAGAAGACCTTTCGTGGTCAGCCGGCCGAGCATAATTTCAGGCTTTCCCTGGCGTATTCGGGCGCCACGCAGATCGAGCTCATCCAACATCTCTCGGGCGAGACTACATACAAGGAATTTCTCGAGCGCAAAGGCGAAGGGCTCCATCACCTCGGCTTTTTTCTTGATGACCGGGAGCAGCATGAGCGCGCGCTGAGCGAATTTGCACGCGGCGGTTATCCAGTTCTCATGAGCGGCCGCCTGGGCGACGCTCGCTACACCTATTTCGAGACTGAAGCGGAGATCGGGGCCATCATGGAAATCGTCTACCTCGGTCCGGAAGCCAAGGCCCTGATGGCGCGAATCAAGCGCGGCGAGTTTTAAAGCTGCTTCGAATCAAGAATGGGGGACCAAAGCGGCACTAAACGGGACTAAGTGGGACCAAGGGAACCGCGATGGACTAGACAAGGAGAAACGACCATGGCCGAGTCCAGTAATAAGCGCCTGGCGGACAAGGTTGCAATCGTCACCGGCAGCGGCAGAGGAATTGGACGCTGCGAGGCGCTCCTGATGGCCCAGCAGGGCGCCAAGGTCGTCGTGAGCGATATTGGCAGCGACTCTGAGGGCGGCAGCACGGCAGCGAACGTCGCCGATGAGATACGCGCGGCCGGCGGCGAGGCGGTCCCGACCACCGACAGTGTCGTGACGATGGAAGGCGCGCGACGCTCGGTCGACACCGCAGTTCAATCCTTCGGCCGGCTGGACATCCTAGTCAACAATGCGGGTTTGAGAGGCGGCAACCCGATCGACAAGCTCACCGAGGAGGAGTGGGATCGCGTGGTGGACAGCCATCTCAAATCGTCCTTTGCGATGATCAAGTTCGCGGTGCCGGTGTTCAAGGGCCAGGGCGGCGGCGTCATCGTCAACACCGGTTCCGAAGCAGGGTTGGGAATGATCTTTAACGCCGCCTATTCCTCCGCCAAGGAAGGGATCGCCGGACTCACCCGTACGGTGGCTCGTGAGCAGGGCCGTTTTGGAATTCGTTGCAACATGATCCGGCCGCGCGCGAGCGTGAATACCGGCGGGGGAGAATGGGGCAGGCAGGTCTTCCGGAAATGGCTGCCGATGGCGAAGGCGCTGGGACGGTACTGGATCGGTGATCGCGGTCTCTGGGGGCTCAATCGTACTGCACATCCTGAACAGGTTGCGGAGTTTGTGGTCTGGCTCTGCACCGACGCAGCCGCAAACATCAATGGGCGATCCTTTTTCGTTGCGGGCGAGGAGATCGGGCTCTGGTCCGAACCGGAACTCATCCGCAATCTCGCGCGGCCGGGCGGATGGGATCTCGACTCGCTCGATTCCTTCGCGCGCGACGCGATGACGGCTGACCTCACCAACCCGTTTCTGATTGAGGATCCGCTGAAGGGCGACGAGTAGCCTCCGCAACTTTTTCACGGCGTCGCGATTGTACGTTCAACTAGGGCGATGGATATCGGTAGCCAGTCTCAGCTTCTCCATTCCCAAGATCAGCAAGTATCCTAGGTCGAGCTCACTCCACTTCATGCCTATGCGTGCTGAAGATGGCGATCGATGGTGGCTGCGATGCCAATTTTCGCCTAGGAAGAATTGGAACGGCGCAACCCACCACACGTTGCGAGAGCAATCTCCCCCAGGCGCGACCCCGGGCTGAGTATGGCAAATACTATTAACGACGCTGGTTGCATGGAACACAAACACAAGCCTAATCGCGCCGAGCCAGAAGAACGCCGCCGGGCTCAGCAAAGCCCCACCGAAGAAGGCCGCTAGAAAGATGGGCGGCAAGAGTCCGTCCCATATTCTAAAAGAAATTCTGTTCAAGTCCCTTGTATACCTTGCCCGCGTTCGTTTGTTGGCTTGCCACTGCCAGGCAACATGGGCAAACCACAGGCCGTGCCAGGCCGGACTCGATGGGTCGTCAGGTGAATCGGCAGTTGCATGGTGAAGACGGTGAGTCGCTACCCAACCGCGGGGCGGCGTCTGGCCATTTAGGATAGCGAGAAAGGTCAGGAACGTCCGAACCGCGGGATGAAGCTTCAACGATCGATGGGCAAGTGCGCGATGATAGCATACCGTTGTGCTTACTCCTCCAAGGAAGGCGAGCACCGTGAAGGCCAGGACTAAGCGCCTTCCGGGTAGGGGATACATGACCAGTCCCGTGGCAGCGGTGAGGTGAATGAGGAGCACCCAGGCGAACACCAGCATTCCGTTGAAATCGCGCGGCCACATTACGCGATTGGCTGCCGACGCATCTCCACGCCGCAATTCCTGCGAACCCGTGACGGATATGCCCGGTAAGGCCACGTCAGCGTCGCGGACCTGAGGCCGCGTCCGCCGGACTCGACGAGGGTTGCGCGCTCTGGGAGCGGGCGCGCGCGGGTTCGTAATGAGCGAGGAATCTCAAGGTCCTGATGCCTGGAAGAAAAAAATATCCGCCCCCCTTCATCGTGACAAATCGCGGCACTCCCTTGACGTGACAGTTGATCGGCGTTGCCTGGATCGTGAACTGAGTGTGCCCGTCGCTGTCGCCGACGATTGGATCCTTGTCGTTATCAAGACCATTGAATTGGGGATTGTTTAGCCAGCTATACTGGATGAATTCGAATTGGCGCAAGAGATCGGCGTTGAGCGCGATGAAGTAGATTCCCTGGTCCCTGCACTCCTGTTCGCAATCAATCGGTATTCGATATTTTCGCCCGCGCCGGATGATGCGATGGCGATTGGATATTTCCAGCGAGCGCGACGTCGAGGTTGGCAACGAATCGCGCGGATTGATGCGCCGGATGTGCGATCCGATCGGGCAGGCAAGCCCGTCGGGGTCGGTCGGCGTGTACAGGAATTCGTTTATCGGTTCCGCTCCGGGCTTTTTTGGCGCGAGCACGAGCGGCGCGCCGCTGCGCCATCGCCCGACCATCCTGGCCGCGAGTAATTCGCGGCGTTGCGGGTCACCGCCCGCCTGGCTGTCGACATAATCCCAAAAGCGCGTGACATCCTGCGAGAGCTTTCGGAACACGAGGTAGGTGCCGTTAAGTCCGAACACCCTTTGATCGTTTGGATAGTCAGGATGGTCGGCGAGATAACCGGCGGGATCGTGCCAAGCGTCTATGGCCGGGATCCGGGACTTGAGTCTCTTCCCGTCTTCGTAGCCAAGCACGAACTCGCCGGTCTTAATGAGGTCGCCCCGCGCCCTTCTTCCAATCAGGCCTATCACCGACGGCTGCGAAATCCCGTCGCGAAAGCCGAACGGTTCCGTGCGGTCGCCAGGCTTACGCGTCGCTTCCTGCCTATAGATCTGCTGTAGGCCGATCAGCTCGGGGGCGACCAGATCGAGGTCGAGCACAAAGTCGTGCATGCTCTTTTCGCACTCGGCATACAGCAGAACCAATATGTGAATCGGTTTGTCGCGCTCGGTTTCTCTTGCCCCGAACTCCCAGTTCCCTTGCTCGCTCGGGCCATTGTCACCGAGTATTGTGGCTGCCTCGGGCCGATTCATCCCAGCGATAAATTCATGTGAAAAGCCCTTGATCGAATCACTGGCGACGCCCAGCGCCTCGATCCCTTTGAAGGTCAGCGCGAGGTTAAAAGAGTTCTTCGACCTATTGTTCCCCGGATGCTCTGCGTTAGTGACCTTGTCGGCGACACTAGCGAGCCAGCACCGCGCCTTCGCGCAGTTCGTGACCTGTAGAAAGATGAAGCTCGCGTAGTCGAGGTGATCGTAGCCACTCGCAAGCAGCCCCTGGATGTCTTCGCGATCGACCTTATCGGACACGACTTCGGCGCCCCCCTTCCTATATCGCTCGCGCCAGCTCGTCGCGAAGCTGCAGATACCGCAGTAGATTCTCAACCGAATGGTCGCCATACGGCCGATGGAAAAAAAATGTTGGCTGAAACTCTTCGACCACGTGGGCCTGGAACTGCTCAATGTGCCGCGCGCCTTCCCAGAGCATGAACCGCGTGGGCGGAAAACGTTCGGTGTTGCTCCACACTGCGTTCAGATGCGGCGGATCGGAGAAATCGTCGAGATAGTTCGACCAGGTTCCGTCGAAATTGGAGAGAAACAGCACGTGCCTATTGCCATCGATCAGGCTCCACCTTGCGAAATGAATCGTCGTAATCGTGTCAAGTTTGCCCAGAATGAAGACCTTCCCGGCCAAGACCTTGGTAATAAACAAGACCAGCCGGATCATCAGAGCGCGAAATCTGCTGAGCTTGACCGTCGCCAACGTACACATATGATTCTGTCGGCCGAGATTCAAATACTTATATACTTTCGGATGGATTGGAAATCGGCGTTTCATGCAGGTCCGCGCTTCGCGGCACTCGTAGACACGAGCGATCAAGAGAAGGATCGGCGACACCAGCAACCCAGGCACCGACAGGACAAGCAGCATCAGAGCGTTGAGCCGTGCGCGCCATCCGAGTCCGCGCTGTGAGACCGGCGAGCGGATTGGCTTGGGTGCGCCCGCCGTTCTGAAATGCTCGACGAGCTTACACCACACTTGGTCTTGATCAAGTTTGCAAAAGGCCGGATCCTGAGCGAGGCACTGGTCGAGATACTCCCGAGCAGCCTGATATACTTCAATTGCATTGCATATGTCGTCGCGAGCGCGCCCGGGCAACGCAACATAATACGCAGTCGATGGGACTCGATGCTTGATAAAATAATCTGTGACGCGCTGCGGCTGATTGCGGGCGCCGGCGGCCGGATAATCCTTGCAGTTCGCATATATATTATCCAGCAGGTTGGCCCCGTGCCGGATCAACTCATCCAGATGATCACCCAACTGGCCGTCAAAGTTGGTTTCCATCACGAGCCGCGCCGGGATTTTGTCGATTTCGGGGAGGATGACGAACGCGGCGTGATGCACGCCTTTCATGGATCCGAACGGATCCATCTTTTCGGCGGCCCGCAGCACGCCGGGCAGTGCGTCAGCGCGCGCGGGTTCGATTTCCGTTATAACCGTTAGTCCGGATTGCCTCATCGTGGCTAACCGCTCACCTTCGTCATCACGCAGGCATAGGCATGTTCCTGCGATCGCTCGCTAGTAAACCGCCCGGACCGGATGCGCTGACTGTCTGAGCGCCGAATAGGCACCGCGCATTATGATGAACGCCCATCACGCATTGGCCGCTCGGGCCGCTCTACAGCGGCGCCCTCGGCGTGGTCGCTGCGGGCGCGATTTAGGAACAGAAGCAAGAAGTGACGCAAGTAAGCTGCCGGGTCGAGGCATGTATCAGCTCCGCCAGGTGTTAGTGAATAGCATTCAGCGGCAACAACCGCTTTGCTTTATAGGCGCCGTAGATGATGGCGAGGCCGGGAATAAGTGATGCAAGGCCGCTCACTGATACTAGCACTATGTAAACATAGCCGAGATAATAATGCGCGTTCATAAGCTGATCCCACAGGTTCGCCTCTGTGGGAGGATTGAGAATGAATGCAACACCGAGCACCCCGAGTGCGACTAAGAATGTGTAGCCACTAACGATTAAAGAATAGGCAAGGATCGAAATACCTCGATCCGTCAGCTTCAGCAGTGGTAGAACCCCACCGGTCGCTATCATCCATATCCCAGTGGCTATGAGAATCGAATGTGTCTGTCTGAAATACACCCGGATATGGTTTTGCAACTCTTGATGAATTGCTATGTAGAATCCGGGCGTACCGGCGGACATGGCTACCAGCATGAAGATGGCACCATGGAGAACGAGGCTCAATTGGCGGCGGCGCGTCATCTTTTTGCCCTCCCCTGGCAAAAGATTCGCTGCCCGTGCAGCGGGCCACACGATTCAACGATGATCCGGTCGAACTTCGCTAACCCAATTCCTCCATAAGCTGTCTAGCTTCGGCAAGTTCACGCGTATCCAGTCCCTCCGTCATGCTTTTCAGGAGAGGTTCTACTATCTCCCGCGCTTCGACCGTGCGGTCGCTCGCCTCTAGCAACCTGGCCAAGCTTGTCGCCGAGCGAATGGCGAAAGATTTCGCTCCGAGGCTTAGGGCTAACGAGCTGGCTTTTCGTAGACTCTCCTCGGCACTTTCAAGCCGAGCATTGTCCAAATCACAAATTTGCGCAGTCCCTGCACGACCAGTATTTTCCAGGAGGAACTTCCCTCGCAGCCAGAGGAGATATGGCAGATCGGCTAGTTGGTCTGGTGCAGCGCACAATGCTTCTTCTACGGTCGCCAAGGCGCCGTCGAGTGCTCCGGCACTGGCCAAGGCCTCGGCCAGAAAGCCGAAGAACGAACCTACGCCTAGCCTGTTGCCCGCCGCTTTGAAGCTCGCCAACCCGTCGGTAGCATATCTTACCCCCTCATCGCAGCGACCCTGCTGCGCGATCGCCCACCCGTAGAGAATCCTGCCCACGTCGAAGTAAAGAGGGATACGACGCTCTTTGGACAAAGTCATGACGCTTTCCGCAAACTTCTGCGTGGTCACTGGATCACGTAGCATGACGTGTAGATAGGCCGCATAGAACTCACAGTGAACGCGCGCGTAAGGCTTTCGAAGCTGCTCATTCAACGTGATTGCCTCGCGCATCCGGGCTCGCGCCGAATCCGCCATGCCGAGTTGCCAAGCAGTCAGGGCCATGTACTCGAGCGTCTCGCTGCCCGGATCTTGCGGATTTCTCCGATGTTCTTCCTCCAGATAGACCGCACGGGCCTGACTAAAGCGCTCCCATGCCAGCGCAAATGCGCCCCGATGATACCGCACGACGCCGTCAATGTAGTAACCCCATACCTGCGTTCTCGATTTGCCGTCGCGCTGACTCGTCGCGAGAACCTGCTCAGCTACCGCCTGCGCAGTATCAAGTTCGCCTCGAAGGAGCGGTTGCGCCGCGACTCCAGTAAGTGCGAGGACTACCTGCATCGGATCGCCGAGTCGTTCGCCTAAGGCCATAGCGCGTTGATATGCCGCGCCGGTCTCCGCATCAGCGTAGCCACGCGTGGCCATCAAAACAGCACCGAGCGCCAGCCGAAGTCCGAGCTCGAGTTGGTCGCGCTCCAGCGTTTCCGGCGTCGTCTCCAGCAACGCCAGAGCTTGTCTGTAGAGCGCGCCCGTTTCCGTTAGTGCACCCTGTAGGCGTGTACGCTTGGCGGCCATCGACAGATACCGAACGGTCCGGTCAACATCCGCAGCCGCGCCCGCCTGGACCAGGTGATGCGCAAGTTCGTTAGCCTGATCCTCCAGCGTGTTCGGATAGACACGCTCGATAGCGTCGGCGACCCTGAGATGCAATCGTTGGCGTCGAGCAGGCGACAAACCGCTTACAATTGTTTGGCGGATGAGCTCATGGGAAAAGTTGAACCTAGCCTCTCGACCCAGCAGCACCGAGGAGATCAACCCCGCCCGTTCCGCTTCTTCCACACCGTCAAGGAGTTGGTCCTCCGCCGAATTAGTGGCAGCCTCTAGTAGTTCGAAAGTGAAGAATCGGCCGATCACCGCTGCCATGCCGAGAAACTTCTGCGTGTCATTATTGAGCCGTGCAAGGCGACGACTGATCACGAGCCTTAAGCTTGCTGGGATCTCCAGGTCCTCAAGCCTTAAGTCCCGGCGGAACTCACCCGCCGGAGTTATGAGCCCGGCCTGATCGAAGAGATGCCAGTATAGCTCTTCGACGAAGAATGGGTTCCCTTCGGTGTGTGCATAGAAAAAGTTCACCACATCCGAGGGCGGGTCAAGCCCGCTCAGCGCGCGCAGCATTGCTGTTACCGCAATCTCCGGCAGGCCACGCAAGTCCAGCCGGTCCGCGAGACGGGAGCGAGCCAACTCCTCAAGAGATTTGTTCAATGGACCTGCTGGGGCGAAATCGATGTCTCTGTAAGTCCCGACGATCATCAGTGGCACGTTCCGAAGGGATCTTGCCAAGTGATTCAGGAGCGACAAACTTCCTTCGTCAGCCCATTGTAAATCCTCGAGGACCAGCAAAACCGGAAATTCTTTGGCAGTACGTACGATGATTTCAGCGACTGCGTTTAACAGGGTCCTACGCGACTGCTCCAGGGGGACTGCCTGCGCGGGTGGTATGTCCGGGAATATCCGTCGCAATTGCGGCATTAGACGCGCTATTTCAGCGGCGTCATCGCCGAGAGCCAGACGAAAAGCCTCTGGGCGCGGCGCTTTCGCAAATGCAGCTTCCAGGACCTCGACAAATGGGGTAAACGGCATTAAATCGTCCCTGTCATAGCAGCCGCCCACGAGCGACAAGAAGCCTCTTTTAGAAGCCTCGTTGGCACATTCCTTAGCAAGGCGAGTTTTCCCCACCCCGGGTGCGCCAGCGATCATTACCGTTCTTCCCTCACCCCGACGCGCCTGCTCGAGCAGACGGTGAAGCATCGCGACTTCTGCCTCTCGACCTACGAATGCAGTGCTCACCGCTGCTTCTGCAAACAGATCCGTCTCACGACTGACAAATATAGGCGCTGTGCTCTCGGCTTCAACTGAAGTTGTAGCCAAGATCGAAAATTGCCAGCTTACCGCAAGTTTCGGATCTTCCACGTAGGAACAGAACGTGCCAGTTCGAATAGAACGGTCAAGTAGTTCCCCAAGCGAATCATTATGTTCGGCGATTTTCTGAAGCGCAGCCTTGATCGTGCGCGTAACGTTGAGGCGAGCCCGCTCCGCGGCGGATCCGGCGCGTCGATTGCGGCCGCCAAGGCCGAACGCGCGCGCGAGCTCACGTTCGATAGAGTCAATTTCCGACGCGACTGCTTCGGCGCGCTCGTGAGCACCTCGCTCACAGAGATCCTCGAGCACTTCGGCGAGCTCGTGGAGTCTGCGCTTGTATTGGAGCTTTGCCTGCTCGTCCAGCATCTCACCAGCGTCGCCTATTTCGCGGACGGTAACGTCTTGCCGCTCGCGCAATTGTGCGACCGTCGCGTCGCTGTCAACCGCCGAGGATGCCGCTATTCCGGGCCCGTTTATGAGGTCGAGCGCGTGAAATTCCTCTCCGGGATGCTGCAGTAGTCGCTGAATATAGGTAAGACCCTTAGTGTCTCGCAGCGAATAGTACGCCCCCTCGCGGCCGATCGTCCAAACTTCACCGCTGCAGGCAAACGCGATTGTGGGTACGCCCGAACTCTCGGGCGAGCTTGATTCAGGCCTCCGCTCGGCCCATCGTCCTCGATCAATTTGTGCCACTGAATCCCCTCGCCAGTGGAGCGCCACGTCCGATGGTGGTGGGCAGTAGGTTGGGACCCCTAGGCAGACGCTAGAGCGCTTTTGCTGAAACTCCCCGTAACGCTTCTACCACTAGTTCGGCCTAACTGTAAAACGGTAAAAGCAAGCGGTGCTCTCTGTAGCAGACGAGGCGAAATTAAGGACACAGAGAGAACCCTCTTGCGACAAAGGACGCAGCGGGGCAAGAGTGATGCCAATTGAAAGAGCGCGAATTCAATAGAATAAAAATGACAAGCTGTTAAGGCGGGTTAGCAGGTGGAGTCCAACTGCTAAGGACATTTAGCAGATCTGGAATAGACGCGCTTCGCTGGTGTTTATGTCAGAAAGACTTCACGCACCAGGTTGGTGTCGTTGTACTCGCGTCCCTCGGCAATGCGGTCGCCATCGAAACGCAGATAGAAGCTGTAACGCTGGCGGTAGCTTTTGCCGTTGTTTGCAACCGTATCAGCCGCGGCCAGCGCTGCCACATGCGGTCCTTCGCAGATGACCGTTTCGAGCTTGAGCTTCAATCCGTCGGGGAAGAGACGCTTGAGCGTCGCACACTCTGTTGTGGCAAAATTCCGCCGGCCCGTGATAGGAGGAAACTCCTTGATTCCTGACACAATCTCGAAGGTGAAGTTCTCAGTGATCAGCTCTTCGAAGACCGCGGGGTCGGCGTGATTGAAGTTTTCGAGAAACCTGATCGCACGC
>WNFH01002217.1_pt1 | contig 13468 bp, 11 predicted proteins | sample 5400411 | NCBI WGS metagenome assembly WNFH01 (sample SAMN13153347, study PRJNA577476) | soil metagenome | isolation source: 200 cm saprolite under Douglas fir tree site 2 hole 3 | place: USA:California | collected 2015-04-18
GGTTGCTCCGAGAAAACCTCGCACGTAAATCCGAAGATGCGTGCCTCCGGATCACGCCAGGCCTCGGGCCGCAACCCTGCCTTTCGGCAGGTTTCTTCCAGAAACTGGTCGCGCGTCAAACGATGTTCCGTGGCAACCTGCGGCAAAAGAAGCCCGCGTTGTGCGTGCAGCACTATCAGGAGCCCATGAAGTCCAATCTCGATGGATTCCGGAACGATCGGGGACAGAGGCGACAGCAGGGAGATCTCAATCCGGAATTCGCCTAGTTGGTCCTTTCGCAACGGGGCAAAGCGCGGATCTTCCAGCGCCGCGCTTGCGGCACAGCGAACGATGGCTTCCCCGAGCGGTTCTCTGGCCTCGATTACGCCGATACAACCTTGTAGATGCTCGCGCAAGTGGAGCGTCACGAAGACGCCGCGGCGCTCGGCGAAGATTCCTCCCGCAGGGATGTAGTCCGGAAGCTTCCCGTAAGACACGGCCTCTGTGACGGCCGTGCGGGCCAGTTTCAGTGCAGAACGCTTCTCGTCTTCAGAGAGGGACCGCATCCTGGGACTTCTTGCGGGCTTCCAGCATCCGGAGCCGCCGCCGCTGTTTAATACTGTCGTCCACTTGGCTCCAGAAGCGACGGAAATACTGTGCCGCGGAGACCAGCGCGCTGATGACGACCAGCCAAAGCAGCACTATCGCCAGCGGCTTCAGCGAAGGGTGTCGCGCGCCGGCGATCAGCACCGCCACAGCGCAAACCTGTAATACCATCTTGGTTTTTCCCAGTGCCGACGCCGCGATCGTGAATCCTTCCGCTGAGGCAATATTCCGCAAACCAAGAACCGTGAATTCCCGGCCGATAATGATCACCACCATCCACGCGGGAGCAAGGTGCATGTGCACAAGTGAGATGAAGGCCGAGGAGATCAAAAGTTTGTCGGCGATCGGGTCAAGCAGAATGCCGAGGGTCGTTACCTGCAGCCGCCGGCGCGCCAGATATCCGTCTGCCCAATCCGTTGCCGCAGCCATCAACAGAATCAAGACTCCCCAGAACTCAAAGTGCATGGGGAATCCCCAGAGTTCGACGTTGGGACTCCGGGTCAGCAGGATCACGATAAGGACGGGAACGAAGAAGATCCGCAGCAGCGTCAGTGAGTTAGGAAGATTCATGAGCGCGTGACGGCGAGGGTGCCGTCCTTGTGGCTCTAGCCAATACGGTTTCACTATAGACTTCGGGTAAGGAGGCGTCAACGTTTCCGGCTGGCGATGAAACAGACGTGAGCCGAACGGGTCTGGGGAGATTGTGTGGCCCTCTTAGGTACTCTCGCGCCAACATGCGGCCGAAATCGAAAGGGAGCAGAGCGATACTCTTTCGTAACAGGGCTGCTGCAAAGCTGTGCAAATGTGAGGAGTGCACACCCGCGATCCGAGAGCTCCCTGCCAGGTGAGAGGATGGTCAAAAACGAAGATAACTCATTCTCTTTCTATAACTTACGTTGCATTTGAAGCAGAGATCCAGCTCACAGACCCAGCTAAGCGAAGACCAGAAACATAAAAGACGGCACGGTTTCCACAACGTTTTCCACAGGGTGGGCTTCCGCCCGTTTCACCTGGGGACTTCTGGGGGAGTGCTATAAATCTCCAAAAACAGGGGTTTTAGGGGCGTTTACGCGGAAGTTACCCCGTCGAGAACCTGGGCGTCCGGCTCAAATCGCTCGCGGGCCGCGCAACAGCCGTATGGGAAGCATGAAGAGTGCACTGAGAAGACCGAGAACACCGTGAACGGCGATTCCCACCAGGCGAAACGGCAAAAGCAACAACCACACAATCGGATACAGCACCAGCGCAAGCAGGGCGAGCGGCCAGCACAGGATGAAGAGGATAATCCAAAGAAAGAAAGCAGCCATGGCAACCTCACTTTCGGCCCCCAAAATGCGGCCATATTCCACGGGCGACCACAAAGCGGCCAGCCCCAAGATTTGTTACGAGGAAGAGAGCCCTAAAGTTTCCCCTCCGCATATTTATGGAGCCGGAGACGCTTGGCGATGGATGCGGGAACCTCCGCATCAAGCCGCACGTGGGAGTCGTTGACTTCCGAACGAAGGACCCGGCCAAGTGCGTGGATCAAGGCCAGCGTACGGCCTTCCGCCATCGGCAACCGCATCGAGAGCGTTATGATTGGATCAATGGGCATCTGGGCGTCTATGCGCCGCAGCAGATCATCTATGCCCTCTCCCGTAAGCGCGGACACCAACACAGGCGCCCCTTCCGCGCCTGCGCTTCTTGCTGCACCGTTCAGGATGGCGCTGCGCTCTTCCGGTGCTAGCCGGTCGATCTTGTTCAGCACATGCAGCCTAGGGCGGTCGGCCATGCCAAGTTCGCGCAGAATTTTTTCGACTTCCTCGTCGAACTCATCGTGATGCGGATTCGAGACGTCACTTACGTGCAGGACTATGGCCGCTTGCTGTACTTCTTCCAGCGTCGCGCGAAAAGCCGTCAGCAATCCTTTCGGCAGATCGCGGATGAATCCCACGGTATCCGAAACCAGCACGCGGCGATTCGAGGGAAGCCGCAAAGCGCGGATCGTGGGATCGAGGGTGGCAAACATCCGCGAGGAAACCAGCACTTCCGCGCGGCTCAGGGCATTGAACAAGGTTGATTTGCCCGCGTTCGTGTAGCCCACCAGCGCGATCGTCCCGAGGGGGACGGCATTGCGCGCCTCACGCCGCAGAGCCCGCTGCTTGCGCACATCTTCGATGGTGGACTGGATCTTGCGCACGCGTTCGCGAATCCGGCGCCGGTCCGTTTCGAGTTTCTTTTCACCCGGCCCGCGTACGCCGATGCGTCCCGCACCGCCACCCGCTCCACCGGCGCCCCCGCCTCCGCTCTTGCCGCCAAGGCGGGACATTGCCGCTCCTTTACCGGTCAGCCGCGGCAGCATGTAATTCAGTTGCGCGAGTTCGACCTGCAACTGGCCCTCGCGGCTGCGCGCATGCCGCGCAAATATGTCCAGAATCAGTTGCGTGCGGTCGATCACTCGGCGTTCCGTCGCTTCTTCGATGTTGCGCTGCTGCATGGGGGAGAGATTGCTATCAAAAATGACCAGCGGCGCTTTATGCGCGGTGGCTTCCGCGCGAATCTCATCCAGCTTGCCGCGTCCCACCAGCGTTGCCGGATCGGCCGTGTCGCGCACCTGGAAGACCGTTCCGGCTATCTCCGCGCCCGCGCTGCGCGCCAGTTCCATCAATTCCAACAGGGATTCCCTGCCCGCCTCGCCCGCCGGCATCCCGGGAAAGCGGGGCGCACGCTTCCATCCCACGCCCACAAGCAAGGCGCGCTCGGCCACGGGAACTTGATGTTGCGCTTTCGTCACTGAGGTCTACCAAGAGTCTTCGTGCTCACGTGAGTATTTCTGGCGGGACTCGCTCCTCGAGAAAATTATACGCTTCTCTTCCCGGCCCGGCGATCAGTCTCCAAACCCTGTGCCCCGAGCCATCCCAACACGCTGGCTTGCAATCCGGCGTCATCGCCAAAGCCCGCAAACCAGCGCACGCCCTGCTCCCGGCGAAACCACGTGAGTTGTCTCTTCGCATAATGCCGCGTAGCCTGTTGAATCGCTTCGCGCGCTTCTTCTAGTGAAATTTCGCCGCGCTGCACGGCACAGAGTTCGCGGTAGCCGATGAAATCAAATGGCTTCGCGCCTTTGTCCAGGCCGCTGGCCAGCAAGGCCTGCACTTCGCGCAACCATCCTCGCTCGAGCATCACCTCCGTTCGGGCGTGGATCCGTTCGATTAGCTTCTCGCGCGGCGGAAGCAGTCCGACTTTCAAGACGCGCCATCCTTCCAGCGGCGCCCGGCCTGCCCGATGCACTTCGGAGACCCGCTTGCGCGTCAGCACACAAACTTCGATCGCGCGAATGAGTTTCTGTTCATCGGCGGCAGCAATGCTTTGCGCTGCATCGGGATCGATCCGCTGCAAAAGACGGCGCAAGTAGCCGGGCGGACGCTCTTCGGCGCTCGCCCGCAAGCGCTCGCGCAGTTCTTCCGAGCGCTGCGGCGCTTCCGCAAGACCCTCAAGCAAGGCGCGCAGGTACAGCCCGGTGCCGGCGGTGAAGATCGGCATTCTTTCCCGGCGTCTCAAATCCGCGAGAACAGCTGACGCCATCTGCCGGTAACCGCCGGCGGTGGCTGCCTCCCGTGGATCGAGAACATCCATCAAGTGATGTGGAATGTCCCGCCGTTCGGATGCGCTGGGCTTGGCCGTGCCGATATCGAAACCGCGATAGAGCTGGGTCGAATCGCAGGCCACCACTTCTCCGCCAAGCCGCTCCGCCAGCCACACTCCAAGCGCGGACTTTCCCGAAGCCGTCGGGCCAACGATGGCAATCAGAGGCGGAAGCGCGTTTTGATGGCTCATCGAAAAAGGAGATGACGTGCTCGAACGAGGAGGACGATCAGCACGACAACCGCGAGCAGGAGGCTGCCGAGGACCTGTTGGTGCGTGGGCTTCACTGATATGCGGCTTCGATCGGCAAATTGTACAGGAAATAAAACCGCAACTCGATATAAGGACCGCTGAAGGCCTGCGGCAATGATTCGAAGGGATTCGACGAGCGGATCGCAGATACGGCGGCGCGATCCAAAGGCTCTTTCCCTGAACCCAGCAGCCGCACCGGTTCTCCGGCCGGCACGGAACCATTGCGCATGATGCGGAATTGCAGCGCCACGCGGCCGCGGTCGCCGAGCATCGCCGATTCCGGCATCACCGCGTACCAATTTCGCCGCACGCTCGCTATGACGCGGGCCATGTAATCACTGAAGTCCACACCCTCGGTGGGCGTCAAGATCTCGTAGCCGTTTCCGTACGTGCCCGCGGCGCCTTGTGCTCCACCCGCGCCTCCGCCGGGCGCGCCGCCGGGACGCGGCATCGGGCCGATGACTCCGCCAGCACGGCCGCCGGCGTTGGGGTTCCTGGCTGCTTCCCGGATGGTGTCCTGAAGGGAGCGGCCAGGTGAACTCTTCGGCAGGATCAACCCGCGTTGAGGCTGCGGTGTATCCGGCGTCTCAAGCTTCAGCGCAGGCCTTGGCGCGTCTGTCTTTGGGGCTGCTGTATTTGGCTGAGGTTCGGGCGGAACCGCGTTGGGCTTCGCCACCGGCGCGTTCGGCAATTCTTTTGTCGGTCGCTCCGGCTGCGGCGCGGGCGCCGGCTCGATGTTTGGCGCAACTTCCCGCAGCACACGGGGATCCACGTGCACTTTGGGGGAAGGCGGAACCGGATGCGTCGGCGGCCGGGACGGTTCGAAACTACCGGGGGGAAGCAGCAGCGTCAATTGCTTCCTCGCAAAGTCGACCTCCTCTGCCGTCGGATCATGAGGAGGAAACAATTTTGATTGGAGCAGAATCGCGGCAACCAGGAGGATATGAAACCCCACGGAGGAGAATCGCGTGATGAGTTGCCACTTGGCCTCTACTTCTTTTTGCTTGGGAGCAACGAAGTGGACTTCTCCGGTCATGAAGACATCGGGATCGACAAGGTCGGCGGAGGGCGGAACGGTCATTGGTTCCATGACCGGTGGCGGCGCCACGCCTATCGGCACCGCGATGCGCTCGTCCATGTCCGTGGGCTGGAGCGGCGTGGATACGTCCTCTGTGACCCCGTAGGCTTCGCGATTTATGTCGCGCGGCACGACCACCCGCGCGGCAATGGACTCCAGCGGGAGGTTCGCGGGAATCGTCGATTGTCCGTTCAACGGCACAATCGGCAGCATCGCCGGGACGAGCGTCCGCTCATCCATCGTCGTGGGACGGCGGCGCTGCGTCGCGGCAGCAGCCGCAGCGGGAAGACGTGCGTCCATCGGAACCAGGATCCGGGAGATCATTTTCTCGTTTTAGCTTGCGAGGCGAAGGCCCTCGCATCGGCCGCTTTGCGGTCGCTCCTAATATCGACGCGCGCCGCGTGCTCTTGGATGCTTGCCATCACGCGGCCCGCCAATTCCAGCGCGGCACGGCCCGCTGCCCCGTTGGTCCGCGGCTCTTTGCGCGTGCCAACGGCCTCGATGAACGCTTTCAGCTCTGCGTGCAGCGGCTCGACGACCGGCGCATTCAGCTTCTCAAACCCGAATTCCGGCTGCGGCCCCGGCTTTTTCACACCGATGCGCAGCGCATCGCGCCGGGCGTAATCCAGCGAGATGTACTCATGCTGCTGGAAGAAGCGCATCTTGCGCACGCGCTCGGTCGAAACCCGGCTCGCGGTGATGTTGGCGACCGCTCCGCCGGTGAACTCCAGGCGGGCGTGCGCAATGTCTACCTTGTCCGTCAAAACCGGGATCCCCACCGCTTTTACTTCCGTCACCGGCTCACCGACCAGCGCCAGCAGAATGTCCAGATCGTGGATCATCAAATCGTAGATCACATCCACGTCGAGGCTGCGTGGCGTGAAGACTCCCAATCGATGCACTTCAAAGAAAAGCGGGCGGTTCACTATCGGTTCCACCGCAATCACCGCCGGATTGAAGCGTTCCACGTGCCCCACCTGCAAAATCCGCCCATTTTTCTTCGCCACATTGATCAGCGCATCCGCTTCCGCGAGGTCTACGGCCATCGGCTTCTCGACAAGAATGTCGAGACCCATTTCCATCAGCCGGCACCCCACCTCTGCGTGTGCGACCGTAGGAACCGCCACGCTCACCGCGTCGCTACGTGCGCGTAAGGAATCGAGACTCGGCAGAGCCTGCGTCCCGTACTCTGCCGCCACGGCCGCGGCGCGTTCCGGATTTTGGTCGTACACACCGGCAAGCTCCACGCCATCGAGTTCGCGATACACGCGCGCGTGGTTGCGGCCGAATTCACCTGCGCCGACGACGGCGACACGGATCTTCTTCGATGGTCCCGCCGCCGCACTCATTTTTTCTTAATTCCCCCGGAAGCGTCGTTTGGTTCCGGCACGGCTGCCGGGGGAAAGGCCTCGATTGCAATTTCCGCCGCATCCGCCAGCTCGATCAGTTTTGTCCGGTCAAAAAGTAGTGTCCGCCCGGCATCCACAGCCAGGGCAGTTGCTCCCGCACCCCTCATCTGTTCGATGGTGGGCAAACCGACCACGGGTACATCAAAGCGCATATCCTGGCCCGGTTTGCTCACTTTCACGACCACCAGCGGCTTGCCGCCCGTGATTCGCGCCGCGCGCGCGATGGCTTCGTCCGTCCCCTCCATCGCTTCGACAGCCACGCAAGCGTGATCCGCGATCACCACCGTTTGCCCGATATCCATCCCCGCGATTTGTCTTGCGACCCCGAGCCCATAGGCAATGTCTTCCGCTTCGTGATCATTCGGCGCGCGGCGCGTGAGCACACCGGCGTCCGGCACAAGCGGCTTGAGAAACAGCGTCGAATCCACCAGGCGAACTCCTTCTTCTTCGAGCACGCGGGCCACCGCTCCAATGAGGGCGTCGGTATTCTTCCGCGGCAGTGAAAACAGAAGTTTCGCCAGCTTCCAGTCCGGCCGGATGGCGCTGAAGATCTTGTTGTGCTTCACCTGTCCGGCCATCATCGCGTGCGTTACGCCCTCTTGATGCAGCAGTTCGATGGTCTTGCTCAACTCCCCGAGGCTTACCCAGTGCAGGTGTTTCGCAAGCCTCTCCAACTCCGGCGAAGCTTCTTCCTTCAGCGCAATGACCGTCATCTCAATCCCCTGGCTGCGCGCGCCTTCCAGCACCAGGAACGGAAACCGCCCGTTCCCGGCGATGAGCCCCCATCCTGTCGTCTTGGTGTTCGCGTCGGGCATGAGATCCGCAGTCAGGCGGGTTACTTCACAATGCCGCGCTCGGCGCTCTCGATAAATTTGATCAATTCCTGCACATCGGCGGAAGCGGCCAGCGTTTTCCGCATCTCCACGAGCGCCTGCGACGTATTCAATTTCGAGCGCAAAAGCAAACGATAGGCGCACTTGAGGGCCTGCAAGCGCTCCTGCGAAAACCCCTTGCGCTCCAGTCCAATCGAATTGATTCCGAAGCTCCTCGTTTCACGTTCGGTGACTACCTTTGAAAACGGCGGCACATCCTGGGTGATCACCGTAGACGCGCCGATATACGCGTAGCGGCCGATCCGGCAGAACTGGTGCACCGGTGAAAACGCCCCGACCGTGGCGAAATCTTCCACGGTGACGTGTCCCGCAAGCGTCGCGCCGTTCACAAACAGCGTGTGGCTTCCGACCCGGCAATCATGCCCAACGTGCGAATAGGCCAGAAAAAAATTGCCCTCTCCCAGGGACGACTTGCCGCCGCCCTTTTGCGTTCCTCGGCTGACGGTCACGTATTCGCGGAAAATGTTGCCATTGCCCGCCACCAATTCGGTGGGCTCCCCGCGATAGGTATAATCCTGCGGGTCGCCGCCGATCGCGCAGAAGGAATGAAACACATTGTTTTTGCCGAACTTCGAGGGCCCGCCCACAACCGCGTGCGCGTGCAGCACGCAGCCCTCTCCCAGTTCCACGTCCTCGCCCACCACGGCGTAGGCGCCGACCCTGACGCCCTCGCCGAGTTTCGCGCTGGCCGCCACGACGGCGTGCGGATGAATTTCGCGCATGGTCATTTCGCGGGAGCGGGCGCCTTCTCCGCGGGCTCGCGGTCCACCATCTTGCACATCAGCGTGGCCTCGGCGGCCAGTTCCCCGTCCACCGTCGCTGTGCCCTCCAGCTTGCAGAAGTCGCCCCGCCACGAAAGCACCTTCATCTCCAGTTTCAATTGATCGCCGGGCACCACCGGCCGGCGGAATCGTGCGCCATCCACGGCCACAAAGTAGAGCAACTTTTTCTCGCGGTCCGGAACTTCTTGAAGCAGCAACACTCCACCGGTTTGCGCCATGGATTCGATGATCAGCACTCCCGGCATGACCGGCGCGCCCGGAAAATGCCCTTGGAAGTGCGATTCGTTGATGCTGACGTTTTTTACGCCCACAATGCGCTTCAGGCGTTCCAGTTCGACGATGGCGTCCACCATCAGAAAGGGGTAGCGGTGCGGCAGAATTTTCTGAATTTCCGTGATGTCCATGAGCATCTGCACACTCCGTTGCTACGCTGGCGTTCAGCTGCGGCTGGCACTTCCCCGACAAACTTCTAATTATATGCGAACGCTGCCCTCCGCGATACGCGCGCTTGCGTTGTTGCCGCGGTCTCTCGCTCTGGGCGCATTCGAACCGCCACAGCTCGGGCCTCTTCCCGGACTGCAGTGGATTCCGCCAGGTTGCTCTGTTTTCTGGGCGTTGTTAGCATGTCCGCACTATGGCGGAGTCACCTCTTCCCGTAGAATTCCTGCGCCTCCTGAAGCCGCGCCTGCCGCAAATGCTGGCAACGCTGCGCCGATTTGTTCTTGCGGAATCACCCAGCCTCGAAAAAGCCGCCGCGGACCGCTGTTGCAGTCTGATCGCCAGGGAATGGCGCAAGCAATCCGTGCGCATAGAGCGCATCGCGCAGAAGCATAGGGGCGATCATCTCCGCATCACGTATTTGCCGGACCGCTCCCGTTCTTCCGGCCAGCTCCTGGTGCTGGGCCATTACGACACGGTCTATGCCACCGGGACGCTGCGAAACATGCCTTTCCGCATCTCCTCCGGTCGAGCCTGCGGCCCGGGCGCGTATGACATGAAGGCCGGTATCGTTCAGGCGCTCTTCGCGCTGTGCGGGCTCGAACGCACAAAACCACCGCTTCGCAAGCGCCTGATTTTTCTCTGGACCTCCGACGAAGAGATCGGCAGCGAATCTTCCCGCAAACTTCTCGAGGCCGAAGCCCGGCGCAGCGATGCCGTCTTTGTCCTCGAGCCGTCCTTCGGTCCCCGCGGCCTGCTAAAAACATCTCGCAAAGGCGTCGGCGAAGTTGAATTGATCGTCCACGGTCGCGCTTCCCACGCCGGCCTCGCTCCGGAAGAAGGTGTTAACGCCATCCACGAATTGGCCAGGCAACTTGCGCGCGTCCAGGAGTGGAATGATTCTCGCGGTGGCGTCACCATCAACGCAGACATCATCGGCGGCGGCACGCGCAGCAATGTAATCCCCGAACGAGCCCGCGCCGTCCTGGATCTCCGTGCCCTGCGCATCCCGGACATGCGCCGCCTCGAAAACCGTTTTCGCCGGCTTCGCCCGATTCTGTCCGGGGCGCGCCTCGAAGTTCGCGGCGGCTTCAACCGCCCTCCGCTCGAGGGCAAGATGAGTGCTTCTCTCTTCGCGCGCGCCAGAATACTCGCGAAGCAAATGAATCTCTCGTTGGGTGAGTGCACCGCGGGTGGGGGCTCTGACGGCAATTTTACCGGCGCCCTCGGCATTCCCACGCTCGACGGCCTTGGCGCCGTGGGCGGCGGCGCTCATTCCTCCCACGAGCACGTCCTCATAAACACCCTGCCCGCACGCGCCGCTCTTCTTGCCTCTCTTCTGGCTACAACATGACCATCGGGTCTAGAAAATCGCAACTGTGATTCGCGGCAGGAGGAAGCGGAACACCTCCAATGGATGGGGTCAGCGTCCGTAGGTCTTGCGCAGATACTCCGCGGTGGAGTGCATCAGGTCGTTGTAATCGCTGTGCAGCACTTCGCGCAGTGCCGCCTCGGTGGGCATTCCCGACCCGATGCGGTCCAGGATGCGTTCGATATCGCCCATCCCGTCCGCCCTGACGATGTATTCCAGGTTCGCCAGCGCCCACGCATACGCATATTGCGCCGTGTCCCCGCTCATCCCGATCCAGGAGCCTTCCAAACGGCCGAGCGAAATAGCATGCTCATCGCCGTAAATCTGCAGCAGCGCCGCGGCGTTTTCCCCGCTGCGCTTTCCCTCCATCCATTGCGCCAGCCCCTCTTGAATCCAGGTGGGTGCCCGGCTCGCGCAGTTCTTCCCCGCCATGCAGGCACTGCGCGTCTTCTGGGTAACGAAGCTGTGGGTCAGCTCGTGCTTCAGGACGCGCGAGAGCTCCTGATCCACGGCCGTCAGTCCCTCCACCGGCACGCGAATCCGTCCGTCATTCAGCGCCCCCACCCACGCCGGCGCTCTGGTGATATCGCTGAAGGCGTCCTGGGTGTAGAGAATCACGCCGATGGAATCGGGTGGCGTGTAGTCCAACTCGGACTCGATCGCCGAAAAGTGCGCCTCCAGGGTGCGCAGCACATCCCGTGCCAGGGCCGGTTCGGCCGCTCCGCTGTAGCGCAATTTGAAGTGGCTGCTCTCGTTTTCCTTGTAGCTTTCTTCTTCCTGCTTGTCGGATAGCGCTTTATCCAGGGCCCGCTGGACCTCGGAATCCGGCCGCAGCGCCAGCGCGCGTTTCCATTCTGCTACCGCTTGATCCAATTTGTTCGAACCGTAGTACGCCCAGCCGGAAAGCTTGGCCACATCCGCGTTGTCCGGCGCAATGCGCCGAGCCCGCTCCAGGTAGTCCAGGGACTCCTTGAATTCGCTCCGCCGGAGATGGAGGTAAGCCACGCTCAGGAGCATTAAAGGCTCTTCCGGCGCGTACGTCACGGCCGTCCGTGCATCGGCAAGTGCATGCGCCATGTCGCCATGGGACAGCTCGAACCAAGCCGCGGCGTGGTGCGCAATCGCGGCGCTGAAGCTGGCCCGCTGCGTTCCCGATCGCGCCGCGTCTTCCAGTTTCGCGATGTATCCGCGGTCGATGGCCCCATCGTGCACCGCAGACTGTTCGATCTCTTCGCCGCCCCCCCAATCACCGGGCTGCACTGCCGGCGGAGCAATCGCCAGGTTTGCCGCACCGGCTCCCGGCAGAGCTGCCGTCGCGGTATCGCCCTTCTCGATGTGATCCACGATGGACTTCGGCAGGCTCAATTCACCGGCGGAGGTCAAATACTTCACCTTCTCGCCTTCTTCGACGACAAGCAGAGCGGCGATGCGCCGTCCGTTCTTGAGAACAATCGTGTCTGCGGCTGCGCGGGCGCTCATCGAAAGCAGCGCGACGCCGAGCCAAGCCATGCGGATTCGGTGAGAGGAAATCATCTGCAGTAACTTTCCATTTTAAATCGCAAGCGCCGTCCGGATTTGCCCGCCTTGTTCCCTCATGCCGAAAGTGACTACACTTCTTGCATGAGGGTGGGGACGATACTCTTCGGGTTGTGGTGTCTCTTCGCGCCGCCGGTTTTCCCGGCTGCGCAAAGGTCTCCGCATGAATTGTATGATGCCATCAATGCCCTGCGCGTCGATCCCTCCTCTGTCTACCACATCGCGCCGGCCCATCGCGTGGAGTTGCGCCGTGGCGAAGCCGTTCTCTCCTTTGAGGAAGGCACCTTCGCGTTCCTCTCTCCCCTCGACGGCAAAGTAACGGGCGCGGTTTTCTCCGGGAACGGCCATGCTCTCGCCATTCCGCGCGATCCGGTCGAAAAGCAACAGATGGGCCGTTTCCTCGGCACACCCATCCTCGACGAAGACTTCCTGAACGCCTATCTCCGTTTCACCGACGACACGGCCGACGAATTGCTCCGCCAATTCCGCGCCGCCCATCTTGTGCCCCAGATGGATACTTCCTTCCTCGCGCAATGGCAACCCACGGTGGCCCAACTGAACCCCAGTGTCTCCTTGCGCATCCTCTTCCATTGGCTCTCGCTTGATCCAGCGCCGTATTTCTATGCCGGGATCGGAGGCCTGGCGACCGGATCCTTTGATCTGGTGCTCGATGCGCGGCGTGAGGAGCAGTTTGTTCTCGGTCAAGTCCACAAAGCGGGCGACCAGGCTTTTTATGATGTTTGGACTTCCCACCGGCTGACGAACTCTCCAGTCCCTCCTGCCGCCTTCCGCGGGCTGCTGTACTCCATTGAAACTTCGATTCTCCCCAACAACTCCCTTGAGGCCACCACCTCGGTGCGCTTGCGCGCCGAAACAGGAACGGAGCGCATCCTGAGCTTCGAACTCTCCCGCGCCCTGATCGTGGATAAACTTTCGGACGATCAGGGTGGTTCCCTGCCCTTTTTTCAAAATGAGGGGATGAGCTTGCAGGAGCGCGGCACGCGTGGCAACGACTTTCTGTACGTCATGCTGCCGGAGGCCCCTGCCCGCAATCAGGAGTTCACCCTGCATTTTCATTATCGCGGCAATGTCATTGAAGATGCGGGAAACGGCGTGTTGTTCGTCGGCGCAAGAGAGAGCTGGTACCCACATCTGGGCGGCAATGCGGAGTTTGCCCCTTATAGCCTGACGATGCGATGGCCCCGCAAGCTTCGCCTGGTCGCCACCGGTTCCAAGCTGGAAGAGCACAACGAAGGCGAATTTCACGTCGGCCATTGGAAATCAGAGAAGCCCATCCCCATCGCCGGGTTCAATCTCGGCGATTACGCCTCGACATCGGTGGCCTCCGGCGGCCATTCCATCGATGTCTACGCCAACCGACAGCTCGAGCAATCTCTGCGGAACCGTCTTGGGGTTTCCGATGCAGGCGCGTTCCCTGGTGGTGTTCGCCCATCCCTCAGGATTCCCGCCTCCGGGGGCCCCACGCTGCCTCCTGCCGG
>WNFH01002218.1_pt1 | contig 13468 bp, 16 predicted proteins | sample 5400411 | NCBI WGS metagenome assembly WNFH01 (sample SAMN13153347, study PRJNA577476) | soil metagenome | isolation source: 200 cm saprolite under Douglas fir tree site 2 hole 3 | place: USA:California | collected 2015-04-18
TTTGGGCGGGGTGCGATCACCTGCCGAACCGGCCAACATTTTACGGGGCACTGGAGTGCTCCCGCACTGTTCGCGCTCGAAGGTGCAAACATCGGCTTGCAGCTGGGTGGCCAGGCCACGGATTTCGTTCTCTTGGTGATGAATCCCAAAGGAGCCAACTCAATCTTGAACAGCAAGGTGAAACTCGGTGCCGACGCCTCTGCCGCGGCCGGGCCCAAGGGCCGCACAGCGGCGGCGGACACCGACATCGTGATGAGGGCCGAGGTCCTTACCTATTCCCGCTCACGTGGGCTGTTCGCCGGGATCTCGCTCGAGGGTTCGACGCTTCGGTCTGACGGCAGCGCAAACAAGAAACTGTATGGCCGCGACATCAGCGCAAAGGAAATTGTCCGCCAAGGCAAGGTCGGCATCCCTGCCTCAGGCCGCGAATTAATCTCCTTGCTGGACAAGCAGTCGCCCAAGAACGAGTCCGATCCCGTATCTCTTAAGGAATGAGGCCGCAAAGCAACCCAGGAGTTGCGAACTAATCTAATAGTTTCTGGCGTGCTAACGAGCCCACCCATCCGCGTGCCAGCCCGTCTTACGGCGTGCCGAAAACAAACCTTCGGGTACTTACCAAAACAGTAACGGCGCTCTTGCGCTGGCTGGTCTTGCAGCATGCACTCCTAGCGTTTATGGTCCCCCACTAGTTCAGGTTGAACAGGGTACGTCCCCGGATGATATTCGTAAAAGAGCCGACAGTTACTCCCTCCGGTCCTGGGCTGCAAGTATTAGCGTTATTGGGCGGGGCGAAGATATGACAATTAACTGTCATGTTGACGGGGGCCCCTCCATTCAGGCTCACAGTAATAACGAGCACACCGCCTTGGGAGCCGGGATTCGGTCCACCTCGGGAACAGAAACTAACGAACCCAGTGGCCTTCCAGCTGCCACGACTGACCACCGCACCGCTGCCGTTAAGGATGGTGAACGCGCCACTCCCAATGACTGTTGCGGCGCCGGTGTCAAAACTTCCCGCGCCGGTTATCAGGATGGTGTTGCCGCTGCCGTCCTCCGTGGCTTGCGGTCCAGTCAAGTCGAAACTGTAGGTCGGATCATGATCCGTTTTGGCTGCCGTGGAGGCAAGAGTTAATGTCGAGAGAATGGTAGATAGAAATATTATTGCAAGGGAGATTGCCAGCTTTTTCATTTTGGCCCTCCTCTTCTCGAAAAGCTGTGGGTAGGATAGAAGCCCGACGATCAACCGTGCCCTGAGCCTAGGCCTGCGCTGTTTGTAACGTCAAGTCCCGACAGATTGGGTTCTAGTAGATTCATGACCGCAAAGGATCGTACCTGAGTTTGTGCGAACCGACCTGTGTGGGGTCACGGCGCGCGAAATCTTAGGCAAGCGCAAGCCCGGTTAGCGGCGGAGGCCAGTGCGATAGCGAGCCATCGCCGCAGCGGTCTGGCAGCTATGGGAGCAGTAACGCCGTGCGGCGCCATAACAGCGCGAACGACTCGCAGCCCTCGATATTTTGGGGATTCGAATGCAGGTTAATCTACTGGGGACGCTATGTGAACGAGCCGACTAGCCTCTTTTTCTTTCCACGGCATCAGCCGCTGCAAGCTTCCGGTCGACGTGCGGGGATGAGCGCGGGCCACCTGAATGCAACACGCAACCCTCGCCAGCAAGTACACCGCAAGTGGGACAGGGTACGGAAAGCAACTGAGCAGGAGTCAGGAGATTAGTTCTCATTTCGGGATAGTGTGCCACAAACAGGCCGTGGGGAATCTGCTCAATTGTGAACGGTTTATAATAGTGGGTCAGGAACGCATGAGAACGCATCGGCAGTAGTATGAAACGGCTGGCTTGAGGTTAGAGGCGAGAGAGCTTTTCCCGCCCCGCAAATCGCCTCTGTTCGCCTTAGCTTCTCTCTAGGCACTACCGGCCAGGCGCATATAATCCGTGCCATTATGCCAACAACTCAAGACTACAAAAGCTTGGCTCTATCTCTCCTGGCAGCCTTTGAGGAAATCACTAAAGAGCACATGGCGATGTCCGAAGTGTTGCGCAATCAACCTAACCTGAAGATGGCCTGGAACAGCTACTTTCCTCAGGCAACTCAGGCCGTAAATGCCGCCTTCGGCCCTCTTCGGGCTGCAATAACCGCTGAAAGTGATTTTCGGCCCGCACTCGAAGCACTCCTAAAACTTCCCGGGTGAGCTCTCTCTTTTGGTCGTGATAATCTACCCACCAAGATGCACCATAAGATTGCCGCAGTTTAGGATTGAAATGCGGTAGAGGGAAGAGAAGGGACTCTACGCCCAGCCGGGGATTTAGCCTAGAGTGAGTCCGAAATTGGCTGGGTCAATACGCAGGCGTGCGCACAAGCTCCGCACCACGCTGTACAAAACGAAAGCATCATCCGGAAGGTCTGGAGCGCCAGCGCGATATACTTTTCCCTTGTGCTTGCGCTCAAAATAGTAAACGTCATGCTCGACGCCCTGCAAATCCTTTATTTTGCGTTTGTGCAATCCAGAAATCAGGACGATTGGCGGAGCCTGTTCATCAATATGGCTAGACGCGGCCTGTCTTGATCACTCACTGCCGTGAACTTCAGTGCCAGTCCATGACCGGGCTCTACACGCCTTACAACGCCGTCGGCCCTGATCTGTCCTTCCTGAACAAGAAACTCCAGCTGGACTGTAGAACCCAAGCCCCTTGACGTTGATGTCTCTATAAACAGACCACCCAAGCCCATATTCCGAACTCGTGAAATGTCTTCACGTCCAGCACAGCGCCAATCGACCCACACGCCCTCCCGCGGCGCGATTCGCGAGGCGAACCTCCTTGAAGGGGAAGCGGGTTGTTTCGACATGTGCCACCACCGCCTGCGGTCTTTGTAGAGATGGCGGAATACAGACGTACGCAGGGCTTTCCGGGCTGGAATCGATGCGAACGACAGGTCTTAGGAAGCCGAGGGCGCTACTCTTGACCGAGTTCCCGCCTCTCAACTGGGGACAACAGCGGTCGAATAGTAGACTCAAGAATCTAAGATTGCAATATGTAAATTGGTCCGGCGCGGCGTTGAAGTTTGCTCTAGTACATCGCCATCATAGCTTCAGTCCCCGGTTCCGACGCCTGAATATCTAGCATGACAGCAAAGGCCATCGCCATGCCGAAAACAGTTCTTTGTGGGCAAGCTGACTCGCGAATTGTGGGCAAGCGAAAGCAACGCTTTGTGCGCCCCACCTTCGGATAGCAAATACAACGCCGCTCAGCGGCTACTCAACGCAGAGGATTGATCAGCGCATCGGAAAAGGGACGAAAGGAAACCTGTTCCTGTATTTCGAGAAGCGGGGTGAAAAATGAAGCGCACAGCCTATTTCCGCGAATGGCGGGCAAAGCATCCAACCTACCGCATGGCGATTGGCAGGCAGGCTAGGGCGTTCTATCGGGAGATCCTAGGGATTCGAGTGCGGGTGAATCTGCTGGGAATGCTTCGAGGCAAAACTTCATTCCACGATGGAACGAAGTTCACTGCTTAGGCTGAAACTATTTTCATGTTCCCGTATCCAATACCACAGAGCCCAAAGAGGAAGATGAGGAACCCCGAAATGAGCCAAGCTAGGATAAATGGATGGATTGCGTTCTCTGAACATGATGAGCACCTTATTGCCCATGGTGCGACTTACGACGAAGTAGTAGCAAGTGCCGGAAAGCAGGGTGCGTCTGATCTCATCGTTGTGAAGGTGCCGGAAACTTGGATTTATCGAGTTAGCGTTGCCAATGGAGCAGCGCGAGCAAGATAAACAGTCGGACTAGCGGCGCCCGCCCTTTGCGCGGCGCTTATTTGCCGGTTCTCCTACCTTCAAGGCGACGGTGGTTTTTCCATCCTTTCAATCGCCTCAGTCGCAGAAAGCTTACGTTCCACATGTGGCCTCGAACGCTGCGCTCCTGTATTCAGCACACAGCACTCCCCAGAAGCTACACCGCACGTTGGACAGGGTACGGAGAGGAACATTTCTGGCGTCATGTTGTTCATTTTCATGTCCGGGTAACGCGTTATTCTGGCTTGATGAGCCTCTTAATCATTGTCGCAAAACGTACCTGATCTTCGCTGCGAACCCTCTTGAAGCTCAGACCCAGTCCAATCCCAGTTTTAACGTAGCGCACAGTGGCCTCGGCCATGATCTCTCCATCCTCTGCAAGAAAATTAAGTCTAACCGCCGCATCGACAGGGCAGACCTTCAATGTGTAAATAGAAAGACCACCCACACCCAGATCCTTAACTCGCGACGTATCTTCAGTTCGGCCGCACTGCCAGAAGACCAACACACCTTGAGGCGTTTCAACTCGCTTGTGGTGCCTACGTGAATGAAGAACCTGATTTTTCAAGATGGCGCTCGCTCTATTACACCCAAGAGTGACAGGGACATGTCCACTCACGCCAGTTTTTCATGAAAAATCGTTGCCGCATGTACAAACAGTGCTCGCGGTAGAGGCAGGAGAGGGGATTCTACACCTATTAGACTAGTGGTACACTTTCACCTCGCCGATTCCTGCGGTGAGGAAGAGGAATAAAAATGCCACGAACCCCAGCTGAGCGACTCCGAGAGCTAGGAGGGTTATTTGGCGGCGATACGCACGTTTACATTGATTACGCCAATGTACGGAATTGCTGTAGTCGCCTCGGATGGAGCATCGACCTTCGCAAGCTAAAGACAGTGCTGGACTCGACTGGCAAAGTTAAATCCGTGCGGTTTTACTTCGGTACGATAGTCGGAGACAAGGGCTCTGAAGGCTTTGTGGCACGAGCCAGGAAAGAAGGTTTTGAGGTTCAAACTAAGCCCGTGAAATTCATGAACCTTTCCATAGATGTGTCTAGCATTACCTTGCAGTCGCCCGACATTCTCCAGGGTTTCATGAATGAGACATTCATTCGATCCCTGAAAGTGGAAGCCATTGAATATCTGAATCAGCAGCTCGCAGAACTAAATAAGCAGGGGAAGTACTCGCTGCCACACATGAAGTGCAATTTTGATGTTGAGATTGCGACCGATATGCGTCTCGATCATGCCCTAAACAGGGCCCAAACCTATTGCCTTTGGAGCGGCGATAGCGATTTTGCCCATCCAATCTTGCAATTGCTCAGTGGGGGCAGAAAAGTTATCGTCGTTTCTAAAGGCATCGCCACCGAACTTAACGACCTGAAAGGAAGTGGGATGGTCTACTACGATATCCGAAAGCTGAAAGGTCTAATTGACAGGTAGAAAAAGCAAAGGGGACTCTGGTAAGAGAGCCCCCCAGCTAAGAGAGTTTTGGTCTTGCGACCAAAAGGATTCTATTACGCCCGGCGTCTTCCCGTCAAGGCGAAGAGACAGCGAAACCTATTCATCCGAATGTTACGACTACCGGAGCGGGCCGGTAACTTGCGCGGTACTTGGTTGTGTTATAGCCTCCGCCTAGCTCGGCGGCGCAGAATCATCCATAGCGCGGCAAGCCCACCTACAATCAAATCCTTATGGGAGGGTTCCATGGACGATCTAATCGCATTGGTTTGGATCGAGCGGGTAAAGACTGCCTCGGCCTTTTTAGTGGCGCTTGGAGTTGCTGGAGAATTTCTAGGGGGTTGGATTGCTGGCCCGATCCAAAAGCGTGTTGATGACATAAGAAACTCAGAGTTGGCTTTGCTGCAAAGAGAGACGGCGGAGGCAAGGCTTAGACAAACGCAGGCGGAGCTGCAATTAGCGGAACTTAAGAAAAGACAGGAGCCTCGCGGAATAGTGGGAAACATCATCCTGCCGATATTGAAGAATGCGCCGCCCGGAAGAGCAATAATGGAATACCAAGAAGGTGGTCCAGAAATATACCTCTTCGCTGTAAGTTTGTGGCAAACCTTGACTAAGGCTGGATGGAAAATTCCAGAACCCATAGGAGTTCCTTCCATAGTCAAAAATAGAGGCGCCGCATTGGCGGAAATAACCTTTACGGCGCGCAGAATTGACGACACGAACGATCCATCAACCTCTATGGGCGCTCTCTGGAAGGCATTGTACGCGGCTGGATATAAAATGGGAGGATTTGCGAACAACGCACTCCCAGACGATACCCTTCGCATTTTGATCGGCCCAAAGCTGTAGCCCAGCAGACAGGCCAGCGCTAGCCCTGTCACGGCAGCCTTCCCGCTCAACGGATTCCACCTAACCTCTGCGCTGGCGCATCAGTCAAACAGTAGGACAGCTCTCCGCGTATTTCCGCTCTTCGTTGAAAGCGCGCAGGAAGTCGGCTTTCGTGATCGTCGCGTGGAAAACTCATGCCATCCACGCATCATCGGGAGACATTGGCCAAAATCCTTGATCGGGCCATAAGGGCTCACCCTGTTCTGGCATCCGTTTCAATGTTCCTTTGCATTCCGCATCCGTACATTTGACCCCGTGGAGGTCGAGCTCTTTGGCCCTTTCGACAGAAAGCCTGTACTGCTTCCAACAAGTGCCACAATAGACTGGTATAAAGCCGAGTGAAGTCACAGGTTCATCCCATCCATTCGGCGTGATGGTCAAAAGCGCGCCAACGAATCGGGTCCGGAAATTCTTGTTTCCTAGGCGCGGCCACAGTTCGCGCAAACGTCAGCGCCAGCGCGTCTCCGTCATCGGGGCTGTCGAGCCCACGCTTTTTCATATCATCTTTGGATTCCAGCCGCACCCGGATTTTTCCGTCGAGGAAGTAGCCTGGGCCGGCGATGTCAGCTTCTAGCCTCGGGTCCGCATCGGTTGCGCCAACCAACAGCCACTCTTTCATCTTGCCCCACATATACGCCCGCATGTTGCCATAGTGCAAGTCTGGGGAATCGGCGCCGAAGTTCACCTCGATCACATTGGCGTGGCCGAGCTCTCGCAGTCGGGCTCCGACCGCTCCGCTGATGCCGGCCGAGTCAATGAACATCGTGTGGATTTTTCGCCCGTTATAGGTGCCGTCCAGCATTTCCGCCAGTTTGACAACCATCACGGAAGCGTCGCGGGTTTTCTCGCCGGGGATGCGAACAGGTTTGATGGATCGGGCGTCATTGCCACAGCGGAAGCGAACGACGTTCTCATCATCACCGCCCCAAGCCAGGTCTACGCCGGCAATCAAAGGCTGATCGCCAAGGACATGCACTTCGCGCTTCTGGGCCGCTGTGATGCGGTCCATGTCGATGAACTGCGCGTCATCAGCCCGCGGAGGCAATCCCAGCACGCGAACGCGGAAGAAGTCAGAATCCTCGCCGCGATCCTGCCTCCACTGTTCAATCAGCTCTTTGTTGCTGAACCGGCACTTGCGCGAATCAATGGAGCGAACGATCCATCTCTTCCGCTCGGAGCCAAAGGTAACGCGATGGAATGTACCCTTTGAGCGTGTGGCGTTTCCAAACAGGAAAAACATTGGTTCGCCATCCGTAAGGCCGCCTTCCGCGACTTCATGGATTTTGTCCGGTACCGCAGAGGCTTCATCGAAGATGTAGAAGCTGGTGGAGTCCGCGGCGTGCTGGCCTGCGAATGCCTCCGAGTTTTCTTCTTTGCACGATTGGGCCGAGCAGAACCATGAATCTTTGAAAGCGTTGTGATACATCCGGTCGTTGGTGACCGTGAACCAATGCGCCGTGACGCAGCGCCGTGTCCAGGTCTGAATCGTTGCCCACGTGCGCGTGCTCAACTGTTGGAAGGTATTCGCCGTGACCGTACCCTTGGCGTGCGGACGCGTGGACATAATCCAGTCCACCAAGAAAGCCACCAACACGCTTTTGCCGATGCCGTGGCCCGATGCCGTGGTGAAGCGGATCGGCATCACCGGCCTTGTGCCGTCGAACTTGCGCTGCCGAACCTGCTCGCCCAGCTCCTTGAGAAATTGCGCCTGCCATTGGTCCGGTCCAGAATGCTCCCGTAGCGGCCCGGGCTTGCCCCACTGGTAAGCAAACAACACAAAGCCTAGCGGGTCGTCGTAGTATTCCGAGACAGCCTTCGCCAATTCCCGGTCTAAACTTGCCGCGCTGGTGGTCATCGTCGTTGCGCCGCCCGCTTGCGACCCTCTGCTATCAATGCAGCCAAGTCCTCACTGGCGGTGTGCTCTACGATCTCAGTGAACAATTTGCGGTATTGCCCGAGAAGCTGAAGGGCGCGCGTTTTGTCCGCCAATTTGAACGTAGTCCGTAAAATCTGCTTTCGCTCACCGTCACCCGTTCCGCCTGTCTTGTCCTCGCGAATCTCCTGAATTGCTGCAGCCTGCTCACGCGTGAGTTTTGAGAAATCGAGTACGAGCGTGCCATCCTCTTGCGGCGCGAGGTAATCGAGCATGTTGGAAAAACCGAGGCGGCCAAGTTCCTGCAGAATGCGCTCTGCGCTAAGGTCCAGTTCGCCGAATTTGTCTTTTGTGAGCTCTGCGATGAGCGTTTTAACCGTAGCATTTCGTAGCAACCGCTGACCTGCGACGTGTGCTGCGTTACGTGATCCTTTCGCGCTGTAACCCGCCGCAATGGCAGCCTCTGTCGCATTCATGCCGTTCGCGACGTAGGCCCGGGCGAACAGTTCTTCTCGGCTTTCTCGCTTCCGCGTTTCGGGTGATCTCATCGCAAAATCATACCTCACGCCGTTGCCGTCAAAGCCTGAGGGTGACGCTGTAGCCTCGCTAGTTTCCTCAGCCGATCCCCAGATGCGCGACGGCACGCCGCTTTTTTCATGCTGTGCACTAGAGAGGTCCCTCTAACCGGAGATGGATTGCATACTGCATAGTGCTCGCCGGGTTCGAAGCGTAATTCACGGTCTGGTAGGTGATCGCCACCCCGGATTTAGCGTAGATCGGTGATGCTGGATTGATGCCCGAGACTTGCGTGGGGCCGAGCTGCCCCGCGGCATTCACGTTACTGGTGGCGTTCGTCGTGGCGTTCTCGGCAACGCTTGAATCCGCATCCGTCCAGTTGATCTGGCATTGCGGAAGAGTCGCAGAGGTTCCGGCCGCGGTAGTGAGGACCACGTAGCAACTGAAACGATAATAGCTATTAGCGGTTGGCGTCGTGAGCGTCGTAACGCCGACATTGGCAGTCAGACCGGTGGTGTTGACCGCAATTCCTTCCCCTACGATGTTGGTGCCGTCCCATCGCAAAAGCTGATTCGTCGTTGGTGCTGTGGCTGAGAGCGGCACCTGCGTCGCCCCGAAGTGCCACTTTGTAACGGCATCGGTCACGTCGATGTCGTTTCCGCTTAGAACGTATTGCGCTGCGGTTCCTGCGTTGTTGACCGCCTTGAATCTGTGAGCTGTGTTGTCCGCCCAAAAAATATCGAATCCCGGTACTCCCGTGGGTGCGCCGACTTCGGGCAACTTAAAGGAGCCGCCTGCCCAGGAAAGCAGATCGTTCGAGTCTTTGGACCAGCATAGGTTGGCGCTCCCGGATGCATTCCGCCAACAAACCGAATCTCCCGAGGCGAGACGCAATGTGCCGCTGGTCGCCGGCGAAGCAGTGGAGCTAATGAAGATTCCGGTAAACGGGCTTCCGCCTCCACCCGAAGACGATGAACCAATCGGCACATTGTCTGCCGTGAAAAGGATATCGCCTGCCGAGCAGAATGCCCCATCGTTCTGAATGCAAAGCACGATTTTCACGAACGTGCCGTTTGCAAGCCAGATTGAAGCACGGGCTCCGCTGCCGAAAGTTACCGGATTGGGTTGAGTGGTTGTGCCGGTCGAATCTACGTAGACTGTGGCCTGTGTCGTGGTTCCTGCGTTGTAGACGTAGACTACGCCGGAAGTCAATAACGTGCCGTCCTGGTTGAAGAACTGCAAAGACCCGACACCTCCGAGTGGCGAGGCGTTTTGGGCTGGCAGAGAAATCGGCAGAGAAAAGAGCCAGGCGAAGGCCGCAAGCCCTGCAAGTCTGAGTGTTCGCTTCATTGTTGGGCTCCTTTTGCGGGCTCTGGAATTTCCTGATAGCTCCGCTCAAAGATGGCGCGTGCGACTACAGAGTGGCTCGAACTTCTTAGGTGATCCGGAAATACCAGGTAGTCGCCTACTTCCGGTGGCGCCGCGGCAGAGACTTCGCCCGGCGCCAGATCATAGGGTTGAAGCCCGGTTAGGGATTCAAGGACGAGGCTGTAGCTACCGTTTGGTTGCGGAGTCACCGCAGTGATTCTGTACGCCATCACTTCGTCTGGTCGTTTGGAGTACCGCTTACCTATCTGCATCTCATTGGCTCCTTTTTCAACGCTCCAACTCGACAACTTGATTCTTGAAGTCGATACGCACGGCCGAAAACTGACGCAGTGCGTCCGCGCCTAAAATACCGTCGATGCGTGGAAACTTTTTTTCAATGTCGATAAGCCGCTTAATTCCTAGGTCATTAAGGCTGTTCGCATGCAGCAGGATGAAATGGTGGGGTTCTATCTCAAAAGTTATGTCGTTGGATGACCGATGAAAGAAGGTCACATTCGCGCCAGTGTCGAGCAGCATCACGGCGGGCTTACCGTTCACAGTGGCGTCGAGCAAGATCACGCCATTGGTGACATGAAAAGGAACAGCGAAGGTGCGGTGTTGCTCCTGCGGCGAAGCGACGCCGGCGAAGAGGAGCAGCGCCAAGGAGAGAAATGCAACGAGGCTCCGTGTACCCGCCGTGTACCTCGGTTTCGCTGTTTGTGCGTTTCTAGCGTTTTGTGCGGATTGAAAACACAGGAACTTATTTAGAATCAGATGGCGGAGAGGGTGGGATTCGAACCCACGGTAGGGGTTAACCTACACACGCTTTCCAAGCGTGCGCCTTAAACCGCTCGGCCACCTCTCCCGCGATGGAAACAACTCTACCAATTTAGCAGAAAGACTGTTTCGCGCATAACGCCGGGCGGCGGAAAGCCACTGGGGAAACTCCGCAGGACAACGAGTATCGGGGGGGGCGCGGTGGCGTGCGGCGAGTGACTTGGGTAAGCTAGGACCGAACACAGAAAAGACGTCCCGTGCCTGAAATCCCCGAGTCTATCGGTCCCTACCGCGTGCTTTCCAAAGTTGGCGAAGGCGGGATGGGCGTGGTGTACAAGGCGGAGGACCAGCGCCTGGGGCGCGTCGTGGCGCTCAAGGTGATTCGCGAATTCGATGGAGACTCTTCGCGCCGCAGCCGATTCTGGCAAGAGGCGCGCGCCGCGGCACAGGTGTCTCATCCGAATGCGTGCCGCATCTACGACATTGCCGAAGAACAGGACCGCCTCGTCCTGGTGATGGAGTTCATCGAGGGGGAATCGCTGGCGCAGCGCATAAAGCGCGGTTCCCTGCCTGCGCAGGAGGCCGGCCAGATCGCGCTGGGGCTGCTCTCCGCGCTAGAAGCGTTTCATAAGGTTGGAATCGTCCACCGGGATCTGAAACCGGGCAACATCGTGCTTTCGAACGGCGGCACAAAACTGCTGGACTTTGGGATCGCGAAGCATGTTCGGGTAAACGCGGCGGAAGAAACCCTTACCACTCTTGCGGACGCCACGCTGCCGGGAGTCTTTCTCGGCACACCGCGGTATGCGTCCCCCGAACAATTCCGGGGCCGGCCCGTGGACGCGCGCTCGGATCTCTTTTCCATGGGCGCTATTTTGTTCGAAATGCTGACGGGACAGCCGCCATTTCCGGGCGAATCCTTTGGTGAGATTGCGCACGCGGTTCTGCACGGATCTCCGCCAGCACTAAGCGGTTCGCCGGCCATCGCGGCGATGGGCCGAATCGTTCACCGTGCGCTGGCGCGCGAGCCGCAGGACCGCTATCCGACCGCCGAAGCCATGGCCCAAGAGGTGCGGGCCACTCTGCTGATGGATGGGATCGAGACGAAAGCTCATGCGCGCGCGCTGCGCAGGCTCATTGTTCTGCCGTTTCGCGTGTTGCGGCCCAGCGAGGAGATTCAGTTCCTGGCCTACAGCTTGCCGGAGGCGATAACGGTTTCCCTTGCCGGGCTGGAAAACCTGGTGGTGCGCTCTTCGATTGTGGCGGCGCAGTATTCCGGCGATGCGCCCGATCTGCAGAAAATCGCCCGGGAAGCGGAGGTGGACGTCGTACTGACCGGAGCGCTGCTCAATGTGGGCAAGCAACTGCGGATTACAACCCAGCTCGCGGAAGTCCCGAGCGGAACGCTACTCTGGTCGCACTCCTCACAAGCAACGACCCACGAACTGCTGGAACTTCATGACGACCTGGTACGCCGCGTCGTGGAGTCCATTGTGCCGTCGCTTACGGTCCAGGAACATCAGTCGCTGCAAAAGGACCGGCCCGCCAGCGCAACGGCCTATCAGATCTATCTGCAGGCGAACGAGTTCGTCAGGCAATGGGAAAACATTCCGACCGCCATCGAGATGTACGAGCGTTGCGTCAGCTTGGACCCCTCTTACGCGTCGGCATGGGCGAGGCTTGGGCGTGCTCGCTGGCTCAGCGATAAGTACAACCTGGGTTCACTCGAGGGACTGCGTGCAGCCGAGGAAGCGTTTCAGAGGGCGCTGCATCTGAATCCCAATTTGACGCTCGCTCACAATTTATATACGCACGTTCAGGTGGACCAGGGCCGTTCGCTGGATGCAATGAAGCGGCTCCTCGACCGGGCCGGCAAGAGAAGAAGCGATGCAGAACTCTTTGCCGGGCTGGCGCATGTGTGCCGCTATTGCGGGCTGTTGCAGGCAGCGCTTGTGGCTCATCAGGAAGCCCGGCGTCTGGACCCGATGATCCCCACGAGCGTGATGCACACGTACTTCATGCTTGGGGAGTACGAGCGGGCGCTCGAAACTTCCGGGGCCGATTACGGATATGGAAGGGGCTTGGTTTTGGCCACGCTCGGACGCGTCGAAGAAGCAGTGTCTATGCTGCGGCAATGCGAACTCGCCAAACCGTGGCGGCTCGGAAAATTGTATTTAACGTCTTTGCGCGCGCTCCTCGAAGGCAACCGTGAAGAAAGCCGCGAGAGCAGCGAGGAGCTGAGGAAGGCCACATTCCGCGATCCGGAGGGGATGTATTATTTAGCGCGGCAACTCAGTTACTTGCGTGAGGAAGACCCAGCGCTGGACATGCTGTCTCGCGCCATCGACAATGGATTTTTCTGCCATCAGGCCATGGTGGGCGACCCTTGGCTCGATGCCCTTCGTGGGCGCCCCAAATTCACAGAACTATTGCGCAAGGCTCATCAACTGCACGTTGAAGCTTCGGCGGCCTTTCTCGCCGGAGGCGGCCCAGGACTTCTAGGGATTCGCACAGAGGGCTACTAAGGCTGGATTTCTGCCCGGAGTTCCCTGCGGATCCCTACTTTTTCCCCACGCAGAAATCCCTTTGTCGGAAGTCCTGAACGTCGCGTGAACTATTCCTCAGAAAATCGATTCTAGCCGACTTGCGCTAAAGGCTCCAAGGTCACTTTGAAGCCCAGACCTTCAAGGCGTTTGGTTAAGCGCCGGCGCAGCCCCTCGGGGTTCAGGCGATCGAAGTAGTCGGGTCCAAGGTCTCGGTAGCAGACCTTGT
>WNFH01002219.1_pt1 | contig 13465 bp, 10 predicted proteins | sample 5400411 | NCBI WGS metagenome assembly WNFH01 (sample SAMN13153347, study PRJNA577476) | soil metagenome | isolation source: 200 cm saprolite under Douglas fir tree site 2 hole 3 | place: USA:California | collected 2015-04-18
AGCGCCTTGACGATTTCCTCGGTCATCTTCTTGCCGTCGCCGAACAGCATCATGGTGTTGTCGCGGAAGAACAGCTCGTTCTCCACCCCGGCGTAGCCCGAGCCCATGCCGCGCTTGACGAACAGCACGGTCTTGGCCTTCTCGACGTCGAGCACCGGCATGCCGTAGATCGGCGACTGGGGGTCGGTCTTGGCGGCCGGATTGGTGACGTCGTTCGCCCCGATCACGAAGGCCACGTCGGCCTGCGCGAATTCCGAGTTGATGTCCTCGAGCTCGAACACCTCGTCGTAGGGCACATTGGCTTCGGCCAGCAGCACGTTCATGTGCCCGGGCATGCGTCCGGCGACCGGATGGATCGCGTATTTGATCTCGACGCCCTCGGCCTTGAGCCGGTCCGCCATCTCGCGCAACGCATGCTGCGCCTGCGACACCGCCATGCCGTAACCCGGCACGATGATGACTTTCGAGGCGTTCTTCATGATGAAGGCCGCGTCCTCGGCCGAGCCCTGCTTGACCAGGCGCTTCTCCTCGCCGCCGGCCGGCCCCGCGACTTCGCCGCCGAACCCGCCGAGGATCACGGCGATGAACGAGCGGTTCATGCCCTTGCACATGATGTAGGACAGGATGGCGCCCGAGGAGCCGACCAGCGCCCCGGTGATAATGAGCGCGGTATTGCCCAGCGTGAAGCCGATGCCGGCGGCGGCCCAGCCCGAATAGGAATTGAGCATCGAGATGACGACCGGCATGTCGGCGCCGCCGATCGGAACGATGATCAGCACGCCGATCAGGAACGAGGCGAGCGTGATCAGCCAGAATGCCAGATAGCTTTCGCTGCGCACGAACCAGACGATGAGAAAAATCAGGAACGCGACCAGCGCCAGATTGATGACGTGCCGCAGCGGCAGCAGGATCGGCCTGCCGCTCATGCGTCCATCGAGCTTGAGAAAGGCGATCACCGATCCGGTGAAGGTGATGGCGCCGATGGTGAGCCCGAGCGACATCTCGACGAGGCTCGCGCCGTGGATCGCACCGACCGTTCCGATGCCGAACGCGTCCGGCGCGTAGAGCGCGCCGGCGGCGACCAGGACCGCCGCCATGCCGACCAGCGAGTGGAACGCGGCGACGAGCTGCGGCATGGCGGTCATCGGCACGCGGCGCGCGATCACCGCGCCGGCGCCGCCGCCGAGCCCGAGCCCGAGCACGACCAGCACCCAGGCGCCGATGCCGGCCGGCGGATGCGAGGCGAGCGTGGTCACGATCGCGATCGCCATGCCGGCCATGCCGAGGAAATTGCCCTGGCGGCTGGTCTCGGGGTTCGACAGCCCGCGCAGCGCCAGGATGAACAGAACGCCGGAAACGAGATAGAGCAGCGCAACCAGATCTTGGCTCATTGCGCGGTCCTACCGCTTCTTCTTGCGGTACATCGACAGCATGCGCTGCGTCACCAGAAACCCGCCGAAGATGTTCACCGCCGCGAACGTGAGCGCGACGAAGCCGAACGCACGCGCGAGAATCGGCCCGGCGCCCCCGACCAGCTCGACGCCCACCGCCAGCAGCGCGCCGACGACGATCACCGAGGAAATCGCGTTGGTCTCCGACATCAGCGGCGTGTGCAGCGCCGGCGTGACCGCCCACACCACGTAATAGCCCACGAACACCGCCAGCACGAAGATCGACAAACGGAACACGAAGGGATCGATGGCAGCCGCCGCCGTCTCCATGGAAGCTCTCCTCAAGCCGCGGTTTTCGGCTGAAAGCTCGGATGCACGATGGCGCCGTCGCGGGTCAGCGCCGTCGCCTTGACGATCTCGTCGTCCCAATTGACCGCGAGCGATTTGCTGCTCTTGTCGACCAGGATCTCGAGGAAGGCGTAGAGATTCTTGGCGTAGAGGCTCGAAGCGGTGGCGGCGAGCCGGCCGGGCATGTTGCGGTGGCCGACGATTTTCACGCCGCCGACCTCGACCACCTCGCCTACTTTCGCCAGCTCGCAATTGCCGCCGCGCTCGACCGCGAGATCAACGATCACCGAGCCCGGCCGCATCGAGCGCACCATCTGGGCGCTGATCAGCCGCGGCGCCGGGCGTCCCGGGATCAGCGCGGTGGTGATCACGATGTCCTGCTTCTTGATGTGCTCGGCGACCAGCGCGGCCTGCCTTGCCTGATATTCCCTGGACATTTCCTTGGCGTAGCCGGCGGCGGTCTCGGCCTGCTTGAATTCCGCGTCTTCGACCGCGATGAACTTGGCGCCGAGGCTTTCGACCTGCTCCTTGGCGGCGGGACGCACGTCGGTCGCGGTGACGATCGCGCCGAGCCGGCGCGCGGTCGCGACCGCCTGCAGGCCGGCAACGCCGGCTCCCATCACGAACACCCTGGCGCCCGGAACCGTGCCGGCGGCGGTCATCATCATCGGCAGCGCGCGGCCGTACTCGTAGGCCGCATCGATCACCGCGCGATAGCCGGCGAGATTGGCCTGCGAGGAGAGCACGTCCATCCCCTGCGCGCGGGTGATGCGCGGCAACAGCTCCATGGCGAAGGCGGTGACGCCGGCCTTGGCGAGCGCCGCGAGCGCCGGCTCGTTGCCGAACGGATCCATCATGCCGATCACCAGCGCGCCCTTCTTGTAGCGCTCGGCTTCGCCCGCGGTCGGCCGGCGTACCTTGAGGATCACGTCGGCATCGCGCACCACCTCGGCCCCGCGCGCGATGCCGGCGCCCGCGGCCTCGTACTCGGCATCGGGCACGCCCGCGCGGGCGCCGGCCCCGGCTTCGACCAGAACCTCGGCGCCGAGCGCGCGCATCTTCTTCACGCTATCGGGCGACGCGGCGACGCGCGGCTCGGTTTCGTCCGCTTCGGCGGGTATGGCGATTTTCATGCTGCCTCCCGGGGCCGCGCTCCGTTCCGATGCGCCGCTCGACCGCGGCGCGTGGGCGCGCTTGGAACTCAGGTGAGGAAAATGGCCATGGCCAGGAGAATGACGACGATCACCGCCACGTTCCATTTCACCAGTCTGACGAAAAACCGATACGTGTGCTCGCGCTCGGCGAAATCATCGCCGGCTTGCTCCGCGCTTTCGACCCGAGCGTGGTCGGCCATCGCGTTCTCCCGATCTATGCTGAAACAATTGGGTTTCGCTTAGCGCAATTGCCGTCTGAGGGCAATGCGGCACTGCCTGTTCCCCGGGCTGCTTGGAGGCGCGGCAAATCTTCGGGCGCGGCGCTCACGCCGGCGCGGCGAGCCCCGCTTGGGCCAGCGCCTCCGTCTGCCGTTGCGCCACCCGCGCCAGCGAGAATTTCTCGATCGCCTCGTTGAACAGCCGGTGGAAATTGAGCTCGGCCCGAAGATGCAGGAAGACGCTGCCCAGCCCGATCGCCGCCCGGTCCATGAACACGAACTCGCGCGGCACCATGACCGGACCTTTCTCCCTGAGCGCACGATGCACCTGGAAGGCCTGGCGCCGGCCGTATTCGCCCGGCTTGACCCCGTCGGCGATCGTGCGCACCCGGTCGTCGAGCAGCGGGCCGTAGATGAAGCGCGCCCAGATGTTGAGGATATCGATCAGCTCGCGGCTCAGCCGCTGAAAGCCCCAGGTCTCGTAGGCGCGCACGACCAACGCCTCGTCGCCGTGCAGCAGGCCGTGATAGAGATCGACGACGCCGCCCACGAAGCGCGGCGGGAAGATGCGGATGCAGCCGTAGTCCAGGAGATTGATGCCGCCCGGGGCGTCGTTCTCGGCGAACACGGTGTAATTGCCGAGGTGCGGATCGCCGTGGATCACGCCGAACCGGCTGAAGGGAAACCACCAGGCGGTGAACATCGCGGTCGCAAGCCGGTTGCGGCTGGCGAGATCGGCCTTGACGTATTCGAGCAGGCGGCGGCCCTCGAGCCAGTCGAGCGTGAGCAGCCGCCCGGTCGAAAGCTCCGGCCACGCGCGCGGCACCCGGATCGTCTCGACGCCGCCGAGCATCGAGCGGTAGAGCGCCGCATGCTTGGCTTCGCGGCGGTAATCGAGCTCCTCGCGCATCCGGGCGCCGATCTCGACCGCGATCTCGGTGGTGTCGATGGCCGGATCCATGCGCCGCCGGATCGCGAACAGCCATTCGAGCTGCTGCAAGTCCGCCTCCACGGCGGACTGCATGTCGGGGTACTGCAGCTTGCAGGCCAAAGCAGTGCCGTCGAGCGCCTGGGCGCGATGCACCTGCCCGAGTGAAGCGGCGGCCGCGGGGTGATGCTCGAACTTTGCGAATTTCTTCTGCCAGTCGGCGCCGAGCTCGGCGGTCATGCGCCGCTTCACGAAGGCCCAGCCCATCGGCGGCGCCTGGCTCTGCAGCTTCTGCAGCTCGGTGACATATTCGGTCGGCAAGGCGTCGGGAATGGTCGCCAACAGCTGGGCGACCTTCATGATCGGGCCCTTGAGCCCGCCGAGCGCGGCCGCAAGCTCCGCCGCGTTGCGCGAGCGGTCAAGGCCGCGGCCGAGCAGCCGCGCCCCGGCCATGCGCGCGGCGACGCCGCCGACGTTGGCGCCGACGCGGGCGTAGCGCGCGGCACGGGCGGAGAACCGGTTGGCTTCGCGGTCGCTCATGGGCGTTCGATGGTTCTCACGAACATGGATCCTCGATTGCAAACCTCACGAGCTTGGCATGTTCGCGGCGACCCAGCGCGCGAAACCAGCCTCGTCGATGTCGCCCGCGGCGAGCGCGAACATCGCGGCTGTCGCATCGGGCGGTGGCGGCGCGAAGAGAATCCCATTTAGGCGCAGGAACACCATGAGTGCCGCAAAGGCCATCCTCTTGTTGCCATCCACGAAGGGATGATTACGGGCGATGCCGAATGCGTAAGCGGCAGCCAATTGTGCCATGTCGGCTTTCTCATAATGCCAGCGGTTGATCGGGCGGCCGAGCGCGGACTCCAGAGCGCCGCGATCGCGGATCCCGGCTGGACCGCCGAAGAGTGCGAGTTGCTCGGCATGAATGTCTTCGATGTCGTCGAGCCTCAGCCACCGCGGCTCGTTCATTCAGCCAGAGCCTTGAACGTGTCGCGGTATTCCTTCATCACCTGGCGCGCGATCTCCATTGCCTCCTCGTGGCGAGGATCATAGGGCGTGATTTTCACGCTCCGGTCGGGCATCTCCGTTACATAGACCCAATCGCCTTGCTCCAGCCGCAAGCGGGCAAGCAGTTCCTTGGGCAGGATCAGCCCGGTCGAATTGCCGATTTTCTTGACTTCGAGCTTCATGGGCGGACTCCCGAGATGTGGCGTTGTACGGAATGTATAACATCCGGGAGCCGAGCGCCACCCTATGCGGCAGGCTCCAGCGCCTCGAGCTCGTCGATCAGGCGCTCGATCACCGATAGACCGCCCTGCCAGAAGCTCGGGTCGCGGGCATCGAGCCCGAACGGCGCGAGCAGCTCGGCATGGTGCTTGGTGCCGCCGGCCGCGAGCATGTCGAGGTAGCGCGCGGCAAAGCCCGCTTCCGAGCGCTCGTAAACCGCGTAAAGCGAGTTCACCAGGCAGTCGCCGAACGCGTAGGCGTAGACGTAGAACGGCGAGTGGATGAAATGCGGGATGTAGGTCCAGAAGGTCTCGTATCCGGGCTTGAGCTCGATCGCGGGACCGAGGCTCTCGCCCTGCACTTCGCGCCAGATCTCGCCGAGCCGCTCGGCGGTCAGCTCGCCCTCTTTGCGCTCGACGTGGACCTCGCGCTCGAAGCCGTAGAACGCGATCTGCCGCACCACGGTGTTGATCATGTCCTCGACCTTGGCGGCGAGCATGGCCCGGCGCTGCTCCTTGTCCTTGATGCGCGCAAGCAGCGCCCGGAACGTGAGCATCTCGCCGAATACGCTCGCCGTCTCCGCGAGCGTCAGCGGGGTCGGAGCCATCAGCGCGCCGTTCGGCGCGGCCAGCACCTGGTGCACGCCGTGCCCGAGCTCGTGCGCGAGCGTCATCACGTCCCGCGGCTTGCCCTGGTAATTGAGCAGCACGTAAGGGTGCACGGAAGGCACCGTCGGATGCGCGAAGGCGCCGGGCGCCTTGCCGGGCCGCACCGGAGCGTCGATCCAGTTTTTTGCAAAGAAGCGCTCGGCGATTTCCGCCATCTGCGGGGAGAATTTTGCGTAGGCGTCGAGCACGGTGCTCCTGGCCTCGGCCCAATCGATGGTGCGGGTCTTGACCTTGGGCAGCGGGGCATTGCGGTCCCAGTGCGGCAGCCGCGTCTTGCCGAACCACTTGGCCTTGAGTGCGTAATAGCGGTGCGACAGTCTTGGGAACGCGGCACGCACCGCCGCGACCAGCGCCTCGACCACCTCCGGCTCGACGCGGTTCGACAGGTGCCGCGCGAACGCGACGTCGGGGAATCCGCGCCAGCGGTCGGTGATCTCCTTGTCCTTGGCGAGCGTATTGGTGATCAGCGTGAACAGCCGCAGATTCGCCCGAAAGGTTTCGGCGAGCGCCTCGGCGGCCGCGTGGCGCCTGGCTTCGCGTTCGTCCTGCAGCAGGTTGAGGGTCGGCTCGATCGCCAGCTCTTCGCCGTCGACCTTGAAGCGCAGCGAGGCGAGCGTCTCGTCGAACAGCCGGTGCCAGGCGCGGCTGGTCACCGATTTCTCGTGGAACAGCTGCTCGACGCGATCCTCGAGCTGATACGGCCGCTCCTTGCGGATGTCCTCGAACCAGGGGCGGTAGCGCGCAAGCCGCGGATCGGCCAGCGCCGGCTCGAGCATGGCATCCTCGATCCGGTTGAGCTCGAGCGTGAAGAACAGGAGATGCGAGGATGCGGCAGTGAGACGGTCGCGCACGTCGCCGTAGAATTTCGCGCGCGCCGGATCAATGGTGTTCCCCGCATAGAGCAGGCCGGCATAGGAATCGAGCCGACCCAGCAATTCGTCGATGCTCTCGTAGCGCTCGACCGCCTCGGCGAACGCGCGGCCGGGCTCGACGGACGCCGCGATGGCGGCGAGCTTGCCGCGATAGCTCTCCTCGAAGGCCACGCACTCGGCGTCCGCGCGATCGAGATCGCGCTGGACCTGCGGGGCGTCGATCGAGGGATAGAGATCGCGCAGGTCCCATTCCGGCAGCGATCCGAGATCGGCGGCAGGCGCGGGTTTTTGCGCGGTCTTGGCGGGGGCGTTCGCGGCGTTCGCAAGCATCGTGGCCTCAAATGCGGTGAATGCGGTGAAACGTCGACGGGCATTCCGGCACCGGCGCGGTGCGAAAGGATGGCGCAAGATAGTCCCGAACATAGGGCGGTCGCCCCGGGGATCAACCGCGCCGGCAAACTCCGACCCGGCCCCGCGCTTCACGCGGCATTAATCCTCTGCGGCGACATTGGCCCGAATTGGCACGCTTCGCCTCACAAGGAGCCGGGATGCCCGAAACGATCCTGATCGTCGACGACGATCCCGTGCAGCGCCGGCTGCTCGAAGCCATGATCCGCCGGTTCGGCTACGAGGCGATCGCGGTCGAAGGCGGAGACGCCGCGCTCAAGCGCCTGCTCGACGCCGGCGCCCCGCGAACCGATGCCGTCGTGCTCGACCTGGTCATGCCGGATCTCGACGGGCTCGGGGTTCTGGCGCGGCTCAAGGAGGCCGGCTCAAGCGTTCCGGTCATCGTGCAGACCGCGCACGGCGGCATCGACAACGTGATCTCGGCGATGCGCGCCGGCGCCGCCGATTTCGTGGTCAAGCCGGCGGGGCCCGAGCGCCTGCAGGTTTCACTGCGCAACGCGCTTGCCGCCAATGCGCTCGAGACCGAGTTCAAGCGGCTCAAGCGCAGCCGCGCCGGCACGCTGACGTTCAAGGACGTGATCACGCGCAGCCCGCGCATGCAGGCGGCGCTGCGCACCGCGGCGAAGGCGGCGGCGTCCGACATCGCCGTCCTCATCGAGGGCGAGTCCGGGGTCGGCAAGGAACTGATCGCGCGGGCGATTCACGGTTCCGGCGCGCGGCGATCGAAGCCGTTCGTCGCGGTCAATTGCGGCGCCATTCCCGACAATCTCGTCGAATCTACCCTGTTCGGCCACGAGCGCGGCGCCTTCACCGGCGCGACCGAGCGGCATTTCGGCAAGTTCGTCGAGGCCTCCGGCGGCACCCTGTTCCTCGACGAGATCGGCGAGCTGCCGCTCGCCGCGCAAGTGAAGCTGCTGCGCGCGATTCAGGAAGGCGAAGTCGACAGCGTCGGCGGCAAAAAACCGATCCGGGTCGACGCGAGGTTGATTTCCGCGGCGAACCGCAGCCTCTTGACTGCCGTCAAGGAAGGGAGGTTTCGCGAGGATCTGTTCTACCGGCTGCACGTGTTTCCGATTCTCGTGCCGCCGCTGCGCGAGCATCCCGAGGACATTCCGGATCTGGTCCGGCATTTCCTGGCGCGCTTCAGCGTCGAGGAGGGCAAGCGCGTCCGCGCGGTCTCCGCCGCCGCCATGTCGCTGCTTTGCACCCAAGCTTGGCCGGGGAACGTCCGCCAGCTCGAAAACGCGGTGTTTCGCGCGGTCGTCCTGGCGGAGGGCGACGAGATCGGAGTTTCCGAATTTCCGCAGCTCGCGGCGCAATCGGGCCGGCTCGACAGCGCGCAAGCTCAGTCGGCGCCCCTCCGGCTCGAAGCCGATATGGCCGAGCCGATCCCGGCCCTCAGGATGGAGGAAGTCCAGCCGGTCAGCGTCTCGCCTGCACTTTCGCCCGAAGTGGCCCATGGAGGGCTGCCGGTTCTCGATGCCAAGGGCGACATCCGCCCGCTGGCCGAGATCGAATCCGAGCTCATCCGCCTGGCGATCGCGCATTATGACGGACGAATGTCCGAAGTCGCCCGCAAGCTGCGGATCGGGCGCTCGACGCTGTACCGCAGGCTCAAGGATCTCGGCCTCGAAGCCGGCGATCTTCGCGAAATTTCCTCGAACGACGTGGCGGCGGAGTGACACTCGCAGGGAATTGTTCCAAGCTGGCCCGGCGTTCGGTTGATTCCGTTGCGGAATTGGAGTCAGGTCGGGGAGTTTCCATCAGGCGCGCGGGGCCGCGGCCGCGCCCGGGCGTTCGGGTTGGCGTAGCGCGGGAACAGGGGATCGCTCGATGCGCGGGCTGCGGTTGGATCGCGTGCTGACCGGCACGGCGCTTGGCCTCATTCAGATCATTGTGCTGGCCGCTGGGGATTTCAGCGCCGCCAAGGCGGAAAGTCCCGCCCCGGACCTCAAGGCGATCGAGGCGCTCGTCCCGCTCCCCGAAGCGGCCGATGTGCCGCCGCCGACCCTTGCGGACATCGGCGGACCATCCATGCCCGAGCCGGCCACCGTCGGCACGATAGCGCCGGCCCCCATCGGCGCGTCCGAACCCGCCGCGGCAGCCACCCAGCCCGGTCCGACGGTCGGCGCAGAGCCGCCCGGCGCGGCACCCGCCACCGCGAATGCGCCCACTGCCCCCGCCGCGCCCGCACCGGCCGCGACGGTTCCGACCCCGGCGGCGAGCGACACGCCGGCGGCGGCGCCGGCCAAGGAACCGGCCAAGCCCACCATCGCCGTCGATCTTTCGCCCGCCGATCACGCGGTTGCCGAGAAGCTGCGCGAATTGCTGACCGGCAAAGGCGAACGCATCCTGGATCGCAAGAAAGAACGCGCGGCGCTCGACGCCTTTTATGCCGCGCGCGGCTATGCGCCGATATGGATCGGCGATGGGGTTGCCAACGAGCGCGCCAAGGCGACGATTGCCCGGCTCAAGGCCGCGGACAGCGACGGTCTGGATCCGAGCGACTATGCGACGCCCGATTTCAAGGCGGCGGCCGACCGGCCCGAGGCGCTTGCCGATGCCGAGCTCAGGCTGACCAATTCGGTGCTGACCTACGCGCGCCATGCCCAGACCGGCCGCGTGCATTATTCGCGCATCAGTGCCGACATCTTTTACGAGCAGGTGTTCCCGGAACCCGCCGAAATCCTGGCCAGGATGGCCGCGGCGTCCGATGCCGGCGAGGCGCTCGGCTCGTACAATCCGCCGCATCCGGGCTACCGGGCGCTGCGCGCCAAGCTCGCCGAAGCGCGAACCCGCCGCGGCGACACGGGGCCCGCGCGCATCGGCGCCGGGCCGGTGCTCAAGCCCGGCATGCGGGATTCCCGCGTGTCGTCGCTGCGCCATCGCCTCGGAATCTCGGGCGACGGCAACGAGACCTACGACAAGCCGCTCGCCGAAGCGGTGAAGAAGTTCCAGCGCCAGCACGAGCTCTCCCCGACCGGCAATCTCAATTCCGCGACCATCGAGGCGCTCAACGGGCCGCGGCGCGACCGCGACGCCGATATCATCCTTGCCAATATGGAGCGCTGGCGCTGGCTTCCGCGCGATCTCGGCAAAGCCTACGTGATGGTCAACATTCCGGACTTCACGCTCAAGGTGGTGCGCGACGGCACCACGATCTGGCACACCAAGATCGTCACCGGCAAGCCGGCGATGCCGACGCCGCTGTTGAGCGAGTCGATGAAATTCATCACCATGAATCCGACCTGGAACGTTCCGCCCTCGATCGCGCAGAACGAATATCTGCCGGCGCTGCAGCAGGATCCGATGGCGCTGGCGCGGATCGGGCTCAAGGTCGAATACAATCGCGACGGCACGGTCCACATCTTCCAGCCGCCCGGGGATAAGAACGCGCTCGGACGCATCCGCTTCAATTTCCCCAACAAGTTCCTGGTCTATCAGCACGATACCCCGGACAAATATCTGTTCGCGCAGGAAAAGCGCGCCTACAGCCACGGCTGCATGCGGGTGGAGAATCCGCTCAAATATGCCGAGGTTCTGCTGTCGATCGCCCGGCCGCATGACAATTATACGCAAGAGCGGCTCTCCCGGATGATCGGCAGCGGCGAGCAGGACATCAGCTTCCAGACCCAGATTCCGGTGCATCTCACCTATCAGACGGCGTTTGTCGACGAATCCGGCAAGCTCGATATCCGGGAGGACCTCTACAGCCGCGACGCGCGCGTGATCGCCGCGCTCAAGGGCGACGAGCGCCGCTTTGCCGATGTCGCGATCGAACGCCCGCCGACCGGCGCCCGGCAGCAGGCGGTTCGCCTACCGTCGCGGCAGTTCCCGTTCGGCGGGGGCGGGCAGTTTCCGTTCTTCGGCTGGTTCCGCTGAACCCCTTGGCGTCTCTGCAAGAACGCTGTTGATGCCGGCGCCGTCCCCGGCGCAAGGGCACGTTTTTGCCATACTCTGCGGCTACCCAGGAGCGATCGGGGGGACGGGGGACACGCGCTAATTCCGCGTTAACCGGTCCCAATGAAGACTGCGTTAGCCTTTGCCCGCGGTGGGGACGCCGCGGCGATGATTTGTAACGTCTTCGCGGAACAGCGCACGTGCCTCTGGGGATCGCGCGGAAGGCTGGTCTTGTGTCGTGCCCGTGGCGCGTGGGCCAGCGTGCTGGGCTTGCGGCGTTGTTCGTATTGTTCGGCTCGCAGGGCCTGCAGAGCGTCATCGCCGAGGGCGACACGCGCTCGCTCTCGCTGCACCACATGCACACCGGCGAGGACATCAGCATCACCTTCAAGCGCAACGGCCGCTATGACGACGAGGCGCTCAAAAAGCTCGACTGGTTCCTGCGGGATTGGCGCCGCGAGCAGTCGACCCACATGGATCCGCAGCTGCTGGATCTGGTCTGGGAGGTCAGCCACGAGGTCGGCGCCAAGGAACCGGTCCAGGTGGTGTGCGGCTATCGCTCGCCCGAGACCAACGCCATGCTGCGCCACCGCAGTCGCGGCGTCGCCCAATACAGCCAGCATACCGTCGGCCGGGCCATGGATTTTTACATCCCGGGGGTGTCGCTAGAGCAAGTGCGCATCGCCGGGCTGCGGCTGCAGCGCGGCGGGGTGGGATTTTACCCGACCTCCGGCTCGCCGTTCGTTCATGTCGACACCGGCAGCGTGCGGCACTGGCCGCGCATGACCCACGACCAGCTCGTTCGCGTGTTCCCGGACGGCAAGACGGTGCACATCCCGACGGACGGGCGGCCGCTCACCCATTACGCCCAGGCGCTCGCCGAAGTCCGGCGGCACGGCGCAACTCCGTCGGCGACCTTGCTGGCGCAGGCGCATGAGGCAGGCGCAATCAGCGATACCGACGCCCAGGCGGCGGGTGCGGAGAAGCCCAAGCGCGGATTCCTCGCCAAGTTGTTCGGCTTCAGCGCCGACGAAGAGGACGCCGATGCCGCGCGCGAGCAATCCGTCCACGCGCCGGCCGCGGTGGCGCACCCGCGCGCGGTAGAATCCAAGCCGGTTCGCGTCGCCGCCGTCCCGATCCCGCCGAAAGCGCCGCCGCGGCCGGGCCAATTCACGCTTGCCGCGACGACCCAGAATCCGGCCGACGTGATCCGTGCGCGCGGGACCTTCACCGCCGCGCCGGCAGCCGCCGCGGTGACCGCGGTCGCGGAACGCGCCGACGCAAGGGCCGCCGCCCCGCCGGGCGCGTTCAATGAAGGCGGACAAAAGCTGGTCTGGATCGCAGGGCCCGAGGGCCGGCCGGCCCCGCGCCCGCCGCAGGAAATCGTCGTCGCCAGCGCCGATCCCGAGCCGACCGCGGGCCTCGGCGCCTCATCCGAGTTCGCCAAGGATCGCGTCCCGGCCGAGATCGCGCTCGCCTATGCGGCAACACCAACGGCGGCGCTCGAGCCCCCGCCGCGCGCCGCCCCGATGGGTGTGTTGGGCGCGCCGGCCCCGGCCGTCGCTCTGGCCGTTGCCGGCCCGGCTCCGGTCGCCGCGTTCCGCGGCGAGAAGATCCACGATCCCTGGCTGCGCGGCGTGGTCATGGCTCCGAGCGTGCAATATTCGATGCACGTCTCGGTGCTCGGTCCGACCGACTACCGCACGCTGCGGCCGCTGTTCGCCAAACCCTCGTTCGCGTTGGCGATGATCTTTTCCGACGATCCGCATTTCGGCATGAATGCCGACGCCTTCGGCGGCGCCGCGGTCGCGTTCCTGCCGACCATCACCTTCGCGTTGCGCACCGCGGGGTTGCGGTAGTTCCAAAAATTTACGGACCGTCGTCCCGGCCAAGCGAGCGTTGCGAGCGCGAGCCGGGACCTATGAACACCGGCCGAGAGCTACCGATCCGATCGTGAGCACGGGTTCCGCCTCTCGCGCCATTATGGTGAGGAGGGCGGCCGTCCTTCGAGGCTCGGCGCTGGCGGGGTCCCCACTGCGCACGTGCGCAGCGGGGTGCCCCTGCGCCTCGCGCCTCAGGATGACGGCCGCCCCTCGAACCGCGCTCGGCCGGAACGACGGTGCAGCGATGTCGCGCTACCCCTGGATCATGCCGAGCGCGAGCATGTAGGTCGCCAGAATCGCCTCGTGCTCCTTGCGCTCGTCTGCGTCCTGCTTGCGCAGCTTGACGATCGAACGCAGCGCCGTGACGTCGAAGCCGTTGGCCTTGGCTTCGGCATAGACGTCGCGGACGTCGTCCGCGATCGTCTTCTTCTCTTCCTCGAGCCGCTCGATGCGCTCGACGAAGGC
>WNFH01005158.1_pt1 | contig 13465 bp, 18 predicted proteins | sample 5400411 | NCBI WGS metagenome assembly WNFH01 (sample SAMN13153347, study PRJNA577476) | soil metagenome | isolation source: 200 cm saprolite under Douglas fir tree site 2 hole 3 | place: USA:California | collected 2015-04-18
GCAAACCTCCAAACTCTTGATGCTCAGCCAACCAGGCGGCGGCAATCGCTAGAAGCTTTTAAGTCCTTCGTACAACCACATGCCAGCAATCAGCAGTAGCAACGCTCCCGCCGCGATGCCGCTCGTTGCAATCGGCTTTGACAGCCGCGTGATCTTCGCTATCAACTCGCGCTGTTCTTGCGCTACGTGCTCGCCAGCCGCATCGATGCACAATTGATCATCTTCATGTGTGGTGAGAATGCTCCGCCACAGCAGCAAGGCTAGAAATGTGGCGGTGACGATTCCCCAGACGATCAGAAGGTACAGAATGGGCCCCGTAAGCGTCGCTTCCATCGTAACCTCCGTGGAACCGTGCCGCGGTGCCTGCCCAGAGGATTAGAGGTGGACAGGCAAGGGGTAAACCGGTATTCACGCGGAGTATAGCACTCTGGATTTAAATTTCCACTGCTTGCAATCCAAGGAACAGATGGGGCCTGCCGAACGGCTGGAGATTCTCTACTCAGACAAAGGCATCAATGCAGTACGGAAAGAGGTCCAGAAGCTGCGGGACAGCGGCGTGATCTAGCTATAAAGCCGAGACCATGTGGGCTATGGCATCGTCAAAGGTGGCACCGCCTTCAAGATAGGGCTGCCAGTAGCGGGTGAGCAGCGTCAGGTAATTTTCCCAGCCGCGCTGGTAAAGGCCTTCGCGCATGGCGTACGGAGTGTACTCAGCGTCCTGCGATTTACGGCCGTTTGCGTCTGGCGCTCGGTTGCTAGCGGAGCCGCCCGGCATCGTGCCATTTTGAGCGGCCGTATTTTCCGGCGCATCCGCTTGCGGGTCGATTAGCGGCTTGATCACCTCACCCGTGGTATAAAAAATCAGCGCGTGCCACAGGTCTCGCGGGATCGGTTTGTCGCGTTGGCGGCATTCCCGCGCGATAGCTTGCTCCACCGGCATGGCGATTCCGTGCGACGCTTCATGGAAGAGCACCTCCAGTGCCGCCGCGCCCTGATTGCGCGCGTCCGTGCTGGCAATGGTCACGCGCAGCGGGTCGAGCGTGGTATAAGCTCCGGCGGCATTGGCGACGGCGCTCACGTCCACGCGAATTTTTTCGTTTGGCCATTGCGTTTGGTAAATGTCCGCCAGCCGGTGCGACAAACCGACGCCCTGCTCGCGCACCAGCGGAGCCACGCGCTTGACCCATGCGCGGTTAGCTCGGTCATCGGCGGGCCAGCGGTGAGCCCGGTAGACCGGCGCGGCTCCTTCCAGGATTTGCGTCAACTTCCCCGGCAGCCCGGCGTCGCAAGTTCGTTTTTTCGCGCCGGAAAGTTCATCGCAAGTCTCAAAATCGCCCAGCTGGTTCTTCAGCAGCACCAGTTCCGTGCTGAACAGCAAATCTTTGTCGGCGTAATTCGCCGCATAGTAAGAGACCGCGTCATCCCACGCGCGCTGCTCGGGGCCGGTAAGCGCGGGCTTTGCACCCGGCGCGACTTGCAATATGGGCTTGCCGGACCTCTCGGACTTTACGCCGCCGGCACTAGCAGCGCCGCGGTGCTGCCGTGCTTCTTCGTACAGCCGGTGATGGAGATTGATCCAGAAACCGCTGTGCAGTTCGAAGACCGGAAGCGGTCCGTAGACCGAGTCGATTTGCGGAGCGGCTGCAAGCGCGGTCGCAAATAGCAGCGCTACGACAACCATCAGTACAGGCACGCGTAGAGGAGCGGTGTATCGCATGGTGAAGTGCCCGATGGTAGCGCCAACCGTGCCCGTGTACAAATGAGGATTGGAACTCCGAAGACGCGCCTTACTGGCTAGTCTTGGCGGCGGGTGCCAGCCAGCGATCAAGCACCTCTTTTTGATCCGCCGGCGGATTCTCCGCGAACGCCACGCCCATCCCCAGGCCAGGGCTCACGTAGATTACCTTTGCCGCCCATTCGAACATTTCCTTTTGATTGTGTAGACGCACTTGGATTTGCGTCCCGCGCGGGAGCGGATTGAGCATGTCCATATAACAGCCCGTACGGCTGACGTCGGAGGTCCGCGCGGTAAATTTTGCGCAGCTCAGATGGTCCGTGACTTCCGCGAAAAGAATGAGCGGATAGCGGGGCGCACCACGGCGGTCAGTCATCGCATCAGGCATTCCCCGAGTCTCCTGCTTCACTCAATGTGCGGGTCAACTCCGCTGCCCACCGCTCCTTGGCGATCCGCACCGTGCAAACCGCCATTCGTGTCGCGGAAAAATGAGCGGCGGCCGGTCCGCCCGTAAGTTTCAGGTGTCGCCGCCACTTCGTACTTCGCCGGAGCGCCGAGATTGTTGCCGCCTGAGATGACGTAGCGAAATTTGTAGCCCGTGCGAGTGCCCGAGGCCAGATCTGCGTCCAAGAGCCCGGCGGCATCTGGGCCGGCCGCCGAACCGCGCGGTGGACTGCCAAGCTTCGCGAGCGATTCCGGCAGCCGCGAATAGCTGCGGCGATAGGCTTCTACCGCTTCCGCGATTTTCTTTAATCCATCGATGGCCGTGCGCTCCGTGGACCCCATCTCCGCCGCGTCCCATTCAACAGCAAGCGCCGGCAAGTCCAGTAAGACCAGTCCGACCGAGAGCAGTTTCCAGTCGCTCTTTTCTCGCACCAGTCCCATCTGCACGCGGATCACGCTCGCGCCCGTGGTGTCTGTGGCTTCCCGAACTTCCACCGGCAGGAAGGCGAGATTGTCGGAAATTTCCGCGCCTCCGATTTGCAACTCCGCAGCTCCAGCGGGCGTTTCACAGCGGATCGTTGGGCGTCCGGAGCCCGTTGGGAGCAGGGAAGGCTTGCCAGTCTCATTCAAGAGCACGAAGCGCTTCATGAATGCGACGCGGGCGGAAGGTGTAAGGTGGGCAAAGGTATCCGCGTTTCGCGCTGTGAGGAACTTGGAGAAAGATTGCTCGCTCTGCGAACAAGCCGCGAACAGGGCGTCGCGCAAGGCCGCCGTTGGCGCATCGGGCGCCATCGCGGGAGGCGCTGCGGTGTTGGCTTGCGCCGCGGGATTGCTTTCCTGCGTGGCCGCTGTGAAGGCAAAAAGCAACAGTCCCGCAAAAGCTAGTCTGAGCAAGGGAGCGCGTCGGATCACGTCAATCCTTCGCTGCGGCAAGTATGGCCGCCAGGTTCTGTGTGAACGCGGAGCGCGGCATCACTTCATCGCAACCCGCGGCGCGTGCCTGCGCGGCCAGTTCCGTCTGCACATGTGACAGGAAGCCCACCACCCGCACGCCGTTTTTCGCGGCACGCACCCGCTCGATCGCGGCGATCGGCTGATTTCGCGAGTTCAAGTCTACGATCAGCAGTTTGGGCGGGGAATCAAGCAAGGGCAACAGCGCATCGGCAGTGGTCGCCACTTTCACTTCAACGCCGAGATGCTTCGCCGTCTCCGCCAGCTTCATCTGAAAAAACAAGTCGTCCATCAGCGCCACGACTCTGCCCATGGGTTTGCGCCTCCTGATTCTTCATCAGTTGCATTATGCCTCGGTTCCGCTGCTGCTGCTGGTTGCTGCGCTACAATGCCCGTGACTGGGAACGCAAACTATGAACGGCAGCCCTGAAGATGAGCGGCTCGCGGCGAGCGAACCTCGCGTGATTACGTTGTACACGCGTCCGGGTTGTCACCTCTGCGAGGACGCAAAAGCCTTGATCGAGCCGATGCTCGGCGAATTCGGCGCCACGCTGCGCGAGGTCAACATCGATGAGGACGCGGTCCTGCGGCAGAGATATGACACGGACATCCCAGTGATTTTTATTGGCTCGCGCAAAGCCTCAAAGCATTGCGTGGACCCGGTGAAATTCCGTCGGCAACTGAGGGACGCTGTATGAAGCGGCGATCTAGTGCTCACCATCGGAGCCATGAGCGCCGACCGTTTTATCGGGAACGTCTCCGGGGCGCCCCTTAACCCGGTCGTACACGCTGACCTGGCTGACCGAGCCAAGCGCTTCGTTATAGAACGTTGGAACGCCCAGGGCCGTGCGCAACTCTTCGTTGAATTTGCGTAAATTTGCCAGGTGCGAAGCCAGCGCCGGCACTTTGTGGCCATCGTCAGTCAGCAGAAATTTCTGGTAACCCGCGTCCCACAAGCGCGTGAATTTCCCTTTGAGCATGATGGTCGGCTGCACGGTCATCTGATACTGGCCGTCCGCCTCTTTGCGAAACTCCGCGCCGCCCCCGTATTTTTCCACATTCCACATAGCTATTCAGGGTAAAGAAGTCGGCCATTTCTGTAAAGCCCGACCACCGGGTGCCTAAAGCAAGTTACGGCCTTCGTCCATACCAGCTCGTTTGGCTGGGGCATCTAATAAAGAGTAAAATGATCACCTTTCTTTTTCTTTGCTGCGGCTTGACTTGGGGGAGCGTCTAACCTTTGGGAAGAAACGTGCGAGCTGCAACGGCCCCACGCGAACGCGGCGCCGCTTCTAGTGCCGTGGGGCAATCCGTGCTGGAGCGCATCGGGAACACGCCTTTCCTGCGCCTCGAGCGCGTCGGGCGCGAGTTTCCGCACATTGAGTTTTGCGCTAAAGCGGAGTGGTTCAATCCGGGCGGCTCCGTCAAGGATCGCCCGGCGCTGAGCATGATTCAGGCTGGCTTGGCCAGCGGAGCGCTGCGGCCCGGCAAAACCATTATCGACGCGACCAGCGGCAACACCGGCATTTCCTACGCGATGATTGGTGCTGCGCTGGGATACCCTGTAACGCTGTGTTTGCCGGACAGCGCTTCCCACGAACGCAAGCGAATTCTGGCGGCGTTCGGCGCGGAGATGATCATTACTCCCGGCGATGAAGGCACCGACGGTGCGATTCGCCGCGTCCAAGAGATCGTAAAGTCTGAGCCCGAGAAATATTTTTATCCGGATCAGTACAGCAATCCCGCGAACTGGCAAGCGCACTATCGCGGCACGGCGAATGAAATTTGGGCGCAGACCGGCGGGCGCATCACGCACTTTGTGGCCGGGCTGGGCACCAGCGGCACATTTGTGGGAACAACGCGGCGTTTGCGCGAACTGAATCCCGCAATCCGCTGTATCAGTCTGCAGCCGGATGCCGCCTTTCACGGCCTCGAAGGCTGGAAGCACATGGAGACCGCGATCCGTCCTTCCATCTACGACGACACGCTGGCCGATGAAGATCTCGCCGTCAGCACCGAAGACGCGTATCGCCTGGTGAAGCGCATCGCGCGCGACGAAGGTTTGCTGGTAAGTCCAAGCGCCGCGGCGGCGCTAAGCGGCTGCTTTGCGGTGGCGAAGAAAATTCCTCGCGCGCAACACGCGGTGATAGTTACGGTTTTCGCCGATTCCGGCGTGAAGTATTTGAGCGAACGCTTTTGGGACGAGTTTTAATCATGGCACCCGCACCAACGCTGAAGATGAGCACGGAGATTGCGCAGAAAATTCGCCAGCACGGCACGGAGACCTATCCCCACGAATGTTGCGGGGCGCTGCTGGGCCGCGACGCCACCAGCGCCGACGGGACGGCTTCTGCGGGCGGCGTGCAATCGCCGCTGCGCGAAATCTTGGCGCTGTTCCCGCTGGTAAACCGCCGCGAAGATTCCCCGCACAATCGCTTTGCAGTGACCGCCGAAGATGTGCGCGGCGCGGAGAAAGCGGCGCGGGAAAAGAAGCTGGACGTGGTCGGCTGGTATCATTCGCATCCGGACCATCCGGCGCGGCCCAGCCAGTATGACCGCGAGCACGCCTGGCCGTGGTATAGCTATGTGATTGTGAGCGTCGCCGGCGGCAAGCCGGCGGAGATGACGTCCTGGCGGCTAAGCGATGACCGTTCGGAATATGCTTGCGAGGAAATTGCCATTCGCGATCACGCGGCCGGGTGACAGTCTGGCGAGGAGAAATTGTGATGGGAGTGAAAGTGATTATTCCGACGCCGCTGCGCGCTTACGCAGGAAAGCGCGATTCGACGGAGGTAAAAGCAGGCACCGTGGGCGAAGCGCTAGGTCGGCTGACTACGGAGTTTGGCGACCTGCGCAAGCACTTGTTCACCGAGGACGGAAAGCTGCGCAGCTTCGTAAACGTCTATGTAAACGATGAGGATATTCGCTACCTTGCAAAGGAAAATACGCCGACCAAGGACGGCGACACCATTAGCATTGTGCCTTCGATCGCCGGCGGCTCCTTTCTCGCGCATCGCTGTTGTTGCCGCCCGCACGCATAAATTTGTTGCAGTTACAAATCCGTGCGCAAATTGGTCATCCTTTTTTCGTTCCAGGGCACAGCTCGAACCTGCATCTCTCATCGTTCTTTTTCATCTGATTTGAACTAGACTGGTAGTACAGGGGAAATTTTTATGGCAACTAAGGTCCAACCCATGACGAGCGCGCCGAACGGCGCGGCGAGTCTCTCGAACGAAGAAATTCTGCGCTACAGCCGGCACTTGATCATGCCCGAAGTCGGCATGGACGGTCAGCTCAAGCTGAAAAACGCCAAGGTGCTCCTGATTGGCACGGGTGGATTGGGCGCGCCGCTCGGTTTGTATCTTGCGGCGGCGGGCATTGGCCGGCTTGGCCTAGTGGATTTTGACGTCGTTGATTTCACCAATTTGCAGCGCCAGGTTACCTTCGGTTCCAGCGACGTCGGCAAGCCCAAGACGGAAGCCGCGCGCGAGCGCCTCTCCAGCCTCAATACCGATATTCAGATCGACACGTTCGAAACCAAGCTGACCAGCGATAACGCGCTGGAGCTGTTCAAGGACTTCGATGTCATCGTGGATGGCACGGACAATTTTCCCACGCGTTATCTGGTGAACGACGCGTGCATCCTGCTGGGCAAGCCCAACGTCTACGGCTCGATTTTTCGCTTCGAGGGCCAGGTGACTGTTTTCGGCATGCCCGACGGCCCATGCTACCGCTGCTTGTATCCAGAGCCGCCGCCGCCGGGGCTGGTGCCTTCTTGCGCCGAAGGCGGCGTGTTGGGCGTGCTGCCGGGAATCGTCGGTTCGATTCAGGCCATGGAGACCATCAAACTGATCCTCGGGCGCGGCGATAGTCTTGCCGGACGTCTGCTCCTGTTCGACGCGCTGGCCATGAAGTTTCGCGAGCTGAAGCTGCGCAAAAATCCCGACTGCCCGATGTGCGGCGAACATCGCACCATAAACAAGCTGATCGATTACTACGAATTCTGCGGCGTGCGCGGTGAAGAAGCTCCCGCGCCAAATGTGCAGGTACCGGAGATTACACCGCGCGAGCTGAAGTCGCGCTTGGACCGGGGCGACGACCTCTTCATTCTGGATGTGCGCGAGCCGCACGAATTCCAGATCTGCAATCTCAAAGGACACTTGATTCCGCTTGGCGAGCTACCGCGCCGCGTGCACGAGCTGGATTCGTCGCGCGAAATCGTGGCGCACTGCCGAAGCGGTAAACGCTCCGCGGAGGCCGTGGACTTCTTGCGCAAGGCCGGATTCCGCAAAATCCTGAATCTCAAGGGCGGCATCCTGGCGTGGTCGGACGAGGTCGATCCCGCGGTCCCGAAATACTGACCGCTGTCACGCAAATCCAGAATGCCACTGTGCGCACGGACACGTGTGTCGATGCGGTATGATGAGACAACATTCTCAGGAGAAAAAATGGCGGCAACCAAGATCACCGTGAACCACAATGGTTCGCTTCGCATCGAGGGCGACTTCGAGCTGGTCGACCCGGAGGGGCGGCCATTTGGCCTGGCGGGCCGAACGACCGTGAGCCTTTGCCGCTGCGGACACTCCGCTAATAAGCCCTTTTGCGACGGCTCCCACAAGACTTGCGGCTTCGCGGACACGGTCGCTGCGCGCGAGCTGCCGCCACCCAAACCGAAAGTATAGCTGGACGCAGCGTTTAGGAATGAGACAGTCTCAACCCTGAGACAGGTGGCATTTCCGCGTGCAGACGGCGCAAATTATCACCTAACTACATTATTGTAAACAAGATAGGCATGAGACACCTCTTCCGTTCTCCCCGTCTCGTCCTGTGACAGTATTTTCGCCAGCATTCCGGCGAGATTATAAGTCCCTTACATACAATGGTTTAGAAGGAGCCAAATTCGGCCCGAAACGGACATGAACTTGCAATCTTCCGCTAGTTGCTAGTCTTTTGTCGGCATTTGGGGGATTTCGTGGGCGATACGGGGACAATTAGCGGGTTTCTACGACACGGCCAGTCAAGCGCCTCCGAGGTAGCGGCGCGTCTGGTTGTGTATTGGAAGAAGGAACACCGCCGAATCCTGCTAGCCTCGACCCTTGGTTTGGGCGTTCTGTTCCTCGGCTCCATCTTCTATTTGCGTTCCGCGCAAATTTCCGGCAATCCGCAAGCTTACCTCTATCTGGAAATTGGCGGCACGCTGATCAGCTTTTGCTACGCGGCGAACGCCTTGGTGCGCTTCCGCGGAACCCACGATCGCACCGCGCTGATTCTTTCCTTTGGCTTCGTGCTCTCCGGAATTATTGAGACGGTCAGCTATTTTGGACTGAACGATCAGTTGCAATCCGGGCACGTGCCCATGACCAGCATACCGATGGGCTGGATGGTCAGCCGCACGCTGCTGGGGGTCATGCTGCTGGCCGCGATTTTGATCGAACGATACATTCCCACGGCACGCCAGCCCAGCCGCGAAACCGCGGGTGCCCTGCTGGTGGTGGCCACGGCCGCGTATCTTACTAGCGCGGCGTTTCTTGCAGCGCCGGCGGCGCCCGTCTCCCACGCCTCGCACTTTTTCTCGCGTCCCTGGGATTTGCTCCCTGCGGGCCTTTTTCTTGCGGCTGCGATTTATTTTCGGCAGCGCCTGTTGTCCAGCGGCAGCAAAGGCTCGCCCAGCTTGTATGACTACTCGCTTTTCGCCGTGGCGGCGCTGAACTTTGTTTGCCACTTGGCGGCCACTTTCTCGCGGCAACTTTTCGACGGTCCGTTTTTCCTCGCCGAGATCAGCAAGACCATCAGCTACGTGGTGATGCTCTCCGGCGCGCTGCTGGATCAGGCGCGCCTTTTTGAGCAGGTCCGCTCCATGGCGGTCAGCGATTCGCTGACCGGGCTCGCCAATTACCGGCGGCTGCTGAGCGTGCTGGAATCGGAGCTGGATCGCTCGCGGCGCACGCAGCGGGCCTTCAGCGTCGTGCTGCTTGATATGGATGGTCTCAAAACGATCAACGACCATTATGGACACTTGACCGGGAGCCGCGCATTGGTGCGCCTCGGCAAAATTTTGCGGAGCCATTCACGCGCCATTGATACTGCCGCGCGCTACGGCGGAGACGAATTTGCTCTGGTTTTGCCGGAAGCCGGCCGCGATATTGCCGCCCGCGTTGTCGGACGCGTCCGCGAGCGGCTAGCCGCGGAAGCCGAACCGCCGGCACTCTCCGTGAGCGCCGGCGTCGCCGCGTTTCCGGAAGATGGCGACACCCCCGAAAAGCTTCTTGCTGCTGCGGACCGCGCTTTGTACCGCATGAAAAATCGCGGCAGCAGCGTGCAAAATCTCGCGCGCATTGCGGCGTGTTTGTGAGGATGACCGCCCCGCCATGCCGCCAAAATCCACATATACGTTTTTTCGCGCCGAGAAGCGCATCCCCATGGAGATACCCGTGATGCTCGACGGCCATCGGCGGACGCCCGGCGTGGAATCAACCTTTACGGAAAACGTGAGTGCGCGCGGCGCGCGTGTGGTCAGCGTGCGCAACTGGGAAAAAGGCGAGAAGTTGACCTTCGTCTCGCGCACCGGAGAGTTTCGCTCCTCGGCTCGAGTGGCCTACTGCCAGCCACTGCATGGCGAAGGCTATGCGGTTGGCGTGGAGTTCCTCGAGACAAAAGGGCGATGGGTTGTTTGAATCCCAGAGATAGCTCGGCCCAACGGTTGGGCGGAAGGAGAGAAACGTTCGGAACAGAAGTCAGATAACTAGCGCAAACAAGTTGCAAAGGATCTGAAGCGCCGCACGGAGAGAAGGCCGTTCGGCGCTTCATCCTTTTTAGGCAGGCACACGGCGGCGCTCAGTCCATGCCTGAGCGAACCGGCTATTACGCAGGTCGGTAATTACGTGGAATTGCTGCGAAGGCATTCTCCATAAACGCGAATCATTCCCAGCACCATTTTATCCGTTGAAAAATTCTGCTCGACGCGCGCGCGGCCCGCGCGGCCCAGGCTCATCGCAAATTCGTGGTCACGCAAGATTCTGACGGCCGCCGCGGAAATTTCCGCAGGGTCGGGTCCGGAAACCAAGAGGCCGCTCTTTTCGTGTTCGATGATTTCGCCAAGAGCGCCGCGATTGAAAGCAATGGATGGAATTTCGTAGGCCATCGCGGCCAGCAGGGAATTGTTGAGCGCCTCAAAGAACGAGGGAAGCAGAAACACATCCAGCGCGGCGTAAACGTTTTCGACGTCTTTGACGAACCCCGCAAAAATCACATCGTCTTTCAGGTGAAGTTCCCGTGCCAGCGATTCGAGCTGTCCACGGCAGGGCCCATCGCCTGCCAGCAAAAGTTTGCTCCCGGAAAATTCTTTCTTCACTTCTGTTAGCGCGCGAATCAGCCATTCTTGCCCCTTGTCGGGAAGCAACACCCCCAAGCAGCCTAACACCGGCGTGGACTGCGAGATTCCCCAGCGTGCCCGGGCACGTTGCCGTTGCTCGGGCGTAAACCGCAGGGGGATGTCCGCGCCTTCGTAGACGACGCTGATCTTTTCGCGAGGCACACCGGAAGCGGCCGCTTGTTCGGCGACCCATTTGGAATTGGCGATGATCCTCGCCGCGGCTCGGTACCGCGCCTGCGCCAAGGGACTCTTGCCGATGGGATAACCCACGCGGCGCGAGATCACAAAGGGACGCGTAGACGCGCTTTCTGGCCACCGCGCGAACCACGCGGCGGTCACCGCATGCGCTTCGTTGGCGTGGACTACATCGAATCCTCCGCTGCGCAGCAGCGCGCGCACCTTCTGCGCGGCAGGCAACCGAAAAAGGCCGCGCGATACAAAATGCACACGTACGCCAGCCAACCCTGCACGCTCACCGAGCGCCGAGCCATCCGCCGCCACCAATTCCGCTCCATGCCCTCTTTCGCGCAGCCCTTTCAGCAGCAGCAATGCTTGATTTTGCCCGCCGCGCCATTCGGTCTCCAGATCGACGAGCAGCACCTTCACGATGCGGCCTCGTCGCCGCCGCTGCGAGCAGCCTGCACCAATTTTCCCAGCTTGGCGTACTTGAGGCGCACGGCGCGCGCGGCCATTTTCGCGATGAGCGCGCCGCGGTACCCATCCATGAAGCCGCCGCGCAGGACGAAATTCTGGAACCAGCTCCACGGTGCGGCGCACCACATGGCGCCCTTCCATTTGCGCTTGCCTTCCGCGAACATCTGCTGGGCCGCCAAGGTTGTGTAACGCTCGACATTGGCTTCGTGCTCTTCAAACGAGCGCACCGTGTAATGCAATAAGTCGCCGCTCAGCCGCCCGACCTTGCCGGCATAGCGCAGGGACTCGTGCACGATGCCGGAAAATTCCGCTTCATTGCGGCGGTACAAGCGCCGCTGAAAATCGGGATACCAGCCGGAATGTTCAATCCACGCACCCAGATAGAAAGCTTTGCGGGAGGCTTCGTAAACACAATACTCGGGCGTGTGTTTTTTCCAAGAGAGCAGCGACGTTTGCAATGGGCTGCTCAGCTCTTCGTCCGCGTCCATGGAAAAGATCCAGTCGCCGGAGGCGCATTCCGCGGCGTAGTTTTTCTGGTCGGCGTAGTTGGTCCAGGGCCGCTCGAACCAGGCGGCGCCGTGTTCGCGCGCGATTTCCGCGGTGCGGTCCGTGCTTCCGGAATCCACAACCACGATTTCATCCGCAATTTCCTTCAGCGAAGCCAGCGCGCGCGGCAGATTTTCTTCTTCATTCAGCGTGATGATGCAGACGGAGAGGCGATTCATCGGAAGAACGGCACAAAAGGGAGTCTGGGCCAGTATCTCACGAGTTGCCCCAGAGGCTAAGGTAGGAACCCTTCTGGCGTTGAAGCGCTATTTAGGGACCAGCGAGAAGCGAATGACGCTGTTGCCGATACGAAACTCGGCGCCATCTTGCAGCATGGCGGCGCGGACACGTTCTTCCTCGAAAAAGGTGCCATTCGTGGAATCGAGGTCCTTCAGGTTGGCGTAACTTTCGCGCACTTCCAGCAGGCAGTGGTGGCGTGAAATCTCCTGATCGTTCAAGACGATGTTTGCGTCTTCGCGCCCCAGAATCACGCGGGGCTTTTTCAAATTGTGCACTGCACCCTTGGATGGCCCGGACACAACGGTGAGAACCGCGCTCTTCGCCGCAGGAAGCTTCAGGCCATCGTCTTGCTGAAGGAAATTCAGGCTGGAGGCGCTGGCATTGCCGCGCGCGAAAGAGGGCAGCGGAGAGATCACCATAGTCTGATCGGGGCGCAGCGTGATTTCGACTAGCGTCGTTTGCCGGCATTTCGAGCACTGAAACTGGACCTTGCTGTGCGCGGCGACCTCGGCGTCCTTCAGGACGTGCTCCATGCCGCAGTGGCTGCAGGCTGCTTTCATGCTCTAAACGTATCGCTTTACGCAGCCGCTCACTAGCTGGGCAGCGGTACAGGCTTGCCGCAAGGGTTACTCCGCTCCGCCTGCCGCGATGGCGATCGATAGTAGGTCAGTTTCCGAGTGCGCCGTGACTCGCCCAAGATCAGCGACAGCGCTACAGACTGGCCATTCCCGCAATGGAGCGGCAGGTTCGGATGTTTCTCAGAACGGGCCTTATAGGGGCTTGTAACCTTCGTCTTCGCAAAGTGTGAGAACAGGATACCTGTGAGCTTTCGTTCGTCAGATTAGCACGGCCTGGACCGAACGGCGTGGACTGGCGCGTGCCGACAGTGTGGGATAGCCCGTATAGAAAACCAAGGTTGGCTACCACGCGGAAGCAGTTGGGGAGGTTATGCGTGCGCCGCGACCGTGACGGGCAGGGTGAACTGAAAAGTTGCGCCGCACCCGGAGGCGCCAGCGACCCACAAGTGGCCACCATGCGACTCAATGATTGACCGACTGATGGGCAGCCCCATGCCAGTGCCGTTGTCTTTGGTCGTAAAGAATGCCCTGAAGATCTGCTCCGTCTGCGCCGGGGGCAGTCCCACGCCAGTATCACTGACCGAGATCAGCAGTTGACCATCGCTGGCTTCCGACTTGATGGTGAGCTCACCTCCGTCAGCCGTTGCCTTCATGGCATCGATGCCGTTGAGCATCAGGTTCATGAAAACCTGCTGCAGTTGCACACGGTCCGCCATGACTTTGGGGAGATTCTCAGCGAGGTCCGTGCGGATTGATACCGAGTAGCGGGTCGCCTCGCTGCGCAGCAAGACAATCATTTCTCGAATGAGCTCATTTACATCAACCAGCTCCCGCTGCAGAGCTCCCTTCTTGAACAGCAAGCTGATGCTGCTAATGATGTCGGCCGCGCGAGTTACGTCCGTGACTATTCTTGATGCGGCTTCGCGTGCCTCTGCCACATCGGGC
>WNFH01002220.1_pt1 | contig 13464 bp, 13 predicted proteins | sample 5400411 | NCBI WGS metagenome assembly WNFH01 (sample SAMN13153347, study PRJNA577476) | soil metagenome | isolation source: 200 cm saprolite under Douglas fir tree site 2 hole 3 | place: USA:California | collected 2015-04-18
CGCGCGGCGCGCCTGGTGATAGCTACCGATGTTGATCCCGGCCCCAGAGAGCAGCGTCCCCACGTGGCCGATCACGCCGGGGACGTCGCGGTTCTTGATCACGAGCATCCACCCCTCGGGCGCGACGTCCACGTGATAGTCGTCGATGCCGATGACGCGGCCGTGGCTGTTGCCCACCAGCGCCCCCAGCACCCGCGTCCGACCCCCAGCGGTCTCGAGCATCACCCCCACGGTTGTCTCGAACCCCGGCTCCGGAGCGCCCGTCTTGCGGGCGTGCTGAATGCCGCGCTCCTCAGCGATCAGCAGCGCGTTGACGAGGCTCACCGGCTCCACGCCCATCGCCGAGAGGAGGCCCTCGACCGCCGCGACCAGCACGGGCCGCGGCGCGGCCTCGTCCTTGCCCCCGTAGGCCACCTCGATCGAGCGCACCGGCCCCTCGACGAGCGCGAGCCCCAGGCGCCCGAGGCGCCGCGCCAAGTCGAGCAGCGGCCCCAGGCGGCGCAGCAGATCGCCCGAGATCCCGGGGACGTTGATCGCGAAGGAGAGGTCGCCCGTCAGCAGCGCGTCACGCACGGCGGTGAGGATCTCGAGGCTCACCCGCTCCTGCGCTTCGGCGGTGGACGCCGCGAGATGGGGGGTGAGGATCACGCGGTCGAGCTTGCGGAGCGGCGCGTCGGCCGGGAGCGGCTCCAGCGCGAACACGTCGACCGCCGCGCCCGCGATGCGCTGCTGCACGATCGCTTCCGCCAGCGCGGCCTCGTCCACGAGCTCCCCGCGGGCCGTATTGATGAGCACGGCGGTCCGCTTCATCAGCTTGAGGCGCTCGGCGTTGATGAGATGGTGGGTCTGCTCGGTGTGGGCGACATGGAGGGTGACGACGTCGGCCTGGCGCAGCAGCTGCTCCAGGGGGAGCAGCTTCACCTGCAGCTCGGCGGCGCGCTCGCGGGGTAGGTAGGGATCGTGCGCGATCACCTGCATCCCGAACGCCCGGGCGACCTGCGCGACATGCCCGCCGATCCGGCCCAGCCCGACGATGCCGATCGTCTTGCCGCGGAGCTCCGTCCCCTCGAACCGCTTGCGGTCCCACTCCCCGCGCCGCATCGCCTCGGCCGCCCAGGGGATATGGCGCACCAGCGCGAGCAGCAGCCCCATCGCATGCTCGGCCGCGCTCACCGTGTTCGCACCCGGCGCGTTCATCACCGCGATGCCGCGCCGGGTGGCGGCGTGGACGTCGATCGTGTCTACCCCGGTCCCTGCGCGCGCGACGACCTGGAGGCGCGGCGCGCGGGCCAACAGATCCGCGGTCACGTGCGTCTCGCTCCGCACCACGAGCGCGTGCGCCCCGGCCAGCGCCCGCTCGAGCTCGTCGCGCGGCTTGCCCGCCAGATTCACGACCTCGATCTCCGGCGTCTCGGCGAGCAGCCGGACCCCCGACTCGGCCACGCGATCGGCCAGCACCACGCGGTACGTCACGACAGCAAGCCGCCGAGCAAGGCCAGCAGCTCCTCGAGGGCGCCCAGCGTGTGATCGCCCATGTGGCCGATCCGTATGGTCGAGTCCTTGAGCGCGCCGTAGCCCGAGCCGATCGTCCAGCCTTCCTCCTGCAACCCGGACACGACCGCCTTGGCGCTCTGCCCCTCTCGCAGCTTGAGGCAGGAGACGGTCCAACTGCGCCGGCCCTCGCGTGGGAGAAAGGCGACGCCGCGCTCCTCGCTCCACGTCTCCACCAGCTGGCGCATCGCGTCGTGGCGCCGCCAGCGCGCCTCGATCCCGCCCTCACGCTCGATGCGCTCGAGCTGGGTCTCGAGCGCGTAGAGCAGGGAGATCGCCGGCGTGTTGGTCGGCTGGAATCTCCGGGTCGCCTCCTCGAAGGCGACGAGGTCGAAGTAGAGTCCGCGATCGGGCAAGGTCTTCGCGCGCTCGAGCATCCGCTGCGACGCGACGCCGAGTGCCAGCCCGGGAGGAAGGGCGAGCGCCTTCTGCGAGCCCGTGAACGTGAAGTCGAGACCCCAGGCATCGGGCTCGACCGGCGAGCCGGCGAGCGACGTCACCGCGTCGACGAGCACGAGGACATCGTCGAACTCGCGCGCCACGGCCGCGAGCGCGGGCACGTCTTGCAGCACGCCGGTCGAGGTCTCGGAGTGGACGACGGTCACGGCGTCGACCGGCGTACGGCGCAGCGCGTCGCGCAGCCTGTCGGGCTCCACCGCGCAGCCCAGCGGGACGTCCAGCCGGACGCACTCCTTTCCGGCGGCGCGCACCAGGTCGGCGAAGCGCTCGCTGAAGGCGCCGTTCACGAGCGAGAGGGCGCGGCGGCGGATGCCGTTCCGCACCGCGAGCTCCATGAAGCCCGTTGCCGAGGTGGTGCCCACGAGGACCGGGCGGGACGTGCGACAGAGGGCGGCGAGTCGCGGGGCGACACCCTGGAGCAGCGCTGCCATCGCGCTCGATCGGTGCCCGATCATCGGCCGCTGCATCGCGGCGAGCACTTCCGGATGGACGTCGGTCGGACCGGGGAGAAAAAAACGCCCGAACGCGGGCGTGGTCATGCGGGCGCGCGCGCGAGCTCCTCGACGAGCCCCTCCTCCACGACCTCCTTCGTCTTCACGAGGCGCACCCCTTCCTCGCCCCACTCCTTCAGCAGCTGCTCGGAGACGTCCTTGTCGATCCCCTTCACGGCGTCCGTGACGACGAACACACGCGTGTGCGGCCGGCGCTCCAGCAGCCCCTCGACCGCCGCCTTGTCGCATACGTCGGTCGCGACGCCGTACAGCACGATGTCGTCGGGGTCGATCACGTCGAGCACGGTCATGACGTTCTCGTTCGTGAACACGTCGAAGCGGTGCTTGTGGAACAGGATGTCGCCCCGGTGGGCGCGCACGCGCTCGCCGAGCGCCTTCGAATCCGTCCTCGCGGGCTCGATGACGAGCGGATCGCGCAGCGCCGTCTCGGGAATCTTCTTCTGGCCGGGCGTCCCCCGCAGGCAGTGCGGCGGAAAGGTGCTCTGCCAGTCGGGATGCTCCGAGATCTCCGGGTGCCCCATCACGTGGTCGTCCGCGCTCGCGATCACGCGGATGCCGTGGCCGTGGGCGAAGTTGCTGAGCCGCCCCAAGTTCGCGATCACGTGCTCGGCGTCCGGCACGTACAGCTTGCCGTCCGCTTTCATGAAGTCGTATTGGGTATCGACGTCCCAGAAGATGACCCGGGCCATACTACCATCCTCGAACGAGGGGAAGCACCGGGAATTTCCGGGGGGCAACAGGGGAGTGTCAACAGGCGTCTGCGCGTCTAGGCGTCTAGGCGTCTGCCTGGCCGTCTCACCGCCTACAACCTCAGGACGACCGCTATCTCGTCGCAACAGTTCTGCCTGGGGCATCTGGCGCAATCGGCCCACACCTTCTCGGGAAACTGCTCCTTCTCGGCAGGCACGAACCCCAAGCGCAGGAAGAAGTCCGGTTTACGCGTCAGCGCGAACACCCGAGTGAGCCCGTGGTCCCGCGCCTGGGTCAGCAGCGCCTCCAGGAGCGCGCGGCCGAGACCCACGCCCTGCCGGTCCCGCCGCACGGCGAGCCCGGCAACCTCGGCGAGCTCGCCGGAATAGATCTTCAGCGCGCCGCACCCGACGATCGAACGGTCGGTCGGCTCCGCAACAACCACCCATTCCTTGATGTGGCGGCACAGGTCGTAGTTGCTGCGCGGCAGGAGATCACCCGTGGCGACGTAGGGAGCCTGGAGCGTTTCGAGCCCAGGGACGTCGGCGAGCACCGCCCCCCGCACGATCCCTTCGGGGAGCAGGGAGCGGGGAGCGGTACCCTCCGTCGCAAAGCGTCCCTCCGACTTGGACGGTTGGGAACCGCTCCCTGCTCCCCGCTCCCCGACCATCGGCAGCGCCTTCACGCCAGCACCTCGCCCAGAATGGCCACCGCCCGCTCGAGCTCCTCGCGCGTCACCACGAGCGGCGGCACAAGGCGAATGACCTGGGCGCCGGCCGTGCAGACGAGCAGGCCGCGCTCACGCGCCGCCGTCACGTAGGGGGCCGCCGGCTCCACGAGCTCGATTCCCCACATCAGGCCCCGCCCGCGCACGGCGACGATCTTCGGCGAGGCGGCACGCAGCCGGGAGAGCGCGGCGCCCAGCGCCTCGCCCTTTTCCCGCACCGCGGCGAGGAACCCGGGCTCGGCGATGGTGCGCAGCACCTCGAGCGCCACCGTGGCGACGAGCGGCCCGCCGCCGAAGGTCGTCGCATGGTCCCCCGGCTTCAGCGCGGTGGCGACCGCCTCGGTGAGGAGAACGGCCCCCATCGGGAGCCCGCCGCCCAGCGGCTTCGCGAGCGTCACCAGATCGGGCACCACCCCCGTCTGCTCGTACGCGAACAGCGTGCCGGTGCGTCCCAGGCCGCACTGCACTTCGTCGAACACGAGAGCCGCCCCGCGCGCGTCGCACAGCTCGCGCAGGAAGGCGAGCCATTCGGGATCCAGCGGCCGCACGCCTCCCTCGCCTTGCACCGGCTCCACGATGACGGCCGCCGTGCGGTTGGCGGAGATGATACGGTCAGCGACGGCCCAGTCCTCGAGCGGCACGATGTGCACGCCGGGGACGAGCGGCTCGAACGGCGTGCGGTATTCGGGCCGGTCGGTGGCCGCGAGCGAGGCGAACAGCCGCCCGTGGAACGCGCCGGTGAAGGCCACGATCTCGGTCTTGCGCGACCACTTGCGGGCGAACTTGAACGCGGCCTCGTTCGCCTCCGCCCCCGAGTTGCAGAAGAACACGCGATCGGCGAACGAGTGGGCGACGAGCTCTTCCGCGAGCCGCTCGCCCGGCTCGGTGCGGTACAGGTTGGAGACGTGCACCAGACCGCTCTCGAGCGCGCGGGTCACCGCCCCGCGGAACACCGGATGGTTGTAGCCCAGGGCGTTGACGGCGATCCCCGCGACGAAGTCGAGGTAGCGGGTGCCGTCGTCCGCGATGACCTCCGAGCCCTCGCCGGCGACGAACAGCGGGCCGACTCGGGCATACACGCCGAGCAAGGCCTCCGCGGCCGTGGACGTGACCGTCATGCTGGCTGCGGGGTCGGGGCGAGGACGCGCGTACCGGCGGTCGGATGGCCGAGCAGGTGGAGGTCACCGATGCGGACGGCCTGCGCTCCGGTCTGCAGGGCGGCCGCGCCGGCCCGCAGCTTCGCCGCCATCCCGTCGGTCGCGACGCCCAGCTCGATCAGTGCGGGGATGTCGGACGTCGCGACGGAGTCCTGGGCGACGCCGTCGACGACGACTCCGGGAACGTCGGAGACGTACAACAGCTCCTTCGCGCGCAGCGCGGCGGCGATGGCAGCGGCGGCGTGATCGGCGTTCACGTTGAGCGGCACGCCCTCGCCTCCGGCCGCGGGCGCCACGGGGGCCACGACCGGCGTGAGCCCGGCGAGCAGCAAGCTCTCGAGCAGCGACGCCCGGACGGCGGTGATCTCGCCCACGTGGCCGAGGCCTGCAGCCGACGGCTCCGCCGTGAGCAGCCCGCCATCCACGCCCGATAACCCGATCGCGTCGAGCCCCACGGCCCGCAGCGCCGCCACGACGGCGCGGTTCGCGGGGCCGGCGAGCACCATCTCCACGACCTCCGCGACCTCGGGAGTCGTCACGCGCAAGCCGTCGCGCTTCTCGACCGGCAGGCCGAGGCGCCGCGACAGCGCGGTCACCGCCTGTCCGCCGCCGTGCACCACGACGAGGGGCTCGAGCGGCTTGAGGGCGTCCGCGCAGGCCGCCAGCCACTCGGGCCGGTCGAGCTCGTTCCCGCCGAGCTTCACAACCCGGACCTTCAGCATACGAGCCCCAGGGTCTCGGGCAGCCCGAGCATGACGTTGAGGTTCTGCACGGCCTGCCCCGCCGCTCCTTTCACCAGGTTGTCGATCGCTGCGATCACCGTGAGGCGCGGCCGGCGCACGTGCTCGACCGGGGCGACGCCCAGCGCCACGCGATTCCGGTACACCACGTCCTTGAGGGAGGGCAAGGCGCCGCGCAACACCTGAACGCAGGGCTCTCCCCGATAGGCCGCCTCGTAGATCCCCTCCGCCGCGCCCTGGTCGAGCGCCCCGGTGAGCGGGACATGGATCGTCTCGAGGATCCCCCGCTTGACCGGCAGCAGGTGGGGCGTGAACACCAGGTCCCCGGCGAACCCGCTTTCGCGCTCCAGCGCCGCCCGCATTTCGGGGAGATGGCGGTGCGTGTTGCCCACGGCGTAGGCGCGGTAGTCCTCCGCCACCTCTCCGAACAGCAGCTCGCGCTGGGGATGGCGGCCGGCGCCGGTGACGCCCGACGCCGCGTCGATCACGATTTCGCGCGACGGGTCGATGAGCCCGCGCTGCGCCAGCGGGATCAACGCGATGAGCGCCGCGGTCGGGTAGCACCCCGGATTGGCGACGAGCTCGGCTTGGGCCACCCGCGGCCGCGAGAACTCGGTCAGCCCGTACACCGCTTCGGCCGACAGCCGGAAGTCGGCGGAGAGGTCGACGGCGCGCTTGCCGGCGGCGCGGGCCTCGTTCACGTAGCGGGCCGAGACGCCGTGCGGCAGGGCCGAGAGCACGATGGCGGCGCGCTCGAGCGGCGCGTCGTCGGCCTGGAGCAGCCGATGGCCCTCCACCCACTCGCCCGCGTCCGCGTCCGCGGTGGCAAAAGCGACCGCAGCCCCCGGATGCCGCGCCAGCAGCCGCAGCAGCTCCTGGCCGACATACCCGGAGGCCCCGAGCACGCCCACGGGCACCTTTGCATTATTATTCATCGCACCGGAAAAATATGCAGCCCTGGTGGGAACGCAAGGGCCGCCGCTGCAACGGGCTAAGCGGTCACGCCACCCGTTCGAGCCGCGGGTTGGGCCGGTACGCCCGCCCCACCTTCGCGCACGGCTTCCCTTCCACGCGCACCACGTCGGCGGTGAAGTCGAAGCGGCCCTGGAACAGGCTCGATCCCACGCCGTAGATGTCCACGGGCACCTCCTGCTCCTCGAACTGGCGGATCTTCTCGACGTTGAAGCCGCCCGACACGACGATTTTCACGTGCTTGAAGCCTGCGCGGTCGAGCGCCTCGCGCACGTTCCAGACGAGCCGCGGGTTGACGCCGGTCGGCTTGAACGTCCCCATCTGCGGGATCACCGACTTGTCCACCAGCGTCTCGGAGGTGTCGATCCGCACGCCGTACAGGCGCTGGCCGAGGGCACGCGCCACCTTGAGAGAGGTGCCGACGCAGTCGTTCTCGAAATCGACGAGCGTGATCAGGCGCATGCTGTCCGGCATGTGCTCGGCGAACTTCTGCGAGGCGAGCACCGTGTCGCCCCGGTAGGCCGCGATGAGGGCGTGGGGCACGGTGCCGATTCCCTCCGAGCCCCACCAGGAAGCCTGGGCGTCGGTCGAGACGCCGATGGCGCCGGCGATGTGCGCGGCGTAGCCGTCTCCGGTCTGCACCAGCCAGTGGTCGTGGCGGGCGGGAAAGAACATCACCTGCTTCGGCTTCGCCGCTTCCACCACACGGTGGGTGTTCGTACCCACCTTGGTGCGGCGCGCCAGCACGCCGAGGTAGAGCGTCTCGAGGTTCGCGAACGCGTCGTACGGCCCTTCGATGAGGAGCACGGTCTCCCAGGGCGCGATCTCGTCCCCGTCGTGCAGGGCGGAGACCTGCAGCTCCTCCCACTTCTCGCTGCACAGCTTCAGAATCGCGATCGCCTCGTCGCTGCCGCCGAGGTAGGCGTGCGCCTTGCCGAAGACCTGCATCGTCACGCAGGGGCGGTGCCTGTCCTTGAGCAGGAGGTCGCGCGCCCGAACGAAGTATTTGTCCGAGTAGTAGCCCGCCTTCATCCTCTCGACGGGCAGGTTGAAGATCGACGGATCGAGACGCGGCGTGCGGGGCATCAGGGCCATTCCTCGGTCACGCGGTACTTGAGCGCGCGGCGCTGCATCCAGCGGACCGCGAACGCATCCACGAGCGCGCGCCCGGCGCGGTTCCACATCCCGTACTTGGTGCGGCCGGAGCGGCGGGGGCGGTGGCGGACCGGCAGCTCGGCCACCCGCCCGCCGTGCATCTTGACGAGCGTGGGCAGGAAGCGGTGCATTCCGTTGAAGAGAGGCAGCCCGCGCACGGCCTCGGCGCGGAACGCCTTGAGGGAGCACCCCGTGTCACGGATGCTCTCGCCGTTCAGCCAGTTGCGCACGCCGTTCGCGATCCGGCTCTGCAGCCGCTTCCACGCCGTGTCGCGCCGCTCGACGCGGTAGCCGGCGACCGCGCTCGTACGGCTGTCCCCGAGCGCGGCCACGAGCGCCGGGATGTCCGCGGGGTCGTTCTGGAGGTCGGCGTCGAGGGTGACGAGGATGGCTCCGCGCGCGGCGCGAAAGCCCGCAGCGAAGGCTGCCGTCTGTCCCGCGTTCCGCTCGAACGCGACGACGCGCAGCTCGGGATGCGCGACCCGCAGGCGCTTGAGCTCGGGGAGCGAGCCGTCAGTCGAGCCGTCATCCACGGCGACCACTTCGTAGGACGCCCCACGCAACGCCACCGCGATCTCTTCGAGGAGTGGAGCCAGGTTGTCGCGCTCGTTGTAGACGGGGATCACGAGCGAGAGCTCAACGGAGCCGGGCATACTTGAGCTCCGGAGCGTTGGGATACTTGCCCTCGAGCCGCGCGATCAGCGCGTCGGCCTTCGGGGCGTCCCGCTGGTGCAGGCGATAGATCTCCGCGAGGCGCACGCCGACGAGGATCTCGCGGTGCCGCGCCAGGAGGCCGCCCGCGAGCAGGCGCTCGAGCATCGCCGTCTCCTGCGCAAGCCCGGTGGCGCTCGGCGGCGGGGGCTCCCCGCCGCCGAGCGCATTCCCCAGAAAGCGGCCCAACGGAGCGACGAGCAGGTCAAAGAGGCCGCCCAAAAACCCCCACGCGCCCCAGAGGGCGGCGAGCAGGGCCAAACCCTTCCAGGCGACCGCGCCGGTGGCGACGAAGGCCACCGCGACGGCCAGCGCGGCGCCGGCCATCGCCACCCCGAGGATCCCTCGGACCACGGCTCGCGGGCTCGGCGGATCGAACTCGTCCACGGCGGGAACGTAGAATGCCGCAGGGGCGGGAGCAAGTTGACAGCCGCCACCGCGGCGGCTAAAACGTACCACCTCTCCTGCTCAGTCGAGGTCACAGGTGCTCGAAATCCTGTCGCGCCGAGAGTTCCTGGCATCGACCGCCGTCGGCATCGCCGCCGTCGCCGCCCGGGAGATCCCGCACCCGATGCGACCGCCGCGCCCGCTCCCGCCCCCGCCCCCGCCCCCCAGTCGCTGGGCGGCGAAGCCCGTGGTCGTCTCGAGCGCGAACGGCCTGCGCGCGGTGCAGCGGGCCTTTGATCTGCTGATGCAGGGCGCGGACAGCCTCGATGCGGTCATCGAGGGGGTGAAGATCCAGGAGCTCGACCCCAACGACGATTCGGTGGGCTACGGCGGGCTCCCCAACGCGGACGGCGTGGTGCAGCTCGACGCCTCCTGCATGCACGGGCCCACGAAGCGCGCCGGGGCCGTTGGCGCGCTCGAGGGCATCAAGACACCCTCGGAGGTGGCGAAGCTCGTGCTCAAGTACACGAACCACATCTTCCTGGTGGGCGAGGGAGCGAAGCGGTTCGCCCTGCAGTACGGCTTCAAGGAGGAAGACCTGCTCACGGAGCACGCCCGCGAGGTGTGGCTGCGCTGGCGCGCCAACCTCAACCCCGACGACGACTACCTCGATGTCCCAGAGGGGGAGCACATGAGTGTGCGCCCGACGGGGACGATCAACTGCGACGCGGTGACGCCGCAGGGCGACATCTCGTCCGTGACGACCACGAGCGGGCTCGCGTTCAAGATCCCGGGCCGTGTGGGGGACAGCCCCATCATCGGCGCCGGCGAGTACACCGACAACGAGATCGGCGCGGCGGGCTCGACCGGTCGGGGCGAGTCGAACATCAAGGTGTGCGGCGGATTCCTCACGGTGGAGCACATGCGCCGCGGCATGAAGCCCACCGACGCCTGCCTCGAGACACTGAAGCGGGTGGCGAAGCTGACGGAGCCGCGGCTGCTCGATGAGCGCGGCCGGCCCAAGTTCGACCTCACGTTTTACGCGGTGAACAAGCGGGGCGAGTTCGGCGCCGCGTCGTTCGTCCCCGGGCGCTTCGCCGTGCATGACGGCACCGCGGCGAAGCTGATGGACACGGCCTATCTCTACGAGCGCGCGGCGTCGCGCTAGCGTCGCGCGCGCGCCGCTCGTCGGCCTGGCGCTGCTGGCGGGCGCGGGGGGCCCGCTCGCCGCGCAGCGCTTCTGGCGCCAGAATCTCTATCCCTACGCCTACTACAGCACGATCGACGGCCTCTGGGGCGCGTTCCACTTCGGCCGCTACAGCCCAGTGGGATTCGTCGAGCGGCCCGAGCCGAATCTCGCCGCGCTCAACCTCCACGCCTCGGCGAGCACGCGGGGCAGCTGGGCCCTGGTCGCCGACGCGGAGGCCCCCGCCTGGTGGGAGGGATGGCGCGCCGCCCTGACGCTCGCGGCCGCGCGCGACAATCGCCTGGGATTCTACGGCCTGGGCAACGACACGCGCTACTTCGCCGACAGTGCGGCAGGGGGGAGCCATTTCTACCAGGTAAGCCGCACCCGCACGGGGGCGCGCCTCACGATCCAGCGCCGCATCGTGGGCCCCGTGCGCCTGCTCGCGGGCGCAGCGGTCGTGCGGACCGACTTCCGGGCGCTCCCCGGCGACAACATCTTCCGGCGCGATCTCGCATCCGGCGCCGTCGATCCGGCGACGGTGCCGTTCACGGACAAAGTCGCGCGCGTCGGGATCGTGCTCGACACCCGCGACCACGAGATCGACCCGCACCGCGGCGTGCTCCTCGAGGCCCTGTTCGCGAGCGGGAGCGGCTACACGCGCACCACGGCGCACGCCCGCGTCGTGGTGCACCCCCTGGAGCGGCTCGTCCTCGCCGCGCGTCTCGCCGGCGAGGGAACGGGCGGCAGCCCGCCGCTCGCGGCCCAGCTCGCGATGGAATCGAGCGACCGCCCCTTCACCGCCGTGGGCGGGTACCGCTCGCTCCGCGGCTTCTACGACGCGCGCTTCGTGGGACGCGGCAAGCTGCTCGGCGGAATCGAGGCCCGTTACGCCCTGCTGTGGGCGCCGAGCATCCTCGAGCTCAAGCTGGTGGCGTTCTACGACGTGGGGCGGGTGTTCGACGCTGGGGAGCGCTGGCGCCTGACGACCGCGGGGCTGCACCGGAGCGGCGGCGGCGAGCTCGCCCTCCGCTTCCTCCGCAACTCGCTCCTCGTCGTGGGCTACGGCCGGGGCAGCGAGGGTGGGCAGCTGCTCTTCGGGACGAGCTGGAGCTATTAAAAAGGGGGAGCGGGGAGCGGTACGCGACGGCGCAAGCCTGAGCTCCGGATCGCACCGGCAGGAACCGCTCCCTGCTCCCCGCTCCTCAGATCTCGCGAATCTCCACCCCGCGCTTCCCCAGCTCCCCGACGTACTCCGCATACGGCACCGCCTCGTCGGGCGTGCGTACGCCCCGGGCGGAGATGCGGCCGTCCACCTGCATCAATCCCGTGATGGACAGCGAATAGCCGGTGGTGCGCATCATCCCGCTGACGCCGCGGGCCTCGTCGTAGTAGTCCAGCAGCTGCCACGTCGCGCTGCGCCCGTTCCCGCCACGCACCTCCACCCGCAAGGCGACCAGATCGCGGCCGTCGGGCTTCGTCAGCTTGGGCGAGACCGTGGCGATGAATGCATCGCGCGGCACGATCTCCTTGCCCTTCACCTTCACCGGCGCGAGGTCGAGGAGCCCGAGGTCGCGGACGGCCCGCATCACGGCCACGTGGCCCGGATAGCGGAGGGTCTTGTATTCCATCGTCCGGACCTTGCCCTCGTACGACCAGGGGAGCGTCGAGATGCCGCCGCCCGTATGGAAGGCCTCGAGCTCGCCCACCGGCGGCGGAAACATCACGGGCTCGACTTCCGACAGCGCGTCGACGCGCGTCGGCCTGCCGTCCCGCAGCACCCAGGACGGCGTCGTGTAGTAGTCGAGCGCCCCTTCCAGGGAGTACACGATCTGGTAGTTGAGCGGCGGCTCGGGGTGCTGTGGCAGCCCTCCGACGTAGATCTTCACGGTCTCCGCGTCGCCGACGCGCCGGATCCCCTCGGCCGCGAGGACGTTCACCATGCCCGGCGCGAGCCCGCAATCGGGGATCACGCAGACGTTCCGGGCGCACGCTTCCCGGTCGAGCTTCTTCTGGTTGAAGACGATCTCCGTGTTGCCGCCGAGGTCGGCGCAGTGCAGGCCGACCTCGACCGCGGCTCGCGCGACCTCGAGGTTGAAGTAGTACGGCAGCGCGCTGAGCACCGCGTCGTGGCCGTGCAGCGCCGCGCGTAGAGCGGCGCCGTCCTGCACCTCGAGCTTGACGACGGCCAAGCGCTTCCCCACGAGCGGCCTGAGGAAGGCGGGGAGCCGCTCCGGCCGCAGATCCGCCAGCGTGACCTTTTCCACGTCGCGCTGCTGCAGCAGATCGTACGCGCAGGCGGATCCCTGCAACCCTGAGCCCAACACCAGCATTCGCATTGCGAGCGAGCCTCCGGCGGCGTCGACAACGGGGCGGCGAGCGGCCGGAAAGCTAGTGAGGGGAGGAACCGGGAGGAACCCCGGCGCGGCCCCAGCCGGCACGTTAGATTCGCGGCCGATGGGCCAGGCCGACCTCACGCACCAGCGCCTCGTGCGCGCCGCGCTGGAGCTCTTCACCACGCAGGGATACCACGGCACCACGACGCCGCTGATCGCGAAGAAGGCGGGCGTGGCGGAAGGGAGCATCTACCGTCACTTCGACGGCAAGCAGCACCTCCTGAACGAGCTGTACCGCGGTGCGGCCCGCTGGGCGGGGAAGCTCGTGAAGGACGCGGACGGGCTGCAGGTGGGACCGCGGGAAAAGCTCGCCGAGCTCGCCCGCGCGCTCGTCCAGGGAGCGGCGCGCGAGCCCGCGGTGGCGCGGCTCTTCTTGCTGCAGCGCCACGACGCCTTGCTCGACGACGAGAGCCGCAAGGCCGCTCGGGACTTCCGGCTGGGACTGGAGAGCCTGATCGCTCAGGGGAAGGCGGACGGCACGGTGAAGCCCGGCGCGGCGGAGGTGTGGGCGGCGGTGTGGCTCAGCGTCGTCTCGCTCGCGGTCGATCGCGTGTCCGCCAAGGAGTGGCCGGAGACGCACGCGGGGGTGACCCTGGCCCTGGATGGCGCGTGGGATGCGATTGCGGAAACCAGACGGATGGGCGGTTAGGCGGATAGGCGGTGAGTACTAACCGGCTAACCGTCTGAGCTCGAAGAGCTCTATCTCCGGCGGCACGAACACCCGGATCGGCACTCCCACGACGCCGATTCCGCGGCTCACGTAGAGCTGACTCTCTTGCCGCTGGAAGTGGCCCATCACGTATTTGGTGATCAGCCGGCCC
>WNFH01002223.1_pt1 | contig 13457 bp, 19 predicted proteins | sample 5400411 | NCBI WGS metagenome assembly WNFH01 (sample SAMN13153347, study PRJNA577476) | soil metagenome | isolation source: 200 cm saprolite under Douglas fir tree site 2 hole 3 | place: USA:California | collected 2015-04-18
ACACGGCATTGAGCTCTGGGTCATGTACCCTGCTCTTTGCAAGGGTCTTCTTGGTCTGTTGCCATCCAGGCCAGCGCTCTCCATTGCGCAGCCGCATCACCCACCAATTGTACAGCCCCCGACACTTGCCCTGCATGAATTCCAGGGTAGCGGCGTCCTGCTTGCTGACTTCGATCTTGATCTTTTGACTCAGTAACATGGTTCACCTTCTTGAAATGAGGTTCCTCTTCCTCTCATTCTTTGTGAAGAGGGAAAGCGCGGAAGTCCTGATGCCCTTTCTGTTTGGTCATGATGACCTGGTGCATACGCCTTACACAGAGGCCAGGATCGGTGTCAAGGGAAGATCAGGCGAAAGCCCTGCTTTCTTTGCATGATACATGGTATAAAAAGAATATGGAGCAACGGTGACATCTCTGTCTATCCCGCGATTCCTCAGACGATGTGACCGTCGGGAGTGAAGCACAAGGTAGCGCGTTGCGTGAGGCAAACGTGCAAAGCTGAGGGGTTGGCCGGTATGAGTAGAGAGCAGGGGACGCTCCTCCCACTGATTTGGGCTGTAGGTCACGAGTAGTGCCGGGTAAAAGCGCTCACCCAGGTAGATGATCGCGTAATGGTTTCCATGAGCATCGTGCAAGCGTGGCATGAGTGGCCTCCTTTGGTGCTGGCTTGACAGGCCGGGTCCTCATGTGCCTGAATCAGGCTAAGAGCACCCGTAGGATTTCTTAACGACGGCTACGTGCGTGTTCTCACTCGCTAGCCCACTGTCTAGACCACGGTGGGTCAGTGCCATACCACCTCCTCTTTGCAATTCTTTGTGTGTGCCGGACTACGCTTTTAAGTTATTGAAAACGCTGAAAATGCATTTTCTTGTCTGTAATTGCCTTTTCAACTATTAGCTATCTTTTGTAAAAAAGAGCTAATAATTGCTCATCCTGATAAGATTATAGACGGTTTCGTACCCAAAGTCAAGCGATTAACAGCAGTTCTTAGCAAAGAATAGCGAGCTAATTGTATTTTTAGTTCTGATATGCTAATATTAGGCAAATAGTAATCTTGTGAGGCTGTGTTTATGACAAAGTTTGAAGAGCTTAGAACCAATGCTGGCCTAAGTATCACGCAGTTATCTATAGAGGCCAGAGTATCGCGCGCAACTATAGAGAAGATAGAGAAAGGGGAATCAGTAAGAGCACCATTAGCCGCCCGCGCATGTACAGCGTTAAGTAGACACCTGGGTTATCAAGTGACCTACCAGGAGCTTGGGATCAAGACTGTCAGATAGAAAGGAACATAGGCATGTTCGGGGAACGATCAAGTCGAACTAGAATTAGCCTCAAATCACAGCCGAGGTACATCTATGCCCTCATTGATCCACGAGACGACACAGTGCGTTATGTTGGTGTTACTAAGGATGTGTACTTCCGGTTACATCGACATATAAAAGATACATCAAAACCGGATAAGAGAGCATGGATAAACGATCTAGAGCAACAGGGTCTGTCCCCAGAGCTAGAGATATTGGAAACAATTGAGGTAGAATCAGATATTGATGTTGTAGCTCTAGAGCGTGAGAAATATTGGATACTTGAGTTTCTGAAATCAGGTGCTCCTCTTCTTAATGTCTACGGTATCCCTTCTGCTAATCCTCGTCTCAGTACCTTTACCCAGTTAACACCATTTGGAAGAGCAAGACTTATGTCTGGATTGTCTGCCTCACAACTGGCTAAGGAGGCTAGAGTATCAAGTGATCTAATTTATAGTATAGAGCGTGAAGAGCGTGTAAAGGCTGAGCTTGCTGTTCGTGTGTGTAGGGTACTCAGTAGACATCTCGGTTATGAAGTCACGTATCAGAGTCTTGACATTAAGACTCGTAGTTGACCATGAATAGATTTGAAGAAGCTCGCATTAATGGGGGGATAACTATTACAGAGCTATCCAGGGAGGCGAATATATCACGTTCCACCATCGACAAGATGGAGAAGGATGAGCCTGTCAAGGCTGAACTCGCTGTTCGTGCATGTAAAGTACTGAGTCAACATCTTGGTTACGAAGTCACATATCAAAGTCTTGGTATTAAAGTGATAAGTTAGTAAAAAGTCTCCGCTATATGAGTCGGGATTCAAGCCAGTATTTTGTTTATGCTCTTGTCGATCTGAGAAATGACACTTTCGTATACATTGGTATTACCACCGATCTTTCTGATATGTTCACACCTATTCGTATTCTGGCTGTCGATGTCGGCATTAGAACGCAAGATATCCTGCTTTCGAGAGCGGCAAAACGATAGAGAACTGCTTGTAGTTTTGTACGCTATGAAGGCTTTTTATTTTGGAAAGACGAGCGCAGGTAAGAATATGACGCCTAAATTGCAATAGTCTTGACGAATGAGAAGGCACATGCATATTGCTGATTTATACTCATTGTAATCAAGTATTTTAATTTGTTTTTATTGTCATAAAATATAAACTGGCGTATAATTAGCGCTGTTAAAGCGTTATGCATTAGTGAGATGAATATTATTTCACCCATCGCATTTTCTGTCGTCAATTTGTGTTTACTCGTGCGGTATATCGAAGTGGATCAAGGTGGGCACTCATGACGGTAAAAATCTTTTTCTGCTACGCACATGAAGATGAAGACCTTTTAAAGAGACTCAAGGCCCATCTCAAGTCATTAGAGCGAGATGGCCTTATTAATATGTGGTATGATCGCAATATTGGTGCTGGGACAGAATGGGAGCGTCAGATTGACAAGCATTTGGCAACTGCACAGATTATCCTTCTACTCGTCAGTCCAGATTTTATGAACTCGGACTACTGCTATAGTAATGAGATGAAGCGTGCATTAGAGCGGCATATGCGTGGAGAGGCACGGGTAATACCCATTATTCTACATCCTTTCCATTGGCAGATAGAATCTCTCAAGACCCTTCTAGCTCTGCCGAAGGACGGTGAGCCTGTTACAGGACGTGTATGGCGTAGCCGAGATGAAGAATTCTTGAATGTGGTAGAAGGCATTCAGGGGGTGATCGAGGAACTGGCTACAAAAACTTCAGTTAGCTCATCAACAATGGAGATGATGACGGATTCAAAAGCTTCTAAATTAGCGGACATGAGTAAAATAGGAGAAATCACTCAGATGCGTCTGCCACCTCGGAGGAGGGCTTCATCACAAACTTTTGTTTCCTCGCAATCAACCGTTTCTGTTTCTTTGGATGTCATGCCAAATTTTGTGTAATGATACATTGTAGAAGAGCCTGGAAGTCAGGTCTAGACTAGATTTAACGCCTTCTCGCTATATGCTATTCCACAATATTCGGTATGGCATCCAAAAACATCCATACCTATTCAGGTCACCTGATGAAGCCAGACAACAAGCAGCATCAGATCTCGGATATCGTCAATTTTTCCCGCGAACACTATCCTCTCTTGCCGCTTGTGAAGAGGTATTGCGGATTCCAGGGTACCTGAATAGTTACTTGAGGTGACAAAAAGGTAAGGGAAACACGCGCGTTAGCTTCAACGCACCTTGAAATAAGGATGTATTCGACACACTGATGTTTGACCAACAACTATCTTTTGTTGAACGAGGCTAAACCCGTCAAATCGATATTACCGATGCGCCAACTTCGTTTCGATAAACCAGCAGCGCAATATAAAAGGTCGAACCTTCTCCCGCAACTCCCTCACTTTCAATCCAGATACGCCCGCCCATTGCTTCAGTGAGCTGGCGGCAGAGATACAGCCCCAACCCTGCGCCGCGTTGAGTACTATTTAAGGGACTTTCCAGGCGTATAAATTTGGTGAAAAGCCGTACCTGGTCTTCTGCCCTTATGCCAGGCCCCCAATCCCTGATTGCGATTACCGCAAACTCCTTATTGGAGGAAGCATGCTCTAATCGTTGATTTGCTGCGATGAGACAGGGATTCAGTTCCTGAATATCCACAGATGCAGCAGTGATCGCGATGCCTGATGGAGCTTCGGTATACTTTAAAGCATTCCCGACCAGGTTGAGCAAAATTTGACGTAAGCGCAGATCATCTACCCAGACGAACAGGTCATCAGCAATGCGTACCTCCACGGGCCGCTCCTCACGAGCAATCGCCGGTTCCAGTATCTCCAGAATCAACTGCACAGTTTTGCTCACCTGTACCGCCCCCAGGTTCAGCGATACTCGATCTTGATCGACACGGCTGGTATCCATAACATTACCCAGGAGCAACACCAACTCGTCGCAGGCACGACGGGCATTGTTCAGAAAACGCTGCTTTGCTTCTTCATCCAGTACAGCACTAAAGGTCTCAAGTAGTTCGAGGTAGCCTTGAATAGCCGTCAAAGGAGTACGCAATTCATGCGAAGCCGTCATCAGAAATTGATTTTTAAGCTGCTCAGATTCCTGTGCTCGCTCCATTGCTTCACGCAACTCGGTATTCAAGCGAGCATTGGTGATCGCAATACCGGCCTGTACGCTGATCTCTTTGAGCATTTCCATGTGCCGCTTCGTGTACACATGTGACTGATAGCTTTGCGCTGAGAGCAACCCAAGAGGCTCCTCACCATCATGAATCGGTGCAAAGAGCAGTGCCTGTGAGGGCTGCATGTTGCCGAACAAATCATCCTCAATTTCTGGCATCTCTTCGCTTACGAAGAGCGTATACTCCCTCTCAGTGGGGAAAAAATATCCCTGTTTCTCTTCGAAGAGAAGCTTTTTCATTTTGGCCGGAAAGGATTCATACTCTAAAGGAGGATACAGCACACCCTCATCAACCAGGTAATCTATTCTCATTTTATTCGTTGCGCTATAATAGCGGGCAACAAAAAATGCATCCGCGGGCATCACTCGTTTCACCTGCTCGTAAATTGTCCGATAGACCGTTTCCAGGTCGCGCAGCGCATCAGGAGTGGAAAGGGCTCGCCCAATTTCAATCAGTGCGGCTCGCTCTTCACTACTACGCTTTGCTTCCTCAAAGTGCCGTACCCCTTCGATGACTATTGCCGCCTGGTTGGCAAATAATTCCAGCAGAGACATGGTGTCAGCAGTTGGGCGCAGGCCGTTGAGGGGAGCATCTGGAGTTAAAAAACCCAGCAGTGAATTATCGCCCGCGATGAGTGGAACTACTAACATATCCTCCGGTCGCCATGCGAGATCCGGCAGGACTAGTTGATCTATATAGGGTGAAGCATCTTCGTCGTCTTCCTCTACTACCACAAAGAAACTGGCGATGGCCTCATTCTCCCAGAGAGATGCTTCGCCCGGAATAAAGTATGAGTCACTGATACGAAACTTTTCATTGATAAGTTGCGCAACTACCGTTTCTGGCAAAGGATGTTGATGAAGATATGCTTCCTCGTCAGCACCCACGCCGGAAGTGGCACTTGCGCGAAAAAAACCCGCACCGTCCGCTAAGTACAGCACCGAATAGCGAAAACGCAAAGCATTGCATGTGGCCTCAGATACCCGCTTCAAAAGCGTGTCTGTATCCATGTCCAGTCGTAGCGAGGTACCTATATCAGTGATATATTTTAGTACCTCGCGCTGGTACTCCAAATTGGCTTCCGCAAGCTGAATTGATTCTGTTCCATTATTCTCAAAGGAAACTGGAGGGACATTGTGTTGTTTCACCGGTTCAGCCCTCAAATTATTATTTACAAAGACCCGCTTGCTTGCAATTATAACATACTCAGTTATAATCCTCTTAACTCTCGCGTCATAGATAGGCAAAGTGTCCATCATCATGATTTCTGTCACATCCGCGACCAGATGGCACTCACCATGCTCGTTACTCACACGCACCAGTTGCCCATAGACAATGCCACGAGGAGCCGCATCAGAGGGATGAATGCAGCGTTGATCTACCTTCTTTTGTAAAGTTGTGACTACTTTTCTGGCACAGCCGGGAACACCCTGGGAACGCCTCCACTGGATCACCACACAGGTGTTTCCCGGCCAGCAGTTAGGCAGGCGGCCAGATTATTTCCTTGTAGTCCTCCATGCTCTTACCAATGAGGATGTGCCTGAGCATGTACGAGAGCGGGCTGCCCAACAAGGGGGAATCATCTACGGCGCGATCCGCCAGCTCATTGTTGATGGTCAGGCAACAATTCCTGCTGATCAGCCCCATAGTTCGGTACAGCCTGTTTGGAGTATTGCTGCTTGGGACGCGGCTCATCTTGAGCATACGTCGACGCAGAATGAACAACATGCCCGAACAATCTCAGGAAAAACCCTTAACGCTGGCCTAGCTCAGCCTTCCTGGAAGTGCCGGGAGGCAGCATCGATCATGCATACACAATCGTACGCATATGACCTGGGGACAACCTTTGTTTGTGGTTGTCCCCTTTCTGCTTGAAGAGTGAATAAAACCGCTCACCTGATGAATTAAAATTCCTCTGGGGGTGGGGTCTGTCCGGTATAATCGCCAATCGAATAGGCAGTGTATGGTCCAAAAAGCTCGTCAAAACCATTGCCTCTGTCATTGGTCATACCGTACTGGAACTCAAGCTGTTTCTGAATACCGATGATGATGGCCCGGTTGTTAAACTGGTCAGCAATAACCGTATCACCATCGGCCAGGCGCACCGCGTTGGTTGGCAGTGGCATTGGATTGCTCCCCTTTACTTTGTTTGTAAAATATTGGAAAACAATCTGCTTGCTCATCGTCACCTCGATAATACGGCTATGGCCAGAATCGGTGATCAAGGTATCCCCGTTAGGAAGCCGGCTGGCAAATTCGGCAAACATTAACCCCTGGCTGTACTCCCACACGATTTGACCAGCGCGAGTAATCTCGATGACGCGGTTATTGTTTTCGTCAGCAATCAGGATATGACCATTGGGAAGGAGTTCAGCACTATTGGGATTGTTCAGTACACCCGTGCCTCCATACATCCAAACGACTTTTTTGCTGAACCGACCGACCTGGATCACGCGATTATTCCCCTGGTCGACGATCATAATATCGCGACTAGGCAATTGGATCGCGAACACAGGAACATTCAACCGGTTGGGACCGGAGCCTGTCACACCGGCTTGTCCATATTGCCAAACAATTTTGCCGCTCTCATTGATGACGATGACGCGGTTATCCACACAGGCCTTTGGACCCTTGATGCCAGGAGGTATTATGAACTAGTGTTTGAAAATATAGCGTTCTATAGCGAAATATAGCGTTCTATTGCAGGTTTTTGGAGCCTACGGACCTTTAAATAAACTAGCACCCGGTGAAGCTTTTCCCTGAAGTGCCTGTGAATGTCTGTTCTAATGTTGGTGTCCGCTTTGTCGCATTGCTACTAACTGTTGTGCTGTGTTTCCCCCATAGTGGGAAGGAAAGCATCCAAGTAGAACTTGACAGGTTGGACATCGTACCTCGATCATGGTGTCTCGCTGATGAAACGTGACGCAGATGTCAGGCAATGTACCGCCTGTAATCCAGCGTGTTACCTCTTCTCCCTCATGCTGAAAGTGAAGTTCGCCATTTGGGATACCAGTAAGTTGGTGTCGAATTGTTTCTTCTACCCGCATGAAAGGCTCCTTCTTCAAACTTATAGTGTCTTTTGTTTCTTTCCATGTATCATTTGTCTGAAGGCTTGTTGATAGTTCTTCGCAAATGGCGACGTTGTTGTTGCAAGATCTAGCTCAAAGCGTTTTCTTGTGCTTCCTGGGAGTGGTGGAAGTTCTGTGAAACCTGCATCTCTACATAACTGTATGGCGTGTGGCGCTCCACTGGATGCGTGAAGCTTTTCTATGGTAATGCCTTGTTTGACAAGTTCTCCGAGAACTTCTATGCATCCTTGGATAAGCCGCATGCCATACAGTTCCTCTTTGGGGGTGCCTTTTCTCACCTGTAAGTCTAAAGAGAGACTGTAGAGAGGTTCTCCGGGTATAAAAGGAAGGATGCTATCTGGCATTTCTAATATTTGCTGGTATCTCAAGTAAAAGTCATTTTGTTCCGCTTTCATTATCTCTTCTAAGATGTCTCTTCTGAAAGGAATGAGTCCGAGAAAACCGATAATGATGCCTTCTTTTTTTATAACATAATAGATAGCAGGATTTTGTTTGTAACTATTTAACCTGGCCTCATAACTGGGTGTTCTGCTTCCCCACAGGCTTGTACACACTTCATGTATCCCCCGTATATCTTCCTCTAAGGCTCTCGTGAACTTTGATGTGTCTTTACTATAGGTGAGCAAGAAGAGCTCACGCTCTTTTACCATCTTATCAATGTCGTCTTGCAGATAGTACCCTTCCTTCATGTTGGGTGGTGTGATCTTGCTAATTTTCCCTACTCCCACAAAATGGTAAAGTGTTGAGCTTCCTATTCCTAATTTTCTCATGGCTTGAGAAGCGCTGTAATAGCCTTTTGGTGCTTTTCCTGATTTTGCCATTTCAATTTGCTCTCTGGATTTTTTAATAGTGATCATACCATTTTGGAGACTGGGAAACAAGCCTATCTTTGATAGGTAAAAAGGTTGGAAATCTTTGTTAAGTATTGCATATTTAACTGCAATCACTAGAATCTAAAATATGTCTGATATCTATAGAGGATTGACAAACTAAGATAAGTATAGTATGCTTGTATTGTACTGGAGACTAAGATATGTTTGGAAGGTGAGATCACTGAGCAGTTTTGTGAGATTCCCTGGCAGAAATATTCAGGGGTTCTGATCGACTCCCTCTTTGTAAGCAACCCTTGTAGAGCGGTAGAGAGCGTGACCTGGCCCGCTAAGACATTTCACGCTCCCACCCAATCACCAAGTAGCCGTTGAACAACTGTGAAACAGCACAAAGGATTGACTATGGTTAACCAGAACAGCACACCATTTACGACGCAACCGTTACAAGCCCTACGTGAGCGTATCGAATGTGAGGCCCCGTGGCTGCACATCGTGCGATGCATGGCACAGCCTCATCCCTTCATCGAAGTGAAGGACACCAGCAACCTGAGCATCCACGTCACATTTTCCACGGAAGTCGAACTAGCTACCTTTCTTCACATTGTGGGGAGGGGAGGAACAAGGGCATGAAGAGCACCGACCCACAAGCAGAAACAAGTAGAAATTCCACCTGTAAATACCTTGGTCATGAGTGGAAGAAGACCGCCGCCGCCAATTATCGTGTCTGCCAACGCCAGAAGTGCCGTGCTGCCCAACGCTTGCAGGATGGAGCGTGGGTGAGCGTGCTGCCACGACGCACTCGTCAACAGTACACCATGCCCCAGCAGCACGCGCTGTTTTGATGACGGGCAAAGAAGGAGAACACACCCATGTTTGACATTCACATCACCTTTCCCCTCGATCAGCTTGCCCCCATGCTTGCTGCCTTTGGCAAGCAGTTTGCCGCACAGCCAGAAGAAGTCACGGTGCTTGACTGGGGCTGTACCTACAAGCTGGAACACGCCTACATCGTGCTCGAATGGAGTGATGAGGTAGCCGACACGTTCATGGAGCAACTCACGGCTGACAAAACGATCCTCGACTTTTCCATGTTCCATGTGCCGTGTGCTGATGACCCGTTTAGCCCGTTCACGGCAGTCAAACGCTTCATGCCCATGTGCCCACCATGGCCTACCGACGAGATGAGCATCACCAGTTTCTCTCATCATGAGGCAGAAGGAGCAACCGAACCATGAACAGTACTCCCGACTTGAGTGAGCAGGTCAGCGAACTGCGCTGGCTTGCCTATGAACTAGGCAACGAGATGAAGGCCCTTGAGACGACCGCTCACCCACTGGCACATCGCTTCCTGATGCATGGTCTTACCAGAAGGATGGCCCAAGTTGCCCAGTCGGCTTGTTCGTTTCTCACTGAGCCTGTCACCAACCCTGTCGAAGGTTCTCCTGCACTGGCGGAGCCTCAAAGAGCGCAAGCATCATCACAGAAAGGACAAGAAACATCATGAGTACTGAAGTAGTCCCCTACTCATTCAACGGGATCACCGAGTATCCACAATCTCAAGCGAGCTTACCTGTCATTGCGGGCCAGGCACAAGGCGTGTACATCACGCTATCGCCTTTCGTACTTGACGACATCTCAGAGAAGATTACGGGATGGTTCGCCGGTCGAGAAGAAATTGACATCGTTGATGTAGGCGTCTCTGACAAACAAGGGCTGGGTTTTCTCATTATTGAATGGATTGAGTGTGAGATTGATCCGCTCTTCCTCGCCATCTTGCGAGATGAAGAGCTAGTCGGCGACTACACGGTCTATGGCCGCAATTTGGAGGAATAATCATGGCAGGTCGGAACATTCGCGGAACCGTTTCGTATGTTGCCAGCCATCGCGGCAACGTCCCCATCCTGAAACTCGTGTTAGGCATCGTGCTCGTTGGCTTCTTCTTGCTGGCGCTCATGTTGCAGATACAAACCAGTGAGGCGTTTCTCCTGGGCGGCAGTCCGGTTAGCCTGGCCGCCAATTGGGGCATCCTCAGCCAACCCATTGACCTGGTGCAGGGCAAACTGCCCATCGACATCGCCAAGGCCGTGATGTGGGGCTGGGGGATCGAGTTAGTCTACCTGGTCTGTGTGGTTGGGGAGGTCTCCGTCCACGGGCGGCTGGGCAACTGGTTTAAGACCGGCGCCTTTGTGCTGGTCGTCTTCAACTTCTGGACCGACTTCCAGTACGGCTCGCTCGCCAGCGGCATCTGGGGACAAATCGCCTTTGCGGCCATCACTTCCTTTATTGTCGCCTTTTTCGGCATGGTTGGCCTCAACCTGATGTGGGACAGCATCACCGACTTGAGCCGCTAGCAGGGAGGCCACAGATGAGCGAACCGCTTGAAGAGAAAACGTACCCCATGAAACAGTCTGCCGCCTTTGCAGGGAGCACGCTGCTGACAATGGGGCTGGTCGACGTGTTGGCTCATCTTGGGCCAACAGGCTTACTGGTTGGCGGCATTGCATCCTATGTGGCGTGGAAACACGGTCCTGAACTCTACGAGTAGGTGAGGGAGAAGCTTCCCTCACATACTCCCTCTGAGCAGCCTGAACAGGAAGACGAGCGACCGCGCAAGAGTGGCAGGAGCTTGCTGGATCGTGCAATAGGACGTTTCCCTGATGACTATGGAGAAGAGGACCAGGCGCAGCCCAAAGAGGCAACGGCACAAGAGGGGAAAGACACGAAAGACGCTGTACAGAAGGAGGTGCAATCGTCAATTCCGCCTCAATTCCGGCTTGATGCTGTCCTTGATTTCATCGATGAGGTAAATGAGAAGGGGTGCGTGTACTTTGGGCAAAGTCCTAGGAACACGATCGCTATCGCTCTCAATGAAATGTATCATGTGTTTGATGTCTCATCAAGCGGGAAAGGGAAATCGAATCGCTTTCGCCTTGCACTCATGCAAATGGTCGGGCATTGCGAAACCTACTTTATCAACCCGCTTGCCAATAATGTCAAGGCAGTCAATGACGATCGTGTGATCGAAGTGTGGAAGCCCATCTTTGACCGTCTGGCAAATAAGCGACCGATGAAAAGCCGTGCTGAAATCCTGCACCTCATGACATCCCTGGTGAATGAGATCAAAGCGAGGAGTGAGCAAGAGGGCGCGGGTGACTTCTCCTGGCAGCAGCAGCCGATTTTTGTGTTTATCGATGAGTTGCCAGAAGTGTATGCGAGATGCCCTGAAGCTGTCGAGTTCCTTGACCAGATCGGGCGAACGGGACGCCAGTTCTGTGTGTTTTCCTGGGTTGCATCACAAACAGCGGCGGTTTCCGAGATTGGGCAAAGTACAGCGGCGCAAGCCAACTATAAGACCCGCATCTATGGCGGGGGTGATCGCCATTCATCAGGGCGCATGATGAAGGGCTCAATTCCGATGAGTGCTGAAGTCACCCTTCAGTCACAAGGAGCGGGTTTAACCCTGATGCTTGCCGATGGGTTTTCACATCTCAAGTTCGTTCGCGCACCCCTGGTGACAAATGAGGCCCTGTTCAAATACTTTGGCCTTCCCCCATTTCGCATGAAAGATTGGCTTACCCAACCCTCGAAAGTTACCGAGCGTCTGCCAACGCTTCAATTGGCAGACAGTGCTAGCGGCGACACCCTTTTCCCTTTTCCCCTTTTACCAGGGAAAAAGCCTTCACAAGCTCAAAAATCGTCCCAGGACAACACGGAAAAGGGAAAAGGGAAAAGTGGGAAAAGGGGAAAACTCCCCAATGAGGACGCTATTCTTGCCGCGATGGATGAGTTAGAAGCAGAGGATAGGCCATTAACGCTCCATGCGATTGCAAAAAAGGCTGGTCTTACGCGACACCAATATGATGATATCGAAGCGGTTGCCATAGAGTGCGGGTACGAACTGGACAGAGGAAAAGGGCGACCGCCAAGAACAGACAGTGAGAAAGAGGTGTAGGAAGGAGAGTGTAACATGCAAGCAAACGAGACCTGGGTAGCACAATGGATGCGTGGTCTGGTGAAAACGATCTTTATCGGCTGCTATATTGCGTTTATGTGGGCCAGTATCCACCATGTAGCGGCATTCTTCAATGACTTTGAGGCAGATAACGGCAACACAATAGGCTCCTACCTGCTGGCAAGTGCATTCGACATCACAGCACTGGTCACGACCATTGGAGTGATGTTCTTTCGCAAGAGCATGCCAACCTTTGTCTTCTGGATCGTATGGGCGTTCATTCTTGCGATAGCAGGGTACAGCTTCTTCATCAATTGGGAGTATGCCAGTCATTATCAGAACATGGCGCTCCTGCTGCAACCAACAGGGGAAACTACAGCGGTCTACGATACGCATGGGGTGCTGCATTATGTGCCAGTGATGCGGGTGAATACGGGCTTGCTAGGGATCAATCCCATTCTTGCTTCTGGATTTACGATCTTCTCATTGATCTACTCGGTCATCGCTGAGTTCTTTGGCACCAAAGCTCCAACCATTAAAGAATTGTTAGCGAAGAAGAAGTATCTAGAGGAGACCTCTGGTGTGTTGAATGACATCAGGCAGTTGGAAGGAAAGAACAAAGAAACATCGTTGATTGACCGCTTAAAGAAGGGGGCATTGGAAGTCAAAAGCGCAGTAAAAGAAGTGCTCCAATCCGAGCGAACTGAGAGCGACGAAGAGCAATCAACCCAGATTGCTGAAACCGTTCAATCACCAAACAAGGATCAATCAATCCAAGATGAGTGTGAGGCTCAAAATAGCGATCAATCCGAGTGCTCAGAGGGGAGCAAAGATGGTGAAAACGTCAATCAAAACGACCGATGGGGGGGCTTTACTGGCCGGTCTACGGTAACAGTTGAAAGAGCAGCTGAGCTACTGGATGTGTCAATCAATACCATCGTGACGTTGCGGAACAAAGGTACATTAAAGACAGCGGCCTTAAATAAACACCTGATTACAGTCGCATCATTGAAAGCCTACGATGCCAAGCGTTCAAAGCGCAAACAATCACGGCACACACATGAGATCAAACCTCGATTAAAGGTGGTCAATAAGTAAGCCCACTCAACCTGCAG
>WNFH01002226.1_pt1 | contig 13450 bp, 14 predicted proteins | sample 5400411 | NCBI WGS metagenome assembly WNFH01 (sample SAMN13153347, study PRJNA577476) | soil metagenome | isolation source: 200 cm saprolite under Douglas fir tree site 2 hole 3 | place: USA:California | collected 2015-04-18
TATCAGGTGTTACAGTATTAAGAATTAAGAAATATTGATCAATACACACCACCATCAATCGACAGCGATGTGCGAGCGATCATCGTGTTATCCCGGTGGGAGGCCCAGCTCATGCTGTAGCGTGCGCCGGGCGTTTTTCTAAATAAGGAGGATGCCACCATCATGTCCCTGGCGCAAAGGCGTAACTCGAGCGCGTTTGACGAGAAATTCGCAATGGAAGGGCTCACGTTCGATGATGTTTTGATCGTACCTGCTGCCTCATCAGTACTTCCCCGAGATGTCTCTACCCGGACTCGTTTGACGCGCACGATCGACATTAACATCCCTATCTTGAGTGCGGCCATGGATACTGTCACCGAAGGTCGTTTAGCGATTGCGTTAGCTCGCGAAGGCGGGATCGGTATTATTCATCGTAATTTATCTATCGAAGAACAGGCACAAGAGGTCGATAAAGTAAAGCGGTCCGAATCGGGTATGATTACGGATCCCATTACACTGGAGCCAATGATGCAGTTGAGCGAGGCGCTGGCCGTCATGCAGCGCTTCCACATCTCCGGTATTCCGATCACCGAAAACGGCAAGCTCGTGGGTATCCTCACGAACCGTGATATTCGCTTTGAAACGAGGCTGGATCGTCCAATCGCTGAACTGATGACGCGGGATCACTTGATCACTGTGCCCGTTGGTACAACGTTAGAGCAGGCACGCGATAGCCTGCATCGCTACAAGATTGAGAAGCTGCCCGTGGTCGATGAGCATGCCATGCTCAAGGGCTTGATCACTATGAAAGATATACAGAAGAAGATCCTGTATCCAACTGCCGCCAAAGATGAATATGGACGCCTACGTGTGGGCGCTGCTGTAGGTGTGGGACCGGATACAGATGCTCGCTGCGCAGCATTGGTCGAAGAAGGTGTAGATGTACTGGTGATCGACACCTCACACGCGCATTCACGTATGGTGATCGAGATGGTGGCACATGTGAAAGGCCGTTTTGGCAAGCAAGTGCAATTGATGGCGGGTAATGTTGTGACTGCTGAAGCAACCGAGGCGCTTATCCAGGCTGGCGCCGATGCCATCAAGATTGGAATTGGTGCTGGTTCTATCTGTACGACGAGAATCATCGCAGGCATTGGTATGCCACAAATTACTGCTATCTATGATTGCGCTCGCGCGGCCAGGGAATACAACGTACCGGTTGTGGGCGATGGAGGCATTCAGTATTCCGGCGATATCGCCAAAGCCATCGCCGCCGGCGCCAATACCGTCATGTTGGGCAGCCTTTTGGCAGGGGTCGATGAAAGCCCAGGTGAACTCATCATCTCGCAAGGTGAACGCTTCAAGGATTACCGGGGTATGGGATCGGTAGCTGCTATGAAACAGCGCAGCTATAGCAAGGACCGCTACTTCCAGAGTGATACTCTCGAGGAGTCGCGCCTGATTGCCGAGGGCATCGAGGCGCGTGTTGCTTACAAAGGCATGTTGGGACCTCTCGTTCATCAAATGGTTGGTGGTTTGCGCCAGTCTATGGGATATGCTGGCTGTGTCACCATCGCGGAAATGCAGGAAAATACACGTTTTGTGCGCATAACGAACGCAGGGCTGCGAGAAAGCCATCCGCACGATGTGATGATCACCAAGGAGGCGCCTAATTATTATGGTGTAAAAAGAGATAGCTATTAGCCAAGATGTCCCACCAGGTTGCGTGACTCACCTGCATCGAGTAGAATAGCGAGAGTTCGGGCAAACCCAACAGCGGTATTACCCGTTGTGTCTGGAGGGAAGTATGGTTGATCTAAAGCAAACGCTGAGTCGCTTTTTGACGATTCCAGGAGTACGGCTTGCTGTCCTCGTTGGACGTGATGGTTTATTGATCGAAGGATTGACCCGCGATGGCAAGGAAGACATGGAGGCCGTCGGCGCTTATATGACAACCGGCTTGAATACGGCTGAAGCTCTGGGGCAGGAAATTTCACGTGGGAACGTAGTTGGTGCTCTCATGGAATATGAACATGGATTAGTGAGTATTGATCCTCTTGGGGACTTCGCGCTGGTGGTCACTCTTTTCGATAATGCCTCCAGTATTGCCCGTGTACGTCACATGGTCAAGGCGAGTCGCAATGAAATTCTTGAAGCTCTCGATTTAGTATAGTATAGACTCATTGCAGTTGGAAGACTCGCAGAGTAGATGCCACAGCATTGTTTTCAACTGCTTTAGATCACAGATAATAGACGAATGTAGTTGATATTTTTGCCGGACGTGTGTATAGAGGGCGGCGCCTAGATGGAACAACTGACCAACCTTATTATCTCAGAGCGTGAACTTGCTACTATTTCCAGCACATTAAATAAGCTTATGAATGATACCAGCGCCACTTCTGTTATGTTGTTAGACAAAAGTGGCCAGGTAATTTCCACTCAAGGAACGAGCACAAAGCGTAATGCTACCTCCTTAGGAGCCTTGCTTGCCGGCGCTTTCTCTTCTTCACGTCACGTGGCCGAGTTGCTTGGCGAGAAGGATTTTCGCACAATTTTTCAGCAAGGTGTGCACGAGAATATTTATACAACGATGGTCGAGGACCAATGGCTCCTGGTGATAGTCTTTGACAAGCTTACACATATTGGCCTTGTCAAAGTCCTCTCGAAAAAAACTTCAGAAGAACTGGGACGTATCTTAGTGAGAGTGAGAACAGAGACCACTCACCAGAAATCCTCTGTTCTCAATATTGAATTCCGCTCCTCAGTCGAGGATACCATCGACTTGCTCTTCCGCGATTAGGGGTGTCTTGCTCATGGCGCTCATCAATATTGCTTCCCACGAGATACACTGTAAGATCGTCTACTATGGTATTGGATACTGCGGGAAGACAACCAATCTGCAATATGTGTTTAAGAGCATCAACCCATCTGCCCGCGGCGAGATGCTGAGTATTGCGACAGAAACTGAGCGAACTTTGTTCTTTGACTTCCTTCCCCTAGACCTGGGAACCGTTCATGGCTTCAGAACGAGATTTCATTTATATACTGTGCCCGGACAGATTCTCTATGAGCGTACCCGCATGGCTGTGCTGAATGGAGCGGATGGCATCGTTTTCGTCGTGGATTCGCAGGCGGAAAAATTTGAGGAGAATGTGCAGAGCATTGCCGAACTTGAAATGAATTTACGTCGCTTTGGCAAAGATTTGGCCAATTTCCCCCTTGTCTTTCAGTGGAATAAGCGTGATTTGCCCTCTGCCTTGCCCCTACAGGTGCTTGAACGCTACCTCAATCGTCGTCGCGTTCCCAGCTTTGAGGCCATCGCTTCGGCTGGCAAAGGTGTCTATGCTACTTTACGTGCGATCAGTAAGGGTGTCATGGCACAGTTATGAGATGCTTGTCACAACAAGAAAAAATATGAACCTATGAAAATCTATGGCCTCGATTTTACCAGTGCTCCTGGCCACAGGAAGCCCATTACTCTGGCAGTTTGCGATCTGCAAAAAGACGTTTTATTCGTAAAAAATTGTGTCAAACTGAGCAGCTTTGAGGATTTTGAGGCGTTTCTAGGATGGGATGGACCCTGGCTGGCAGCACTCGATTTCCCTTTTGGCCAACCTCGCAAGCTGATCTCAAATCTGGGTTGGCTCGAAACATGGGAGGGCTACGTGCAGATCATAGCATCTATGGGGAAGAAGGAGTTCGAGGAGAGTTTGAAACGTTATCGAGAGAGCAGGCCAGCAGGTGATAAGCAGCACTTGAGGGCGACTGATGCGTTGGCCGGGGCATGCAGTCCGATGATGCTGCATCGTGTCCCGGTGGGGAAGATGTTTTTTGAGGGGGCTACGCGTTTGTGGAGATCAGGTGTAAGTGTTTTACCCTGCCGTCCGACAGGAGATAGTAGGATAGTTGTCGAGGGATATCCAGCTCTGGTGGCACGAAAATTGATTGGGAGGCATAGCTATAAGAGCGATGAACGCGGTAAGCAGACGAACGATAGGGAGATGGCACGGAGGGAAATGGTCAGTGGGTTGTGTTCGAGTGAGATGATGAGGTGGTACGGATTTAGGGTTGAGTTGGATGAGGAGATGGAGGAGATGGGTGAGAGGTTGGTGGGGGATGCGATGGGTGATGAGTTGGATGCGGTGTTGTGTGCTGTGCAGGGTGGGTGGGCGTGGTTGCAGAGGGATAGAGGGTATGGGATACCGGATGGGTGCGAGGGAGTGGAGGGGTGGATTGTGGATCCTTTCTAGACTGGGACGCTCAAGGTAGCGCTATTTGGCAACCTACTGTAAGAATAAGCAAGGGTTATTTTAGCAATTAAGGTGTAAGAGCTGCCTCTAGCTCATTCAGGTAGCTCAAATGTGCTTCGGTATCAAGAGGTGCACCACTAAAGTATTTATGATCCTCTATTCGATTACCAGCACGCGGGGCCAGTGTAAATGCATGATGGTCGCCAATATTCGCAGTTCCTGAAAGCACTTGCCCACCTTGGAATGATTGCGAAACCAACGTTGGAACAAGAACCGGTTCTTTGATGATTCTAGCGAGTAATTGACGTAAAGGTGGCGAGACAATTGCGTCCAAAGGAAACGGAAACCTGGCAGAGATCTCAGAGTAGTCTAGAATATGTTCTGGCTTACCAATGGGTGGTGATCCATCTTGTGCCTTTAGTCCAGTGAGAAATTGTTGAAGTCGCTCAAAGATTGGGGTAATAGCTTCAGATGATCCCCCCACGTCAATTACGATGCGACGCGGTTCGAAATGAAGGAACCGAATCGGCACAAATTGATTTTCTGGATATTCCCACACGCCCATATTAAAGACAATGCCAGGTGGATAGGTGATTGGAATTTCTCCAAATGTTGGCAAAGGTGAGCCTATCGAAGATGATTGGAATCTGAAGACTCCCTGGATTGCATCTTGAACAGGTTTGATGGCCAGCATGGATAATCGTAAATCGTCAGGACGGAACTCGTAAGCCCTTCGGGCAGTGATAAATGTAATATCTTCAGGCATACTGGGTAGTTACCTCGCAATCTATAGTGGATTTCTCATGAGTCTTTTAAACCCATGACTCAGCTGGAACCGTTGTTTGGTCTGAAGTAGTTGAAGGCGTGCTCATGGTACTTCCACTATGCCACTGTCGCCGTGAATAATAGCTTTCCTGATTCGTGTTTTGTTCGCGGTTTTCCTTTATATGTCGTTCGGCAGAATCCGCCGTTGGCGTACTCTCTGGTGTGTATATGGATACGTTGTTTGGTGAGGGAACAACTATAGCTTGACCTGATAAAGTGAGCACTGGGGCAGGCTGAGAAACTGTTGTAGGCTCAGACATATGCTTACGCCACTTTTCGTAGAGATCTTGAACTCGAGGTGCTTGAGGATTATGTATTACATAGTCGCGAATAGATTCTACTGGCTCAAGTATTATATCGAGTGGATCCATGCCACACGCTAGAGCAAAATCAACATAGCGACGTAGTGACATGGAACCCTCGGTATCAGCCTCGAGCCGTGCTATAGCTGCCTGCTTTGTATTCAGCCGCTCTGCAACTTGTGCCTGCGTGAGGCCAGCTTTGCGACGAGCATTGTACAGTGCGCGCACTGCTGAGGACAGGAACTTAGCTTTGAGATATTCTCGAGTGAACTCCTCACCATCCTTCTCATCCATCATCATTTCGACTATGAAATCAGATGTAGTTTTCACGCTTGAAGTATCTTCAGGTTTTTCCATTATCGTGTCCTCCTCAGCCTGGTAATCTTGACCCAGCACTCATCTGCTCGCATTACTGCGTGTTCGATCTCTTGAGGTTCGCTATCGCCCTCTTTCTTAAAAGCGTGTACCCAACGGGCATACAATTGCTCATCATAGAACATCACTACAGCACGGTAACTGAGGTGCTTACGGTTTGGGCCTACATGTATTTGAAATAACCCATATAGCCGACGTACATCTTTCAAGTGTTTAAAGTTGTACCGAGCAAATAATTGGTCATCCTCCATACCATTTTGCCAATCACGCTCGAACTCTTCTACATCAGCTATCACTTCTGCAGCAGAACTGGGTCCGAAGCCTTTGACTGCTTTTTGAAACTTAGGCTCGAGAAAGAATTGAGTATCACTTCTCGAAACCACGGAGGCGCCATCCTTCCAGACGCCATATGTTCCCTATAGCTGCATCAAGGTATTGGCATCGAAAATTATTGTGGTGCATGCGACATACCTCCTCAACCGAATATAACATATATGTTATATTTTGTCTACCCATTTGGTACAACGGAAAATGAGCAGGTAAGGTAACATGAATTTTTCTTCACAAATTTTCCCGTTTGACTTGCCAAGTACACAATCGTGATTTCTTTATTCGAGAGATAGATGAGGAAGGATCAGATCATTTGCCCTATAACATAATTACACCAGCACCCCCATAATCCCCACCAACGTCACTACCACCCCAACTATAGTCGTTATTGATGGTACCTCTCCCAGCAGTAAAACCCCCAAAATGATTCCGCCCGTCACTTCCTGGGTAGCTATCAGATTGGCATATGTCGCATGCACTCGCCGTACGGCAGCGTTATATAGTGTATGCCCTAAACCGAGTGGGAATACTCCAAGGGCTACTACAGCGCCTACCGCTGCCAGTGGATAGGTATGCTGAAATGCAAGAAAGAGGGTGACGGGCAGGAGCCATAGCGCAGCAAGCCCATAGACGTTCGTCGTGTAGCGGAAAAGAGGGTGGCGGTCACGTTCTCCACGCCCCGCGACAGAATAGATGGCTAAACAAAGTCCTGATAGCAGCGCCAGGACATCGCCTAAAACCATGCATTGGCCGGTGCCGTTTAGCGAGCAAGCTGTGTAATGTGGTTCGAAACCGGCCATGATGGCAACCCCAATTACTGCTACTCCTATACCGGCATATTTGCGCGGCGGCAGGGGCTCCCGCAGCACAAAGGCTGAGAAGAGGGTCACCCAGATGGGCGACGTGTAAACGAGCGCAAGCGCATGGGCAATGGTCGTAAAGCTGAGGGAGGCGATATAGAAGATGAAGTGAAGCGCTGTCACCAATCCATAAAAAGCAAAGCGGGGCACTTCGCGGCGTTTCAGTAGGAGTCGCTGGCGAGTGATAAGGCCCATCATTGCTACAAGCAGTGTAGCGATGGCTAAGCGCCAGAATGCAATTTCAACGGAAGTAAAGGGCTTTGACCAGCGTACAAAAATTGGACTGGTGGAGAAAAAGAAGACTGCTATACAGACGTACAACAGGCCAATCTTTGATTGCTTGACTATACGCGTGGATGATGATGTTGCGGTTTCCTCAATCTGTTCCATTTTGCTCCCTGTCGCTGCTCATCTTATCCCCGCAAGGTCGCCACCAGGCGTTTCGGTTTCAGCACCAGGTCAATGGCGTCAATTGGGCCGAGTGCCAGTACATCTGCGGCTTGCAAAGCGCTGATAGCGACCCCTTCTGCTGCTATCACGGCTACACCTATAGCAGCAAGGCGTAACATACCTGCGTCGTTTGCACCATTGCCAAACGCAATCACATTTGCTTGGCCAAGCTGCTGCACATACGAGGCTTTCTGGTCACCGTTGCTAATGATTTGAAGAGGGAACCCTAACGTTTCTTCGAGCTCTTTCAAGTTGCCATGCGTGCCTGCAGTGAGTAGATGAATAGAGAGAAAGGCTGCCAGGGACTTCAGGTGGCCAACGACGTTCGGGATTGGTTTCCCATCGACGGCAAGGGTACCATTGATGTCAAATACCGCGTGGTGAAGCTCAAGCAGTGCTCTTTGAGGTATTTCTATGTGTAACATATGTCAAAAACTTTAACTAATGGCGTACAGGCGAACACGCCTTTGGTCATCTATTGTTTCCGCCGTTACGCCCATGCCTGCCAGTGCCAATGAGGCTGAAAGCCGTATAGGGCGAGGGAGACTCTTGTCGTGCGACATGTGCTGGAGGGGCGTAATGGTGTCATTTTCGTTAAGCAAGGTCAGTAGCCAGACGATGGACTGGCGCTCCTGGGCATCGTCTCGATGAAGTGAACGCACAAGCTGTGTAGCCAGTTGCGTGCCAAACTTTGCTACACCGAGGAGCAGTTGCTGCCGTATTTCGCCGGTGGTAATATTAGAATTGTTTACCAGATGTATCAATTCGCTTACCTTCAGGCGAAGCTGTCTGCGAGATTCTAGAACTTCAAGCTCCACAATATTCCAGCCGTGTTCGAGAGTATTAGCCTCGTGCTGGAACAGCCCGGCGCCTTTTTTTTCCATCAAGATTTGTCCTTCCTGTACGAAAATGGTTCCGTTTGTGCTGCGATCATTTGTAATAGGTCTTGCAATGCTTGTCGTGCGCCTCTGCGCTGCTCATCATTGAGCGTGGTATCGGCTTCGAACTCGTCTTCATCTAATACAAGGGGCGCGCCTTTTGGGTTGACCCACACGTCGAGTAGTAGATCGACTTGCTCGATCTGTTCATCATGAATATGCGCCGGTTCAGCGATATTGCAATACCAGCCTTTATGTGTGCCATTAGCTGACGAGATATCGAAGATGTTAAACCAGTGATCAGTGTAGTAATATTCTATAAATTGATCTCCCGGCTCAAAAAGGGTATAGCCGAGGTCTTTTGCCGGTTGCTTCCAATAAGCCTGGATGACTACTCCGTGAGATAAACGTTGGATGACTTCTCCCTGGTACTGGATTTTTCTTTCACCAAGCGGATTCAGTTTGGTAACTGTAATCATGTATCTTGCTCCTGGATAACCTTAGATAGTGTACCTTATTTCTACCTAATATGCAAATTTTTATGTCATGGGGTCATGGCTGTAACTATTCAAGTCTCCCTGCTGTTTGACTCCTCACTGCCTACGGCAGTTCGCTAGGGGGAGGGAGTGGGTGCAGCCTGTGCCGCCGCAGGCGGCACAGGCTGCACCCACTCCCTAGCTGGGAGAGCTGCCTGCGGCGGCGCAAGCCACTTCCACACAAAGATGAGTGTGAAACTCAAAATTCGTTCAGGAATTGTCGTAAAATTGACAGGCTCTTTTTGAGTCTGTTTAGATCTCTAGTTCCGTTCTGATTGACTACTGAGGCCTCAAGGCTGATGTAGCCGCTGAAATTCCGCTGCCACAGTGTTTGAAAGAATTGTTGAAAGTTGATGCGGCCTTCGCCAGGGTGCAGGTAGCGACGGTAGTTGTCAGTGGAATACATGCCCTGGTCGTAATCTTTGATATGTACATGACGAACACGATTATGTTCCCATAACCAATCTGCGTTCAAAGCTGATTCAAGTTGATTGTGCAATGCCAGAAATTCTGTATCTAACGCTACCAGGCAGCGAGGGTCTTGCTCGATTGCCCGCCGAATGTTGCTTAGTGGGTCAGCCTTCCTGCAAGGAATGGTCTCAACCGCTAATTGCATACCGAACTTTTCTGTTAGCGTAATGCAGTCCTCGAGATTTTGTAGATTTTGCTCAATATTTTCGTCGGAGGAGGGTAGGCCCCAGAGATGAAATACCAGTAGATTGGCTCCGAGTAAGCTCCCTAACCGGCAACTTGCAAGCATCCATTGCCAGCCTTGCTCTCGTTCTTCAGGTTTCGAACTCACTAATGCTGGTCCAACACCTTTCTCAGCGTGGATTACGGGAAAGCGAAAGCCAGATTTGCGTAATTCGGCGGCGATACGTTCACTGCCTGGAGTCCAGTCCGGGTAGAACATTACCTCAAAACCATCCACCTCAAGTTCTGGTCCGTAAGTTAAGATGGAGCGATAATCGGTAAGGTCTGGATAGCGGCTGAATGTGCCTGTGGAGCAGAGAAAATGGATCGATGCTGTCATCCGGCGTAAATTCTTCCTTCCAATCCGAGTACTCAAACTAGTTTTTCTATTGTATACTGCTCTGCGAGTGCTATCAACGGGCCAATGGTTTGGTAAGCATTCCAAAAGTCCTACGACCATATATGGGTATTTCCAACCTACCCCTTTAGCTTGAAGAAGGCTTGCAGAGACAACAATTAGTTACAATGTCTCCTATGGATGTGTTTATAATATACGTAGTTAGCGATGTTTTTTGTATTTCCCATTCCAAATTGGGCGAATGTATGTTAAACTGTCGTCGGAGGGATGGCAGAGTGGACTATTGCGGCTGTCTTGAAAACAGCTGGGTTAACAGCCCCGGGGGTTCGAATCCCTCTCCCTCCGTGAAGGCAACGGCGCCTGAAGGTGGAAGAAGAAGATAATTACACCTCTGATCTCGTCGTAATTGTATCGCAGTGTTTGTAGTGGACTCTTGCGCTGGTATATGTAGGCTGATTATTTAGGATAGGGGAAGAGCGGGAGATATACAAGTGTTAAGAGCCGTTCTTGGACGGCGGAGAATTAATGTGCCACTCATAGGTTCGTTAGAACAGATCAACCTATCGATTGTCTTGCGGCGAATTGAGGCATATGCGAAAACTGGATTACTCATCGTAAAGCAGAGGGAGAACTCGGTAGAATTCTCTTTTCGACAAGGACAGTTGATGTGCGTTGGCCCAATACGGTCAATGAGAACTCTAGGGGATCGACTTCTACAAGCCGGAGTCATCTCACAGGAGGCTTATCAAGAAGTCGTACATGCTCTCGGTACTGCCCAGAAGAGCGAAACACGTACAGCTATTGCCTTAATTGATCTTGGTTATGTGAACCAGGAAAGTCTCTATAACTGGGCTGCGCAAGAGGCTTCAAGCGTATTACAAGTACTTCTTACCTGGACAACAGGTGAAATCTATTTTGAAGAAGGGCCACAGCCTCCTGTAGATCGTCTCCTGGTCGCTCTCTCTGTCACATCTCTGTTGCCTCAACAATTTTCTACATCTTCTCCGCGATCTGTTAGTAACGATGTATCTTCTCGGGTTGCACGAGAACAACCAAAACTTAGAGCAAATGCACCTGCTATTCCTAACACTGGAAAACTGCACGATACTTCTCAGTTCTTTGATGCTGATGAATTTACTCCGATTTCAGCATCATCAGGCTTGCTCGAAGACTCTGTAGCCGATGTTGTGAGAAACTCTGCTCTGTCTCGCGCTACAGTAACGCTCTCTCCACCACAGCGAGTGATGGAGCCTATAGCTCCAAGACCTATTGATACCTCATTTATGCAACCGCAAATGGTGCTGATCCCTAGAGACCTATCTGGGGTTCGTGAACTAAATCCAAAGATACAGATCACACCAGAGCAATGGCGGCTCTTTACACGAGCCGATGGTCAAACTTCATTACAAATGGCTTGCCAGGTTTTGATGATGGCACCCGAACAGGTATGCCGTGTAGCTGGTGAATTGATTGCCCTTGGCCTGGTAACCATTGGTATGCCTGGCGCTGGATCGGTGAACGAACGAGTTCCGATGCCGAAGGGCTTCATGTACCCTGATTTAAGTAATAGTTACATTGCGCCAGCTAACGATTTGGGGAGTAATCCCGGTGCGCCTGGACCCGTACCTATTGAGACTCAGTCGCAATGGGGTAATGGTGGGAATGGTGCAAGCTTCGTCCTGGGAGGTGGCTGGGTGGTATCTGTTTCACCATCTGACCCTTTGCAGCCGAGCGGTCCGCTTAGTTTGAGTAATAAGGTTTATGCGCAGCCAAGTGGGAAGCGCTAGCATCTTTGTTTGTACCACCCCCGCCTGCGACCGGGGGTACAAACTACGCCTCTGGCCAGTCTAACATTATTGCTTTAGCTGTTTCCCCTGGATGAACCTCAGCGCCGCCCTCTGGTACAATTACCAATGCGTTGGCGTTGAGTAGCGATGTCATGATGTTTGAGCCTTGATTGCCTGTTGTGTGTGCGATGAAGCGGCCATTGCGCCATTCCACGTGAGCGCGTACATAATGGCGGCGCATCGCCCGGTCGCTTACGCCATCTTCGACCACGACATTGACCTGGGGGCGTAGCAAGCGCGTATGACCCAGCATTTTGCGTATTACGGGCCGACCGAATAGCTCGAAAGTTACTGCTGCTGAGACCGGGTTACCTGGAAGCCCCAGCAAAGGTACGCTGCCAATATGGCCAAATGCGACAGGTTTTCCCGGACGCATGTTGATGCGCCAAAAGTGAATCTCACCCTGTTCGGTCATGATGTTCTTAACAAGGTCAAAATCTCCTACAGAAACGCCGCCAGAAGTGATGATGAGATCGGATTGAACGGCTTCGGTAAACTTCTCGCGCAGACTTTCGATGGTATCACGCGCAACTCCCAGACGATGTGGCTCTGCACCTGCGCGTCGAACAGCTGCTTCCAGGAGATAGCTGTTACTGTTACGAATCTTCCCTGGTCTCAACGGTTCGTCCACATCGATCACTTCGTCCCCCGTCCCTAGTAATGCTACGTGAGGACGACGTATGACTGGCACTTTTGCCCAGCCGAGTGTTGCCAGCACGCCAATTTCCCATGGTCCAATCTCTATTGCACTTGGTAGAACTGTTTGTCCACGGCGCATATCTTCACCAGCAGGGCGAATATTATTGCCCTGTGCGACTGTTTCTAGAATCTCCACCCATTCGCTTTCGGGGCCTTCGGAGCGTGTTAACTCTACTTGTATGACAGTATCAGCTCCAGGTGGCACAGGAGCACCGGTCATAATACGCATGGCTGTACCTGGCTCAATCGCATGATCAGCTACATAACCCGCTGCAACCTCTCCTGTTATACGCAAGCGCGGCGGTTGTCCATTGCGTGGCTGACTGTCTTGACTGAGCAACGCGAAGCCATCCATAGCGGAATTAGCGAAAGGTGGCATATCCTCTTGCACGACCACGTCCTCTGCCAGGACAAGGCCAAGCGCTTCAGATAATGGCACCTGGGTGGTGGTAAGTGGTGTGATCTGGTTAAGTATACGTTCAAGGGCTTCTTCTACACTAATCATGAGTTCTCTCCCTACCTGCCGGAGACAAGTTTACCTGACAGGAGTTCGCTTGCAGGCGATGCCTCGCCACTACATTTCTCTTGTTGTCGAGAGGTATCATATCACATATCGTAGTTGGAGTTCGCTTTCAGCTAGTCTCTGCTAATACTCACTGATACCTGGTCGAAAGAAGAGAAGCCTGGCATACCAAATATTCGTGAATAATAGGTACACCAGGCTTCTCTAAAAAATAGTTGGTACCTCGTACGGGATTCGAACCCGTGATCCCCGCCTTGAAAGGGCGATGTCCTAGGCCGCTAGACGAACGAGGCTTGTATAAATGGGCTTTCGCCGCAGCGGTAAGATTGTACCTTATGGTTTGGTGCTTTGTCAAGCAAAATGCTACAATACTCTTCAGTGCATATGCGTTTGAATAGAGGATTATGCGTTTCATATAAGTAGACACGGCATTTCCGACAGTAAAGGATACATGCGATGCTTGAATTTTCTCGCTTCATGCCAGATACCAGCGGGATCAATTTCTATAGCGCCGATCCAGATTTGTCATTTCTCTTGAGGCGGCA
>WNFH01008391.1_pt1 | contig 13443 bp, 11 predicted proteins | sample 5400411 | NCBI WGS metagenome assembly WNFH01 (sample SAMN13153347, study PRJNA577476) | soil metagenome | isolation source: 200 cm saprolite under Douglas fir tree site 2 hole 3 | place: USA:California | collected 2015-04-18
AAAGCCGCATGAATGCGGCTCGTTAAGAGAAGCTGCGACAATGCTCCTTTCGCTTCGGCTTCATCGCGGAGAGGAAATCAAATTGAGAAAACTTAAAGGATCAGAAAATATGCGAGGTTACTTGACCATGGTGATACTCATTCTCAGTGCGCTGCTGACGTTTGGCTGTGCGAATCCGGCGGCGAACAAGCCCAAGGCCACAGTCGCGAATGCGGCGCCTGAGACCGTCCCGACAGTGTCGTCTGGCGCCGAAACGCCGCACATCATTTCGCCTGACAATTCGAAGATCGAGTTCGTCGCCGCCAAAGTTACCAGGAGTCATCAGGGATCATTCAAACAGTTTGCGGGCACAATTGATTTTGTTCCTAAGTATTGGCCCGATAGTCGAGTGACAATTGATATCGACACGGGCTCGGTAGTAACTGACGAGCCTCAACTGACCGAACATCTCAAGACGGCTGACTTCTTCGACGTAGCCAAGTATCCCAAGGCAACTTTCGTCTCCACGAAAATCGAGCCGGGTACTACTGGTGGCGAGACACAGACGCTCAGTGTCACCGGTAACTTTGATCTCCACGGAATCAAGAAATCAATCACGTTTCCAGCGACTATTACGGTCGCGCCAGATAGCCTCTCGATCAACGCCGAGTTCGCGATCAATCGGAAAGACTTCGGTCTGCTCTATCCCGGCAAGGCTGACGATTTGATTCGCGACGGAGTGGTCATCAAGTTGACGCTCAATGTGCCGCGCGCGAAGTAGCCAACTGCTGAGGGTGTGCGGTGCTCCGGAAAGGCGACTAGCTGAAGATGGGGTTGCGAGGCGATCCACTAAACCACACGAAACAACGCGAAACATAGGCTTGGTTCGAGTCATTTTGTGTGAGTTCGTGGATCGCTTTTTCGTTTCCATCGGGGTCAACAGCGATTCGTTGTCTGAACTCCTCGTCACAGCCTGCCAGTGCTTGTGTTATCTTAATTCCGCTTTTCAAACTCGAATTTCTACCTAAGACAGTTATGCCGAGCGAAGCCGTCGCTCATTATCACGATCTACTGGCCGATCACGAACTCGCGCAGAGTTCGTTGAAGCTGCTTGATGAGGGACTCGAACGCGCGAAGCTGATCTTTGGTGGGCGGCGGCTGTCGCCATACCTGCGGCCGCATTTTGTTAGCGAAGAAGATTTTGCGCGCGTGCGTCATGTATGCGAGACGGTTTGGAGCGCCATTGAGAAGGTCAAGGATGCAGCCGTCGCTGATCCGTCGTTGCTCGATGAACTGGGTCTGACCGAGATTGAGCGCGACCTGGCACAGATCGATCCGGGCTATCGCGCGGTATCGCCGACTGCGCGGCTCGATTCATTTCTCACCGAAGACGTCTACAGCTTTGTCGAGTTGAATGGCGAGAGTCCGGCCGGCATTGCCTACGCCGACGCCGCCTTCGAGATATTTGAACAGCTTCCGGTGATGAAGCGCTTCGCCCAGACCTACAAGCTGCGGCGATTTGAAGGCCGACCGCTGATGCTGCAAGTGCTTCTGGACTGTTACCAGGAGTTTCTCGGTCGCCCCGCGGATCAGGCCCCGCACATCGCGATTGTCGATCTGAAAGGCATGCCCACGCAGAAAGAATTCGAGTTGTTCCTCGAATACTTTGAAGCCCAGGGCTATCCTTCAATTATTGCCGCCCCGGAAGATCTTGAGTTTAGCAACGGGCGTCTCCGGGCCGGGGAATTCGAAGTCGACATCGTCTACAAGCGTCTCCTGGTCAACGAGTATCTGCCGATAATCAAGCAGCATCCGGCGTTGCTCGATGCATATCGCGCGCGCGCGATCTGTATGGTCAACAGTTTTCGGTCCAAGATCATTCACAAGAAAGCGCTGTTCGCCGTACTCACCGACGCGCGTCATACCAAGCTCTTCAGTGAAGAGGAACGCGCGATGATCACCGGGCATGTTCCCTGGACGCGTCAGGTACGCGCCGGCCGCAGTGATTATTACGGCGATGAGATCGATCTGCTGACGTTCATCAGCGAGAAACGTGATCGCCTGGTGCTGAAACCGAACGATGATTACGGCGGTCATGGAATCTACATTGGCTGGAACTCGGACGAAAGCGCTTGGGGAGATGCAATTCAAAAGGCGCTCGGCAATGGCGACTATGTGGTGCAGGAACGCGTGCCTACCGCGCGCGAAGTCTTTCCGGCGCTGACTTCGGAGGGAAGGATCGAGTTTGCCGAGCAGTTAGTCGATCTGGATCCGTTGCTTTTTAACGGTAAAGTTGGCTCAGCGTTCACCCGTTTGTCTTCGAACGAGCTGGCCAACGTTACCTCAGGCGGCGGCATGGTCCCGACTTTCCTCATTAGCAAACGTTGAGTCTGGAGTTTACCGAGGAAACCTCAGGATATGGTCCACAAAATGGTCGTTGACGCGGGTTTTCGGGGAATGTTAACCTGCTAACTGGTTAAGCCCCGCAGCGGCCCCGACTTCCTGCCGCTCTCACAAAAGAATTGCTCGTCACCCCGAGGTTCCCAAATGAAGATAACGCGCATTGTGCTCCCACTGTTTGTGCTCGTGATGGCATCACCCGCGAGCGCGATTGTCTTGCGCGCAAAGGTGGCCGAGGTCCGCGATGGCAAGAGCCTGGTTGTGGTAAACGGCAGCCGTTCGTTGACGGTCATCCTCGTGGCCGTTGATACACCGGACCTGTTGCAGGAGTACGGCGACGTGGCGCGAGAACATCTGGCCAGCCTGGTCCTCGGGAAAGAAGTTCAGGTCGAGTTTGCGCAACTGCAGTCTACAAACGTGGTCGGCAAAGTCGCCTACAATAATGCGGACATCGGCCTGCAAATTATTCGCGATGGCGTGGCCTGGTACGACAAGAACAACGATCAGGATCTCAGTGGCGCGGAACGGACGGTTTACGCCGCGGCCGAGCAGGCGGCGCGCACCGAACGACGGGGACTCTGGCATGATGGATCGCCGATGCCTCCGTGGGTATGGCGGCGCGCGCAGGTGGCCCAGACAATCGTGCCGACCCCGCGCGGCAGTAAGGGCGCCGGAGCCACCGTGCGCTCGCTAACCATGGATGATCTTCTATTTGCGAGACGCACGGCGATCGCCAGTGCGCCGGCCAGTGCGACGAGCAAGAGGCCTCCCGAGAGACTTTCCGCGAAACCATCGGCGAAACCCTTGAACCGGATCGGCGAAGACTTTGACTTTCGATCGTACCTGACTCAGGGTCGCACGAGTATCGTCTACTTTTATGCCGACTGGTGTCCCACTTGTCGCCAGGTGTCACCGGTAATGGACGCCATCAACGCACAGTACCCGGACTATCAGGTCTTGTTCATGAACATCGGCGATTGGAACACTCCGTTGACCCAACGGTACGGAATCACCTTCGTGCCTTACTTCAGAATTTACGATAAGACCGGAAGCCTGGTTGCCGAAGGAAATGCTGCCAGAAGCTGGCTGCAAAGGGCTTTCTAGCAAAGCGGAAATAACCTACAGACTGAACGCCGTCAACTTTCTGGTGCTTCCGAAATTAGAGAGTTAAGACGCTCCCACTCCTTCTCGATCGTTGACACCTCGTCCCGAATCAAGCTAACGTGTAATCCCGTGGATCACACGGGCCCAAATTCTAATCAAATCGCAGTCGCAATCATCCCCGCCCGCTACAATTCCACTCGGCTTCCGGGAAAACCTTTATTACAAATCGGAGGAAAACCACTCGTATTGTGGGTGGTTGAGCGTGCTTTGTCAGCGCGGAGCGTGAGCCGCGCGCTGGTGGCGACAGACGACGCGCGTATTTTTGATTGCGTTACCTCGGCGGGCTTTGAGGCGGTGATGACGCGCGAGCGTCACCCAACCGGAACTGATCGGATCGCCGAAGTCGCGCGCGATCTCGACGCCGAGATCATCGTCAACGTGCAGGGAGACGAGCCGCTGATCGCGCCGGAAACAATTGATCGCGCGGTCAGTGCGCTCATCAATGATCGCGAAGCAGAAATCGCGACAACCAGCGAGCCGATCGATGACATCGCCGACGTGCTGAGTCGCGCGGTCGTGAAAGTAGTCGTGGATGACGCCGGCCACGCGCTTAAGTTTTCGCGCGGGCCGATTCCTTTTCCTAATCAGGCCGTGTCGCGGCATGGTTCGATTGAAGCAGCGCTCCAGAGGGAACCGGCGCTGCTTTCGACTTTTAGAAAGCACACCGGGCTCTACGTCTACCGCCGCGAGTTTCTTTTGAAGTTTACCAGTTGGCCGCAATCGGAAGCCGAAGCGGCGGAATCGCTCGAACAGTTACGGGCCCTGGAACGTGGCGTGAAGATCAGGGTCGTGGAGGCGTCAGCGCCGTCGATTGGCGTGGATACGATAGCAGACCTGGAACGAGTGCGCGCGCTGATCGAGAGCAATGTTAAGGTGGCTGTATGAGCGCGCACGACTGGATTGGAGTTGGGATCATCGTGCTGGTGATTGTGGGCGGCTTGCTCCTGCTCAATCAAATCACCAAGCCGTACGACGTGAAGACCGAGGACGAGTTTGAGCGGCGGCGAAAAGAGCAGGCGGGAATGATGCGCGCCGGGATCATGGGTTTGCAGCAGTTTCTGGATCCGAGCGCGAAGAAGGCCGTCGAGGTGCAGCAGGATCTGAGCCGCGGACTTTACGACGACGAAGAAGAGCCTGACGATCCGCCGGAAGCGGGAGCCGATGCGCGCAAACGAGGCAGTAGCCCGACCGTCAGGGAGGGCTCGTAGTTTGCCGAGGAGAAATATTCAATGCCTAAATACATTTTCGTAACGGGTGGCGTGGTTTCGAGTTTGGGTAAGGGCCTGGCGGCGTCTTCGATCGGCTGCCTGCTGGAGGCGCGCGGCCTGCGCGTGACCCTGATCAAACTGGACCCTTATATCAATGTCGATCCGGGCACGATGTCGCCTTTTCAGCACGGCGAAGTTTTCGTCACCGACGACGGAGCCGAGACTGATCTGGACCTCGGCCATTACGAGCGGTTCACTCACGCGCATTTGTCGCAGGCGAACAACTGGACCACCGGCCGCATTTATCTTTCGGTGCTCGAGAAGGAGCGCCGCGGCGACTATCTCGGCAAGACGATTCAGGTCATCCCGCACATCACCAACGAAATCATGGAAGCAATCCGTTCGGTCACGGCCAACGGTGAAGCTGATGTAGTGATCGCGGAAATCGGCGGCACCGTCGGCGACATCGAATCGCTGCCGTTTTTGGAAGCAATTCGCCAGTTGGGCAACGAAGAAGGACCCGAGAATGCGCTGTTTGTTCACGTCACGCTGGTTCCGTACATCGCGGCCGCCGGCGAGTTGAAGACGAAACCGACGCAGCATTCAGTGCGCGAGCTGCGCGAGATCGGAATCGCGCCGGACATTCTCTTGTGCCGCTCGGACCGGCCACTGTCACACGATCTGCGCTCGAAGATCGCGTTGTTCTGTAACGTCAAAGAGTCGGCCGTGATCAGCGCGCAGGACGTCGATACGATTTACGACGTGCCGCTGACATTTCACGATCAGGGACTGGACGACTTGATCGTTTCGTCCTTGCAACTGAATGAAGTCGCCGTTCAGACCGACTTGGCTGAGTGGCGCAAACTGGTCTCGACCGTGCGCCAGCCTTCGGCCGGCGAGACGGCGATTGCCATCGTCGGCAAGTATGTCGAGCTGGAAGATTCTTACAAATCGCTGCGCGAGGCTCTGACGCACGGTGGGATTGCCAACAACCTGCGCGTCAACGTGCGCTGGATCGAGTCGGAAGAGTTGATGGACGACGACTCCGATTCGCGCCTGCGCGACTTTGACGCGATTCTGGTGCCCGGCGGCTTCGGCAAACGCGGCGTCGAAGGAATGATTCGCGCAATCAGTTACGCGCGGCGAACGCGCACGCCTTACTTTGGAATCTGCCTGGGCATGCAGACGGCCTGCGTTGAGTTTGCCCGCAACGCGTGCGATCTCAAGGACGCTGACTCAACCGAGTTCAATCTGGAAACACCGTATCCGATCATTTTCAAGCTGCGTGATCTGGTTGGGGTCGAGCAATTCGGCGGCACGATGCGCCTGGGCGCGTGCCCTTGCGTGTTGAGCGACGGTTCGCTCGCGCGCGAGATTTACGGCGGCGCGGAAAAAATCAGCGAGCGCCACCGCCATCGCTACGAATTCAATCCCGCCTATCGCGAGGCCTTGGAGAAGGGTGGCTTGATCTTCAGTGGCGTCTCACCGGATCAAAAGTTTATCGAGATTATCGAACTCTCACGTGACGAGCATCCGTGGTTCCTCGGCTGCCAGTTCCATCCCGAATTTAAATCCAAACCTCTCGCGCCACATCCGCTGTTTGCGTCGTTCGTTCGCGCAGCGTTTCAGAATCGTCTGCACACCGAAGCCGCGGTTGAGCAGATTCCGGATGCCGATGTGCCCGCGATTGAGCGCTCGGCGACAGCAACCGAGAATTAAGCGATCAGTTCTCACGTTAACGCGATGCTCGAAGCCGCTTGGGCGGCAGCTCAGTTGTATGTTTCGTAACCGGTCGGCGGCGTTATGCTTTGAATACTCCCCAAAGGATATTGAGGGCGGCTCGACCGTATGCGTCGAGATAGCAGGCCGATTGTTCATCGCGACGGCGGCTCACAATTTTGCTCGACTTGCACCTCGAGTGAATTGGAGCGCCTTTGCCGCACCATCGATCCGCTGCTCCAGAACTAGTGCGGCGCGAGCGGGGCAGTAGCCCGACCGTGAGGGAGGGCTCGAGTGCCTTTCTTGATCTTCAAGTCGCTCAATGAACTTGGAGCCCTTGCTTACGCGGGCTAGTGCACCGCCTACGTAAGGCTGCCTACGCCGTCACCGGCGACCTACACTTGGCGTGAACAAACTCTGGATCGAGATCGACGCCGCATTCCCATTCGATCGTATCGAAGGCGACATGCACACGCTTGAAGGTGTCGTAATCTTTAAGAGTTTGAAATACGCCGAAATCAAGCATCGGCCGCATGTCGAGGATCCCTTTCTCGCCGTTGTCAAAGAGAACCGTCAACGTGTAATCGTCGTGCGGCAAGACTTCTTTCACTGCAGGATACATAGCTTCCATCCTACTTAAGCGGTTCAATCTTGAACGGCTGTTCGCCATTCGTGACGAGACGCCAATCGGCCATCAATTCTTCCTGATGCAAATCTGCCCACGCCAGCACAAGCCTCGTTTGCCTTGCCGGCAGATTTCCTTCAATGATTTCGCAAGTGCGTATGTCCACGGGTGCCTTGTACTGATTGTAGTATAGAAATGCGGTGGCGGATGCTCTCTTGGCGCAAAGTACATCCGAATGATGATGCCGTAGAACATGGAAATAGTCGGCATGCACGCATTATCGCAGATTCAATCGATTGGCGGCGAGAGAATTGCGGCAGGCTGGTCTGATGCGACCCTAATATCAGCGCGAGCCGGCAACCTGTGCTCACTACCGCTCGCCCTTCTGTTTAGGCGATAATGCTTCGCGCTCTCTCTGATCAGAATTCGGATATGCTTCAATGCCCCAGATGCGGCCGGCAGTTTCCTGACAATGTGCACGTGTGCCCGGACGACTTCACGCCGTTACGGGCAGACGACACGATCTCGGATAGGCCCGTCGATCCGCTCATCGGCCGGGTCTTCGACGGAGGTGCTCAGCCAGCGGTTCGTCGGCGACCAGACGGCGCAGGAACGGTTTCGCCGCGAAGCGCGCGCCGCGGGCCGCATGCATCATCCGAACGCCGTCACGGTCAACGACTTTGGCACGACCGAAGACGGCTGGCTTTACATCGTGATGGAACTGCTCGAAGGGCGCACGCTGCGCGACTTGCTGGCGCGCGAAGCGCCGCTCGATCCTGCGCGCGCGGTATCGTTCATGTTACAGGCGTGCGCGGCGGTGGGTGCAGCGCACGACGCGAAGCTAATTCATCGGGATCTGAAACCGGCAAACATCTTTATTGAACAACGCCCGGACCTGCCCGCGGTGGCCAAGGTTCTGGACTTTGGCGTCGCGAAGTTCGCAGTCGACGAACATGAGGATGACGATTACCAGACGTTGACACAGGTGGGCGCGATCATCGGCACGCCGCGTTACATGTCGCCGGAGCAATGCGCGGGCACGGCGCCGCTGACGCCGGCATCGGACGTTTACAGCCTCGGGATTATTCTTTACGAGATGCTCACGGGCACCGTCCCGTTCAGCGCGGACACCCCTTTGGCCCTGGCGATGAAGCAGGTGACTGAGGCGCCGCGCCCGCCGCGCGAGATTGTTCCGGCAATTCCCAGGGAACTCGAGACGGTGGTGCTGCATGCGCTGGCAAAGCAGGCGATTGCGCGGCCGCCGGATGCGAACGAATTTCGTCGCGAGCTGCACGCAACGGCGGAAGAGTTGGGACTGGAACATTCAGACAGCACAGTCGCCCCGACGATGGCCGCTTTGCGACACGCCGGCACGCAGAGTCCTTCGGGCCGTTTGGTGATCGACCTGGCGACACTGCGGCAGGTGCAGGCGGCAAGCAGCGAAAGCGACAGTGCGGAGTTAGCCAATGACGCGGCAGCGAAAGCGAAATTTGGCCGCATGAACGTGCCAATGGAAAAGCACGCCACGGCTCAGGCGGCGCATCGCGGGCGCGTGGCTGTGGTCACGATGATTGCGCTGATTGCGATTGTCGCGGCGCTGGGAATCGGCTATCGCTGGCGGCATAATTCCGATGGGGTTAGCTCCAGTCAACCTGCGAATGCAAACGTCGCCGCGCCGGTTGCGGCCGTGGCGTCGCCGTCGCAGAGCGCTTCACCTTCGCCGTCTCCTTCACCAAAGCCGCGAATCACGAACAACGAGCGCAAGAATGAAAACAAGAAGCCTAAAGACACCTCCTTTTGGGGTAAAGTGAAGCGACGAATATTTCACTAGCGAACGAATGAACAAATGACCGCAAGTTCAAAGAAGAAATCATTTCAGGTGGGCGCGGCCACGTTCGGCGATGGGCGCCTGACGATCATTGCCGGGCCTTGCGTAATCGAATCCGGCGAACACGCAATGATGATGGCGCGCGAATGCGCCGATCGGGCCCGCGCGGCCGGACTGGATTTCGTTTTCAAGTCTTCGTTCGACAAAGCAAATCGCTCTTCGATCAAGAGCTTTCGCGGAGTCGGAATGGACGCGGGCCTGGAAATCCTGCGGCAAGTGAAAAGCGAACTTGGCGTTCCCGTGGTCACCGACATTCATGACGTCGCGCAGGTTACCGCGGTCGCCGAGGTGGCGGATATCCTGCAGATTCCCGCGTTTCTTTGTCGACAAACTGATTTGATTCTGGCGGCCGCGCGCTCGGGCCGCGCCGTCAATGTCAAGAAAGGCCAGTTCCTGTCGCCGCAAGATGCGCGAAACATCGTCGAAAAGGCCCAGGCCGAAGGTTGCGAGCGATTGATGCTGACTGAACGCGGCGTGAGTTTTGGCTATAACAATCTCGTCGTCGACATGCGTTCGTTTCCGATCATGAGCGAGTTTGGCGTGCCAATCGTTTTCGATGTCACGCACTCGCTGCAATTGCCGGGTGGCCTCGGTCATGCAACCGACGGATTGTCGCAGTACATCGAACCCGTCGCCCGCGCCGGCGTGGCCTGCGGAGTTGATGCCGTCTTCATGGAAGTTCACGATGCGCCTGAACGCGCGCTGTCAGACGGTACGAACATGTTGCCGCTTCAGCGCATGGGTCCGCTGCTTGAATCTTTGCGTGATATTCACGCGCTGGTAATTAAGCGCGTAAACAAGGCAGGATCTTAGGAAATATCGGTTAGTTTAGAGTTCATCAAGCTTTAGCTTGCGTATTAGAAAGTCGCCAACCTGAAGGTTGAACTCTGAACTTAATTTGTCCAGCAACAATATGACAACCATTCGCATTATTCTACTCGTCTGTTCGGTCTGTTGTTTTCTCTCGCCCGCCGTTGGCGCGCAGGATGAATCTCGGCCTGTTTGGCAGGTCACGAACTTTGACATCACGGTCAACAACCCGGGCGCTGAACGCGCGCTGAATGCTCGCGCAATCGTTTCGGTACTCAACATCGGGCGCGGTTCGGGGTCGAGTCTGACGCTGCGAATCAATTCCAAGGCTGAGATCAAAAGCGTGAGCGTCGGCGGCGCGAGCGCGAGTTATCGTTTGACGCCGGAGACGCGAGGCGGCGCGCAACGCGTGACGATTGCGCTGCCGGGCGCCGTGGCGCCGAATGGAACAGTCGCGGCCACCGTTGATTATCGTTTACCAGTGGAAGAGAACTCGGGCGTCGCGGCGCTCTCGCCGGTGGGATCGCAGTTCCTGCCGCTGTCTCTGTGGTATCCGTCGCCGAACACGCCGCTCGCCGTCGGTGGCGCGGACTATGCTCCGTTTCGTTTGACCGTCAGCGGCGCCAACGCGGTTTCTTCCGGAGCTGAAAAGAGCGCGAACGGCGACAGTGTTTTCGAACAGACGCTGCACGCGCTGCCATTCCTCGTCTTGGGAAGTTGGGATCGCGTCGATGGTGGCGGGAACGCCAAAGGGATCAGTGCGTTTCTGCCGAAAGGCGCGGGGGCGGATGAGCGCAAACAGGCGGAAAGCTTGATTGCGTTTGTGGCTGACGCTCGCGCGTTCTGCGCGGGTTGGTTTGGCGCGGCGCCCGACGTTCCTTTGCGTCTGGTGGCCAGCAAGCGCGGCGCCGGGTTTGATGACGCCGGAACGATCCTCCTCAGCGACGCCGCATTCCAACGCAAGAAGATCGATTCAAGCACGGCGCTCGGCATCGGTGAAGCCGTCACGCATCTATGGATTGGTGGCGCGACGCCGGTTCGCGGTGAAGGGCACGGCGTAATGCGCGAAGCGCTGGCGCGATTCATCGCGACGCAGTTTATCGAGAAGCAGTTTGGTACAGACGCCGCCGAAGGTGAGCGAGCGCGCCAGCGCCTGGCTTACGAATCGATTGCGAAACGCGACGCCCCGGTGGCGTTGATGACGCCGCTCGACGCAACCTATTTCAACTCGATCTCGAACAAAGGCGCGATGATCTGGCGGCTGGTCGATCACGTCATTGGGCGCGACGCGTTCGTGGCAGCGCTGCGCGGATTGCTGCTGAGTGGCCAGAGCGACCAGGAAGGATTCAACCTGGCGCGGGCGCGGGCGGTCTTTGTCGAGCGCGGCGGCCCGGCCGTAAAGGCTCTGCTCGATGCGGAACTCGACCATCCGACAGATATGGATTTGCTGGCGGGATTGCCGCATCAGGAGAATGGTCAATGGGTGTCTGCGCTGCGCAACCTTGGATCGAATGAAGTGACGGTCAGCGTGGCCGCGACCACCGACGCGGGACCGCAGCTTACGGTGCTCGCCACGATTCCCGCGCATGATTTCGGCCAGGCCGTCTTCAAAACTGCGGCTCGGGTTGTACGCGTGGAAGTCGATCCGGAAAAGCTTTATCCGCAGCTTGACTACGAGAACGACATCGCGCCGCGTCAGGTCGAACTTTCCGGTTCGCTGGCCGAGGCCACGCGCCTTTTTGGGGCCCAGGAATTTGCCAAGGCGGACGCGCTCGCGCGCAATCTGCTTGCCGCTGCGCCGCGGATGCAGGAAGCGCGCATTCTGTTCGCGCGCATCCTGCTCGCTGAAAACAAGACCGACGAAGCCGAGCGCGAGTTTCGTAAGTTGGCGGACGATCGCTTGCCGACGCCCGCGGCGCTGGCGTGGTCGGCGATCGGCCTGGGCGAAATTGCGCTGCGCCGCGGACAAGCGACGGAAGCCGCTAAGGATTTCAATGAAGCTGTGCGGGCGGATGCCGAGTATGGTTCGACTGTGGCCGCGCGGGCCGCGCGCATCCGCGCTGAGGCGGCCGCGCCGCCGGCAATTGATGAGTCGGCGAAAGCTTTTATCAATCAGCTCGACACCGCGATTCGCACTGGCCGTCAGGCGGAGATCGGGTCGTTGATTGTGCCGGGCGAGTTGATAAAGTTTGTGCGTGGCGCGGTGGGCACGCAACCCGAGAGCTGGCAGACGAACGTGCTGCGCAGCGAGCAGCTCGACGCAAATCACCTGGCCCTGGACGTAACTCTTAACACGAAGCAGTTGGGCGTGGAGCATTCGGGCACCGCTGTTTACATCCTGGCGCGCGTGGGCGGAAGCTGGAAGCTGAATGCGATCGAATATTTTGAAGTGCGATAAGGCAGTAAGCAGTAAGCGGCGATTGTTCCATTGGCTTGGGTGAAGAGCTTGTTCTCACCCAGGCGCGCAGAGTTTGTGTCAAGACTCATGATCTGTGGTACTAGAGTGCTTTTGAACCGCAGAGGACGCCGAGGAATGCGCAGAGGTACGCAAAGTACTCCTTTCTCAGCGACCTCTGCGAAGAACTCTGCGACCTCTGCGGTTAGCTATATCTATTGTCTCCGCTCAACTGAGTTCTGACGCAGGCTCTGAACGCCTGCGCTAGAGAAAAGCGACTTGCTGAAACTTGAAACCTGAAACCCCAGATATCGACGCTCGCGCCAAGCGCATCAAGCTTCTGTTGATGGACTGCGACGGTGTGCTTACTGACGGACGCCTGTGGTTAACGGCCGACGGCGACGAGCAAAAGACTTTTCACGCTCGCGACGGGCAGGGAATTTCGCTCTGTCATCACGCCGGCTTGAAGACGGGCATCATTTCCGGCCGTACATCGAGCACCGTCGAACGGCGGGCTCAGGACTTGAAGATGTCGTATGTGCGGCAGTACGCGAAAGACAAGGTCAAAGCGTTGGATGAAATCCTGGCCGCGGCCGGAGTGACGGCAGACGAATGCGCGTACATCGGCGATGATGTGGCCGACATTCCCGTGATGCAGCGGGTCGCGCTCGCGGTTGCGGTTGCGGATGCGGTTCCGGAAACGAAGCAAGCGGCACATTACGTCACGGGACTCAAAGGCGGCCATGGCGCCGTGCGCGAAGTCTGCGACCTGATCCTGAAGGCTCAGGGCAAGTGGGACGAAGTGATGAAGCGGTTTCTCGCTTAACCCACGATCAAGACAAAGCAATCAGGCACAGATTACGCAGATTCAACAGATTACAAACAAGCCACAAAGAGGCACAAAAGGCGCAAGAGCAAATAAGGAAAATCCCTTTTTGTGCTTCTTGTGCCTTTTTGTGGCTGGTTCTTTTCTTGCTTATCTGCGCCTATCCGTGTTCATCCGTGGTTGATTCTGCTTCACTGCTTGAACCGGTTCCCGATACTCAGTCCCATCCATGACCACTCGTTGACTTTCACCGTCTGAGGAAATAATCTTTGCGCTGCTCAGTAAGCGGGCGTAGCTCAATGGTAGAGCGCCAGCTTCCCAAGCTGGATGTTGCGGGTTCGATCCCCGTCGCCCGCTCCATTCTTTCTCAGTAAATTCTTAACGCCGAATTCAAAAAGTCACACAAACGTTAGAAACGTTCCCCAAACG
>WNFH01002231.1_pt1 | contig 13435 bp, 9 predicted proteins | sample 5400411 | NCBI WGS metagenome assembly WNFH01 (sample SAMN13153347, study PRJNA577476) | soil metagenome | isolation source: 200 cm saprolite under Douglas fir tree site 2 hole 3 | place: USA:California | collected 2015-04-18
TTGCTCATCAATCTCGTTCGAAACGCGGCGGATGCCGCGCTGGAGACCGGCGGCGACATTGAGGTCAGCTGGTGTCGCCAGGGTTCACAGCTTGAGGTTCAAGTCCTCGATGGCGGTCCGGGACTCCCTAACACCACAAATCTTTTCGTACCCTTCTTCACCACCAAGCCGGGCGGTTCCGGGATTGGTCTGGTTCTCAGCCGCCAGATCGCCGAAGCTCACGGCGGGGATCTCACCTTGAAGAACCGCGCAGAGACCCGCGGCTGCGAGGCGAGACTTCGCCTGCCCATTTAATATTGAGTCCGCAGGCCGAACCCCGCTGTGCGGCTGTTTTTGGCTGTCTGAACGCGTTGGAACTGGCCGAACGAAGAGGCCATGAGATCCGGGAAGAGCGACCCATTCCAGGTGCTTGCTTCTCTTCGACCTTGCCGAGCGACAAGTACCGAATCCGTCGCTTGCGCAAATCGCCCGCCTTAGACGTTCACATGGCGACGCAAGAATCGGACGGGGACCTCCGGGCTAGGGCGCAGCCGGGCCTTGCAATTTGCCTTTCCCTTCGAGGTCGATCTCTACGGCGTGGTTTACCCTGAGGAAGAAGTTGCTCGGATTCTTCAGACCCCAGTCAATAAAAGGGATGCTGAATTTCGCGCTGCCGGTCCAGTGATCCCCTGCAAGCTCTGCCTGCACCGGAACGGTAAATTCATGTTCGCTGCCGTGTAGAACAAACATGCCGTGAATCTGCACCTTGGAAGCGCCTTGCCGGACAACCTTTCCCTCGACGTGGTCCGGTCGAAAGACAATTTCGGTGTAGCGCCCGCTTTCAAGAACCTGATTGTGCATTTTCTTGTCGCGCCCCTCGTTGCCGCTGTTCCCGCTTGTGGCGTCGGCGATAATTTCACCGCTGGCTTTGCCCGTCGCAAGGTCAAGGCGCAACACACCCTTCTTCAACGCAAACGTTCCGTGCACGGTATGGAGCGAGCTCCCAAGTGTCCAATGAACTTCACTCTGGGCCGGTTCGAATTCAAGGACCAGTTCGTTCGACGCTGTCTGTGGTGCCGCATGCTGTGGCAGAGCGCTCAACACCAGCAGTGCAACAGCCACCAGCACGGAGACAGAAAACAGCGATACAAAGCGGTTTCGAAAGAAATTCATGGTTTGCCTTTGCCACTCACGCCGCCAGCAATTGCCAGCCGAGACGCATACTTGTTGCCGCAAGGAATGCCGGGGAACCCTCTCCCACGTGAATGGCGAGAAGCTGCCGAAATACCTTCGGATCCTCCGACAATGCCCGCAGCACCCGCTTTCTCAAGGAAGAATTTCGCTCCAGCAAGAGAAGCAGGCGGCTCATGAAATGGGGGCGCCTCGTGAGGCGCCGGTGCGCCTCCTGGTAAATCCCGAGTTCTCCCGCCTCCAAGGCGTCGGCAAGGGCAAGCGCCTGGCGGAAGCTCAGGCCCAGTCCTTCGCCGGTGATCGCGTCAACGCTTCCGGAGGCGTCTCCGATCAAGGCAACCTTTCCCCGGAAGACGCGATCCAGCCTGCGCGTTGCGGTCACGGCGCCTCGTTCCACGCTGCTCGGCTCTGCATTTCTTAGACGGCCGGCGAGCCTTGGAAATTCCCGCCAGGCTTCTTCAAGACGCAAATGTGAATCGCGCGAGATGAGTACAACGCAGGTTTCTCCCTTCCCCAGCGGCGTCACGTATGCCTGCATCTTCCGGCCCCAATGGACCTCCACGCAATCGCTCCACGGCTCGATCCGATAGTGGCGCCTCTGCGCAAATCGCACTCTCGACCGCGAATTGGAATCCAGGGCGCTCCAGCGCCTCACCCGCGAGCCGATCCCGTCGGCTCCGATGATCCAATTCGCCCTCAGCAACGTCCCGGAAACGATGGCTCCGTCTTTCGCCAATCCGGTAACCGGAGCGTCCCAGAACAGCGATACTCCGCATTCCTGGGCACGCCCCACCATCTTTTGATGAAGCAGCGTTCGACGTATCGCAAAGCCGGCAAGCTCCGGAAAATGCGCCTCCGCCGAAGTTGTCTCGTCCAGAAAACGCATCCCCCGAAAGATGCGTCCGTCGCCCGGCTGGATCACAATTCCCAGTTCGCGAAGGGCCGTGAGTGTGTCCGGCATCAGCCCTTCGCCGCAGGCCTTGTCGATGGGTGGCCTGGCACCATCGGCGACCGTGACGTCGAGTCCTTTCCTTCGCGCAGCGATGGCGGCCGCCAACCCTGCGGGACCTCCACCAATGACAAGAACATCCGTCCTCTGCTGCATGGTCTCTCCTGAGACGGCCCGTTCGAACGCCCGGTGCGAGCTAATGCATTTAGATGTCTGGAGGAGAACGGAGATGCCCGTCACCGCCGAATCTGTTCTCGCGTCCCAGACTACTATCCAGACTACTATAGCCTTGCGCCCCTCCCTCCCGGCCGGCCTTGCATAATCTCTATTTATTTGATTCAGCATAACTATTAATTTGACTCATTCCCTTCCCCGCCCCATCCTGTACCTTTGATGGCGCACAGAGATGCGGAACCTCGCCATCGGGGGCCGGCGCCTTGCGCGGGCGCTTACGCTAGCCCGTGTGGGATCCGGTGTCGTTGTACAGATTGGCCCTGTACTTGTACGGGGGACAAACGACGAATGATGGCGGCCTAGCATAGGTTTACCGGGAAGTTTTCTGGGCCATCATCCAGACCAGGTGATGGCCCGCGGTTTTTCGGGCTCGTAAATTTCCGGATGGTCACCGTTGATGACCATCGAAGGGACGCTGTAGTGAGTGACTCTTTGCCCAAGCCACGCAGCCGTACACTCACCGATGGAGCGAATCGCGCGCCCGCTCGCGCCATGCTACGCGTCTCGGGTCTGGGCGACGACGACTTCAAAAAGCCCCTCATCGGCGTGGCGAATACCTGGACTGAAATCGGCCCCTGCAACTATCATCTCCGCGAACTGGCGCTGCATGTGAAGGAAGGCATTCGCGCCGCGGGTGGCGCTCCTCTCGAGTTCAACACCGTCTCCATCTCCGACGGCATCACCATGGGCACGGAAGGCATGCGCGCTTCGCTCGTCAGCCGCGAAGTCATCGCGGACTCGATCGAGTTGGTCGCCCGGGGCAACCTCTTCGATGCGCTCATCGTCCTCGTTGGCTGCGACAAGACCATTCCTGGTGGCATCATGGCCCTGGCGCGCTTGAATATCCCCGGACTCATTCTCTACGGCGGCTCGATTGCTCCCGGCCGCTTCGAGAACCACTCCGTGACGATTCAGGACGTCTTTGAAGCCGTCGGCAAGCATGCCCGCGGTGGAATGACCGACGCGCAACTCAAGTCCCTCGAAGTTGCCGCTTGTCCGGGGGCCGGCGCGTGCGGCGGGCAATTCACCGCCAACACCATGGCACTGGTCTGCGAATTTCTCGGCATCGCGCCCATGGGGCTCTCGAGCGTTCCCGCCACCAATCCTGCCAAAGCAACCGCGGGCTATCGCGCGGGTGAGATGGTCGTCGATCTTCTCCGCCGCGACGTCACTCCCTCGAAAATCATCACCAAGCCGGCGATCGAGAACGCTATCGCGGGTGTCGCCGCAACGGGCGGGTCCACCAACGCCGTACTGCATTTGCTGGCGATCGCCAACGAAGCCGGAATCCCGCTCTCCATCAACGATTTTGATCGCATCAGCTCGCGCGTGCCCATACTTGCAGACCTCAAGCCGGGAGGCCGATTCGTTGCCACCGATCTCTACGCGGCAGGCGGCACTTCGCTCGTCGCGAAGCGCCTCCTGGAAGCGGGATTGCTTCGCGGTGATTCCATCACCGTCAGCGGACGCACCCTTGCCGAAGAAGCCGCCGCGGCCCAGGAAGCGCCGGGGCAGGAGGTGGTCCGCACGCTCGACGCGCCCCTAAAGCCCACCGGCGGGCTCGTCATCCTGAAGGGGAATCTTGCTCCGGAAGGCTGCGTGGTCAAAGTCGCCGGCCACAATCTGCAGAACTTCCGCGGTCCGGCACGCGTGTTTGACAGCGAAGAAGCGGCCTTCACCGCAGTCGAGAATGGCACCATCAAGGCCGGGGACGTCGTGGTGATTCGTTATGAAGGGCCGAAGGGTGGCCCGGGCATGCGGGAAATGCTTGCGGTCACCGCGGCCCTCGTTGGCGCCGGCCTCGGCGATTCCGTCGCGCTGCTTACGGACGGGCGCTTTTCTGGCGCTACGCACGGCCTCATGGCTGGTCACGTCGCCCCGGAAGCCGTCAACGGAGGTCCCATTGCCGCAGTCGCCGACGGGGATATGATCGTCTTCGACATTCCCAATCGGCAATTGAACGCCGAGCTGAGCGCAGCGGAATTCGAGAAACGTCTGGCATCCTGGAAACCGCCTGCGCCGCGGTATGCCGGGGGAGTCATGGCCAAGTACGCCTTTTTGGTTTCCTCCTCCTCTCGCGGAGCCGTCACCTCCCTGCCCGCCTCTTTTTCCGAAAAAGATCAACCCGTCTTGAACGTGAGGACTCCATGAAGCTCACCGGTGCGCAAATCCTTTGCGAATCGCTCACGCGTCTTGGCGTGCGCGAGATCTTCGGCTATCCCGGCGGCGCCATTCTTCCCGTCTACGACGCTCTGGGCAAATCGCAGCTCCACCATGTCCTCGTGCGCCACGAACAGGGCGCTACCCACATGGCTGACGGATACGCCCGCGCCAGCGGTGGCGTGGGCGTCGCCATGGCCACTTCCGGACCCGGCGCCACAAACATGGTCACCGGCATCGCCACGGCCATGCTGGACTCTTCGCCGGTCGTCTGTATCACCGGCCAGGTCAGCAGCAAGGTGCTGGGCTCCGACGCGTTCCAGGAAATCGACATTACCGGCATCACCATGCCCATCACGAAACACAACGTCGTGATCATGCGTGCCGAGGACGTTGCGCGCACCATCCGCGAAGCTTTTCTCATCGCCAACACCGGACGTCCCGGCCCGGTCCTAGTCGATATCACCAAGGACGCGCAACAGGCCTCCGCCGAATTCCATTGGGAGGCATCAGCGCCGCAGCTTCCGCCAAAGCGCCGCCGCAGCAATCACGACCAGGCGGAATTTGACCGCGCTCTGGAACTCCTGAATTCCGCCAAGCGGCCGGTTGTTCTTGCCGGCCGCGGCATCATGCTATCCGGCGCCATGCGCGCCTTTGAGCAGTTTGTTCGCGCCGGCAATTATCCCGTCGCCATGACCCTCCTCGGCATCGGCTGCTTCCCAGCCAGCGATCCGCTGAACCTCGGCATGATGGGCATGCACGGCGAAGCCTGGGTCAATAATGCCATTCAGGAAGCCGACCTCCTCATCGCCGTGGGCATGCGCTTCGATGATCGCGTCACCGGCGACCTCCGCACGTACGCGAAAAGCGCCCGCAAGATCCATATCGAGATCGACCGCGCCGAGATTAACAAGAACGTGAAAGTGGACGCCGCCCTTGTCGGCGATGCTCGCGAGGTTCTCGAAAAGCTCACGCCGCACATCGAAACCGGCGATCACAGCCTGTGGATTCGCCATATCGCCGAATTGAAAGGCGACTCCGCCGTGCGCGACATCCAGAGCCTGCCGGACACCGGTCATCTCTACGCCGCCCACGTCATCAACGATCTCTGGAAGGAAACGTGCGGCGAGGCCATCGTCGTCACCGACGTCGGCCAGCACCAGATGTGGGAAGCGCAGTACTATCACCACAATCGTCCCCGCACGCTCATCACTTCCGGCGGCCTGGGCACCATGGGTTTCGCTCTTCCCGCCGCCATTGGCGCAAAATTCGCCAAGCCCGATTCCGAAGTATGGGTGGTTGCGGGCGACGGCGGTTTCCAGATGACCATGAGCGAGCTCGCCACCATCGTCCAGGAAAAGATCAACATCAAAGTCGCCATCATCAACAACGGCTATCTCGGGATGGTCCGGCAGTGGCAGGAATTCTTCTACGACAAACGGTATGTGGCCACGCCGCTGGTCGCGCCTGATTTTGCTGCTTTGGCCAAAGCCTTCGGCATCCGCGGCGAGCGGGTCACCAGGCGCGCGGAAGTGATTCCCGCGATCCGCTCCGCCCGCGAGTCGGCGGAAACCGTGGTGCTCGATTTCCGCGTCGAGCAGGAAGATTCCGTCTACCCTATGGTTCCCGCGGGAGCGTCATTGCACGACATGATTCGCCGCCCGAATAATCCGCTTATTGAAACAGCCACGGAGCCGTAGGAGAAAATGAGCAGACCATGCAGACACTCGTCGCCTATGTCGAAAACAAACCTGGCGTCCTGAACCGCGTCGCTTCCCTCGCGCGCCGGCTCGCCATCAACATCGACTCGCTCACGGTTGGTCCGACGGAGAACGAAGAAATAGCCCGCATGACCATCGTGGCCCACACGGATGAGAGAGGCGCGCACCGCCTCGAAGCGAGCCTCGAGAAACTCGTCGATGTGCTCCTCGCGGAAAACATTTCCGGCCGCGCACTCCTCGAGCGCGATCTTGCCCTGATCAAAGTTTCTGCCGATCAGCAGAACCGGCCGCACCTCATGGAATTGATCAAGGTCTTCCGCGCGCGCGTCGTCGATGTCGCTCCCGAATCCCTCATCCTTGAGGTTTCCGGCACGGTCGACAAGATTGACGGCCTGCTCGAAGTGCTTCGCCCTTTCGGCGTCCTGGAGATGGCCCGCAGCGGCCGCATTTCCATGACCCGCGGCGGTGACCTGCTTCGCCCGCCGGCTCCGGAAGCCGCGAGTGCGGAATTGGAATCGGCCGGCTCGCACAGGGAGTAAATGCTCTTGCTGCGGGATAAAAGGTAAACAGATTCGGACGCGAAGCATGGGCGCCCTAAAAAATAATCTCGTGCAGTAGAAAAAAATGTCCGGCCGCACTTCGGCCGGCGAGAGGAAAAGCATGGCAAATCTCTATTACGACAATTCCGCGGATCTTTCACTCATCCAGGCAAAGAAGGTCGCCATCATCGGCTACGGCTCTCAGGGCCACGCGCACGCGCTGAATCTCCGCGATAGTGGCGTTTCGGTCCGCGTCGGCCTGCACGAAGGAAGCGCCTCTCGCGCCAAAGCGGAAAAGGAAGGTTTGATCGTAAACACGCCGGCGGAAACTGCGGCCTGGGCCGATGTCATCATGATCCTCGCCCCGGACACCAAGCAGCCCAAACTGTACCGCGATGCTATTGAGCCGCATCTCAAGCCGGGCAAAACTCTCATGTTCGCGCACGGCTTCAACATCCGCTTCGGCACCATCAAGCCCCCGGCCACTGTGGACGTCTCCATGATCGCGCCGAAGGCCCCGGGCCATCGCGTTCGCGAAGTGTTTACCGAAGGCGGCGGCACTCCCGCGCTTCTCGCCGTCGAGCGGGATGCCAGCGGCGCCGCGAAAGCTCTTGCACTCGCTTATGCCAAGGGCCTAGGTTGCACGCGCGCCGGCGTCCTGGAAACTACTTTTACCGAAGAAACCGAAACCGATCTCTTCGGCGAGCAGGCCGTGCTCTGCGGCGGCGTGAGTGAATTGATCAAAGCGGGCTTTGAAACGCTCACCGCGGCGGGTTACCAGCCCGAGGTCGCCTATTTCGAATGTCTGCACGAACTCAAGCTCATCGTCGACTTGATCTATCGCGGGGGCCTCAGCTACATGCGCTACTCCGTCAGCGATACCGCCGAGTGGGGTGACTATTCCGCCGGGCCTCGCATCATCACCAGGCAAACGCGAGAAGAAATGCGCAAGATCCTTGCGGAAATTCGCGATGGCAGTTTCGCCAAAAAATGGATCGAGGAAAACGAACAGGGCTGCCCCAACTTCCTGGCCGCCCGCCAGCGCGAGCAGCAGCTCGCCGTCGAGCAACTCGGCCCGAAACTGCGCGATATGATGCCATTCCTTCAGCCGGTGATCGCTCCCGGTCTGGAGATCAAGGCCGCAGCTTCGAAAAAGTAGCTACCGGCCGGTCCCGCGGGCTGTCCTGCTTGGCATCCCCCGGCGAACGGAATTTCACTAAACTTGGGCTATCATTCTGGCGATGCCTTCGACGAACAGAGAGCCGCTACTGCGCATCGGCACCTCGGCTTTCACCGCAAGCGGCTGGGAGGGCAGCTTTTATCCCGCGGGTCTCGCACAGAAGGACTTTCTTTCTTACTATGCCACGCAATTTGATGCCGTCGAGGTCGACAGCACCTTCTACCGAATTCCTTCTGTCAGCATGGTGAAAAATTGGTACGCCCGCACTCCCGCGGGATTTCTTTTCGCCTTGAAGGCCCCCCAGGAAATCACTCATGAACGCGTGCTCCTCGATGCCGAAGACGTGCTCGCGGCTTTCCTCCGTGCCACCGACGCCCTCGAGGAAAAACGCGGCCCCATTCTCCTGCAATTCCCCTATTTCAACCGCAAAGCCTTCGCCGACGCCGCCGCGTTCCTCGCCCGGCTCAAACCATTTCTCGAACAACTGCCTCCCGGGCCGCGCTTCTCCGTCGAAGTGCGCAACAAAAACTGGCTGGGCCAGGAGCTCTACGATCTCCTACGCAAACACCGCGTCGCCCTCGCGCTGATCGACCATCCCTGGATGCCTCGTCCCCGCGAATGGTTCGCGCGCGGCGACCCTCTCACCGCTGATTTCACTTATGTTCGCTGGTTGGGGGATCGCAAGGGAATCGAAGAGAAAACCACCACGTGGAATGAAACCATTGTGGATCGCAAGAAGGAGCTACTCGAGTGGGTAGAAGCCTGCCGCGCCCTCCTCAAGCGCAAGATCAAAATCTTTGCCTTCGCAAACAACCACTATGCGGGCCATGGTCCCGCAACCGTCCGGCTCTTCCTTCAGCTCCTCGAAAAAAGCAAAGTGTAGGTGAAGCTCCATTGGGCCTCAGCTCAGCGCCGTTTTACCCAGCTCCGCGACGCGCCGCTCATAAGTCATTTCCACCAGTCCGTGCTTTCCGAAGTAACGCAGGACAATCTTGTGTCCCGGCTCGATCTTCGCCCGCGCCTTCACCAGCGAATCCGACAGCTCCACCCATTCTCCATTCACCAGGTAACTTCCTTCCCATCCGCTCAATTCGAACCGCCCATCATTTTTTAGAATGAGTGGTGCCGCCTTGCAGGGAACTACTTTGTTGTGCACCTTTACCGAAGCGCACTGGTAGCGTCCGGAAACGTTGGTGGTTTGCGCGTGACCCGGAGGGATCAGGAAAAAGGCCGTCGCGGCGAGCCCAAGTAGACGCAGGAACTGCAGTGCGACTCGGAAGCACTCCATAGGAGACTCCACAACCGGGTCGCGTCGCTGCGGGCTGCCGACCCTGTCCGAAAGTACAGGTGCAATTCGCCAGCCAAGGCCGGGTCCTGCAAGTCATTCATAACCTTGCACTTGCTGGAACAGCGGCTGTTCCGCCGACGCTCCGAGGGTACATCTGTTCCCCTCTGACGCGCTCGAAGGGAACTCTTTTGCAGCACTTTCTGAACCTTTGGGAGGAGCGTTCACCCGTACGTCCGTACTCGTCAGAAGGGTATTTCCGCCGCCGCCTGCCCATCTTTCCGTGGATCCGAGGCTCCGTAGTTCACGCCGGCGGCAAAATCTCTTAAGACCGCCTGCCCTCCGCCCACCTCGCTGGAAAACGCGCCCCTCCCATCGATCAGATGGCCTTTGTTCGTCAACTCATTCCGAACCGCCTGAGAAAAACGGTTTTCCAGGATGACGTCGCATCCGCTGAAAGTGTGCTTGCTGAAACGCGGCGCTTCGAGCGCTGCTTGAATGTTCATTTTGAAGTCCGCCAGATTCGCGATGAACTGCGCATGCGCCTGCGATTGGTTCCAGCCGCCCATGATCCCGAACGCCACCCGCACATCGCCCTTCTGCGCGAAAGCTGGAATGATCGTGTGCAGCGGCCTCTTCCTCCCGGCAAGCGCATTTGGTGATGTGGGATCCAGACTGAACAGGCCTCCGCGATTGTGCAATGCAAAGCCGGTCCCCGGGGCGACGACGCCGGAGCCAAACAACGAGTAATTGCTCTGGATGAGCGACACCATATTCCCTTCGCGGTCGACAACGCTGAGATACGTCGTGTCGCTTCCCGCGGGCATGTCGCCGGCCACGGGCTCGCAGTTGGCCTTATCCGCATCGATCCATTTTGCCCGCTCCACCGCCCATTCTTTGGAGAGCAGCCTCGCCACCGGCAACTTCTGCTTTCGCGGATCGCCGATGTATTTCGCCAGATCCGCGTACGCCAGTTTTTTCGCCTCGATCATGGCGTGCAGCGCTTTCGCCGAGCCGAAGCCCCAATCCTTCTGTCCCAGCGGGAACGTCTCCATGATGTTCAGCATTTCCAGGGCGGCGATGCCTTGCACGTTGGGAGGCAGCTCGTAGACGGTCCAATCCCGGTAAGTCGTCGAAATCGGTTCCACCCACTCGCTCGAATACTCCGCCAAATCCTGCGCCACCATCGTCCCGCCGTGCCGTTTCATCGCCTCCAGAATTTTCGCCGCAATCTCGCTTTTGTAAAACGCCTCGCGCCCGTCTTGCGCAATTTGCTGCAGCGACCACGCCAACTCCGGATTGCGAAAGATTTCCCCGACCCTCGGCGGCCGGTCCTGCGGAAGGTACGTCTGCGCAGCCGTTTCATTCGTTCGCAGGTGATCCAGTTCCCTCGCCCAGTATGCCGCTGTCCATTCCGGGACCGGAAATCCGTCTTGCGCCGTTCGAATCGCTGCCGCTAAATCCTCCGACAGTTTTTTCCTGCCGAATTTGTCCGCGAGTTTCTGCCAGCCATCCACCGCGCCGGGCACGGTAATCGCGTTCACGCCCTGCTGCGGCATGCTCCGCAGCCCCTGCTTCTGCAAATATTCGATCGTCAATCCTTTCGGCGCCCATCCGCTGGCATTCAATCCGTACAGTTTGTTCGCCTTTGCGTCGTATACGATCGCGAATAAATCGCCGCCGATGCCGTTCATCATGGGCGCGACCACGCCCATCATCGCATTCGCGGCGATCGCTGCATCCACTGCGTTTCCCCCGCGCTCCAGAATCCTCGCGCCTGCCTGCGCCGCCAAGGGCGATTCCGCCGCAACTATCCCGTTGCGGGAAATCACCATCGACCGCGTCTGCGAGCGGTCCTGTGCATCGACGCCTTGCGCTGCTATCGTCATCGCGATGGCAAAGTATACGGGAGTTCGGGCCTTGTGAAAATTCCTCATGGTTTGCAATCGTACTTATCGGATTTTCCGGTTCTTTTGAACCTCTTCGTCTTTCGCAGCCAAAAGGCGCAGTACCCGTTTACGGTCTTTGTTTGAGAGAATCTCGTAGAGGCAAACAATCCTCTGAATCGCCTCTTTCTGGGTCGCGGGCGCAGCAGTGGTCGAGCCACCACCGTTGTGATGTGAGAGCCGCTTATGCGAAGCAAGATACCTGTGACTGAATATCCCGCCGCAGAGGTCGCATCTGACAGTCGCCATTCGAAAAGTCCCCCAGGCTGCCGTCCATGATAAATGCCAAACGCTCATCCCAGAAGCGAATTTCTCTCGAAATACCTCAACCTCCATCGCCATGTGGTTGGCATTTTCCAGCCAACGCCCTAGAATTCAAGGGGCGCCCGTCAGGATTCAGGCAACGCCTGCCTGGCCGGGCCGAATTCGCCATGTCCGGGAGAGTAGTGACTTGTCGGGCCAACGCCAACCCATGAAAGACGCAGTGCCAACGGTTCCGCGAGATGCACATCTGAACGCGCAGATTGACGCCATCCTCGCGGCGCGTCACTCCGATCCCTTCGCCCTTCTCGGTCCGCATCCCAAGGACGGCAACTGGACGGTGCGTTTTTTCCTTCCCTGGGCCGCGGAAGCTTGTGTGTCTCTCAGGCCTCCTTCCCTCCCGGGAGCGACGCTCGCCCCCGCCAAAGTCACCGACGCCGTCAAACTACGTCCCGAGGGCTTCTTCGCGGCCACCTGGACTTCGAACCAATCCAGCGCCCCTGCCCCGGGCAGTTACAGGATTAAGGGACGAACGCATAGCGGCGAGCCGTTTGAAATCTTCGACCCCTACGCATTTCCTTGCGTCCTCAGCGAATTCGACCTGCACCTCATGGGAGAAGGCCGCCACTACGATACCTACGAAAAACTCGGCGCCCATGTCATGACTCTCGAGGGCGTCCGTGGCGTTCACTTTGCCGTTTGGGCCCCCGGCGCGCGGCGCGTCAGTCTTGTCGGCGACTTCAACGGCTGGGACGGCCGTATCCATCCCATGCGCGCTCGCGGCGCTTCCGGCGTCTGGGAAATCTTCATCCCCGAGCTCAGCGAAGGCGCCATTTATAAATACGAAATTCTCGACCCGCACGGGAACGTGCTCCCGCTCAAGGCCGATCCCTATGGCTTCTACTCCGAGCTGCGTCCCAAGACCGGCTCCGTCGTCGCACGTCTGAATACCCACCATTGGAACGACGCCGACTGGCTCTCCCAACGCGCGCAAAAGAACTGGTTCGAATCACCCGTCTCCATCTACGAAGTCCATCTCGGCTCCTGGCGTCGCGTCCCCGAGGATCACGATCGCTGGCTGAACTATCGCGAGCTTGCTGACCAGCTCATCCCCTACGTCAAGGAACTCGGCTACACACATATCGAGCTCCTCCCCGTTATGGAGCACCCTTACGACGGCTCCTGGGGCTATCAAACGCTCGGCTACTTCGCCGCTACCAGCCGTTACGGCACGCCGGCGGAATTCATGGAATTGATTGACCGCTGCCATCAGGCCGGCATCGGCGTCCTTCTCGATTGGACTCCCGCGCATTTTCCACGCGACACCCACGGCCTCGCGCAATTCGACGGCAGCCACCTCTACGAGCATTCCGACCCTCGTCAGGGCGCACATCCCGATTGGGGCACGCTCGTCTACAACTACGGCCGCAATGAAGTCCAGAACTATCTCATCTCAAACGCCCTCTTCTGGCTGGACAAGTACCACATCGACGGCCTCCGCGTGGACGCCGTCGCCTCCATGCTTTATCTCGACTATTCCCGAAAAGCGGGCGAATGGATCCCCAATCAATTCGGCGGCCGCGAGAATCTTCAGGCCATCGATTTCATCAAGCGCATGAACGAAGTCGCACACGGCAAATTCCCCGGCGTTTTGACCATCGCCGAGGAATCCACCTCCTGGCCGGCCGTCTCACGGCCCACGTATCTCGGCGGCCTCGGTTTCAGCTTCAAATGGAACATGGGTTGGATGAACGATACCCTCAAATACTTCTCGCACGACCCCGTCCACCGCAAATACGAGCACAACAAGCTCACCTTCTCACTCCTTTACGCCTTCTCTGAGAATTTCGTGCTGCCGTTCTCCCACGACGAAGTCGTCCACGGCAAAAACTCCCTGCTCCACAAAATGCCCGGCGACCTGTGGCAGCAATTCGCCAATCTCCGGCTTCTCTACGGATATCAATACGCCCACCCGGGCAAAAAACTTCTT